>JAABUQ010003432.1_pt1 | contig 29020 bp, 31 predicted proteins | sample 5560001 | NCBI WGS metagenome assembly JAABUQ01 (sample SAMN10711888, study PRJNA513371) | rock metagenome | isolation source: Antarctica rocks | place: Antarctica: Victoria Land, Finger Mt nord | collected 2015-12-18 | reverse complement strand
TCGGCAAGGAGATCCTGGCGAAGTCCGGCCTGCCCATCGTCAGCGCCGACAACCTGGCCGACGCCGCCGAGAAGGTGGTCCGCGCCGTGAAGGAGGCTGCATAATGGCCGTTCTCGTCGACGCCAGCACCCGCGTCATCACCCAAGGCTTCACCGGCGCGCAGGGCACCTTCCATTCCGAGCAGGCCATCGCCTACGGCACCAAGGTCATGGGCGGCGTGACGCCGGGCAAGGGCGGCAGCCAGCATCTGAACCTGCCGGTGTTCGACACGGTGGCAGAGGCGCGGGAGGCGACGGGCGCCACGGCGTCCGCGATCTACGTGCCCCCGCCGTTCGCCGCCGACGCCATCCTGGAAGCCATCGACGCCGAGGTCGCGCTGATCATCTGCATCACCGAAGGCATCCCGGTGCTGGACATGGTGCGGGTGAAGCGGGCGCTGTCGGGCTCGGCATCCCGCCTGATCGGCCCCAACTGCCCCGGCGTCATTACGCCGGAAGCCTGCAAGATCGGCATCATGCCGGGCCACATCCACCGCCGCGGCACCGTCGGCATCGTCAGCCGCAGCGGCACGCTGACCTACGAGGCGGTGAGCCAGACCACTGCGGCGGGGCTGGGGCAGAGCACCTGCGTCGGCATCGGCGGCGACCCGGTGAAGGGCACCGACTTCATCGAGGTGCTGGAGATGTTCCTGGCCGACCCCGAAACGCAGAGCATCATCATGATCGGCGAGATCGGCGGCCAGAGCGAGATCGACGCTGCGGAGTTCATTGCCCGCAACACGGCGAAGAAGCCCGTGGTCGGCTTCATCGCCGGCGTCACAGCACCCCCGGGCCGCCGCATGGGGCATGCAGGCGCCGTGATCAGCGGCGGCAAGGATACGGCGGAGGCCAAGTTCGAGGCGATGCGCCAGGCTGGCATCCACGTCGCCGAAAGCCCGGCGGCGCTCGGCAGCACCATGGTGCGCGCCTTGCAGGGCTGATGCCCCGGACGGCTATGCGGAGGCCCGGCGTTCGCGCCGGGCCAAACCGGCGTCCAGCAGCATGTGCGGCAGGGTGAGCGCGGCAAGGCCCTGGAGGGTCAGCGCGAGCAGCCGGTCGGGGGCCGCGCCGCCGTAGAGCGGCCACAGCGCCGCGCCGATCAGCAGCGTCAGGGCGGTGAGCGGCAGGGCCAGCAGAGCCGCGCTCCGGTCGTCGCGGACCCGGGGCGCACGGACCGGGTTGCGGATCAGCGCCGCAATGTGCGCCGGCGCGTGCACGCCCACGAAGTAGATGGCGAATGCCGTCAGCGGCGGCAGCACGGTGAACATGGCGGCGAGCAAGCCCGGCACGGCCAGCGGTCGCCCTTGCCGGCGCAGCGCCGCTTGGCCAGCCGCCAACGCAAGCCACGCCATTGCCGCCGCCCACAGCCAGTCCGGCAACTGCGGCAAGGGCACTCCGGCGACCGCCTGGAACACGGCGGCAGTCGCCTCCGGGTGGGCCATCGTCGGCATCGCGATGGGCAGGCCGCCCCGCACGATCACCTCAAGCCCGTCGCCGGCCTCCGCATCCTCCGTGCCGAAGTGCCAGACCGAGGCCGCCAGAAATCCGGCCAGCGTCAGCCCCGGCGCCCAGCGCCAGGCCAGGAGCACAAGGGCGGACAGGCCGAGGTATGGAATGGAAAACACGGGGAACCAAGCCCGGCCTAACCGCGGGCGCAGGACGGTCCGGGCAGCCTCGCCATCCAACGCGCCGTGCGGCACGCCGAGCACGATGATGGCGGCCAGCGCGCAAACATACTGGGCGTCGTGCGGCAGGGCGGCGCTCAGCGTCAACGCCGCCCCGGCCAGCAGGACTGTCAGGGCTATCGGGCTTGGGCGATTGACCGGCCCGGCCCCGACCCATCCTGCGGCCGGGGCCATAGGGTCAGGCGGCCTTGCGCAGCGGCGCCGGACGGCCGGACTCCGCCAGGTCGCGCTCGGTGATCTTCGAGTCGGACGCCACGGTCATCACCCCGTAAACCACCTTGGAGACCACATCGAGGATGGCAATGCCCAGCACGCCGGCGGTGTCGCCGACCCAGTTGAGGCCGTCAGGCGCCACGGCCAGGATGACCGGGTAGATCAGCCATAGGACCGACAGGATGGCGGCGTTGCGGCGGTAGCTCGCCTGCACGTCGTCCCGCTCCAGCGCGTTGGCCTGCATCTGCGAGACCCAGATGACGTAGTACACGCCCAGGAAGGCGATGCAGGAGATGAGGAACCACGTCCACTTGATCCAGGCCACCTCCGACGCGCCGAAGAAGAACGCCGTCAGGATCATCATAAGGTCGGCCAGCACCATCCCGGCAATCGCCCCGGCCCGCTTCTCCCCGGCGTGCATGGCCGTCATGGACAGCGTCACCAGGAGCAGCGGCGTGGTGAAGGTCCAGTCGATGTAGCGGGCATAGTAGAAGATACGGCCGGCGCCGGTTCCGGCCGAAGCCGCATCCGCGCCCAGGATCACCGCGCCCTGGCCGGTGGCCATCGCGAAGTAGGAACAGGCGGCGATCAGCGGCACGACGCCGTGCAGCACCGTATGCAGTTCCTCAGCCGGCGTGCGCCGCTTGCCGGTCAGCAGGATATACAGGCCGGCGCCGGTCATGATGAACGTCGTCAGCCAAAGAATAGTGTGCGAATCCATACATTTGTGCTCGTCAGAGTGGAAGCGAGCACACACAGCACCAAAGAAGCCTGCGGGTTCTTCGCACCTGCGAACACGTGAACGCGATTACGGTGGATGGAGGGACGCCCGGGGCCGGGTGAAGCTCAGCCTTCCGCCCTTCAAGCCCCAAAGCGGCTGCGCGACCGTGGCGACGGCGTCGGCCGGGTCCGCCGCGTCGATGGCCACCAGGTCCGCGGCAAAGCCCACGGCGATGCCGTAGCCCGGCAGCCGCAGCAGCCGCGCCGCCGACCCCGTGACCATGTCGAGGCACCCCGCCAACTCCGCCGGGCGCGCGACGTGGCAGACGTTGGCGTACAGGTTGGCGATCCGGATCAGCGACCCGTCGCCGTAGGGCGTGAACGGGTTCAGCACGTTGTTGGTCGCGAGCGAGCACGTCACCCCGGCACGGCGCAACGGCTCCGCCGGCACCACGCCGCGCGGCACGGCATGATCGTGGCTGCGGCCCATCAGGTACAGGTCGGTGGCCGGCAGGATCGTGACCGCCACCCCGGCGCGCGCCAGTTGCGCCGCGATGGCGTCGTAACGCGCCCGCGGCACCAGCGAAAGCTGCGTCGCGTGGCCCACCGCCACCCGGCCGCCCCAGCCGTACTCCTCGGTCTTGCGGCACACGTACTCGATCTGCATCCCGTCCGTGGTCTCGGCGAGGTCGAGGTGCATGTCGATGTCGACATCGAACTCGCGGGCGAGCGCGAAGATGCGGTCGATCTGCCCGCGCGGGTCGCTGTCGGTGTAGGGCACGGCGCCCAGCACCTGCGCGCCTTGCCGCAGCGCCTCCACCAGCAGGGCCTCGGTGCCGGGGTTGTTCAGCAGGCCCTCCTGCGGGAAGGCGCACATCTGCATGTCCACCGCCCAGGCGTAGTCCCGCGCCAACTGGCGCACGCCCTCGAAGCCGGTCATTCCGATGCCGGGGTCCAGCTCGACGTGGGTGCGGACGTGCATGGTGCCGTGGGCGATGCAGCGTTCCAGCGTGCGGCGCCCGCGGGCGTAAACGTCCTCCGCGGTGAAGCTCCGCTTGGCGGCCGCGGTTTCCCGCACCGCCTCGGCCAGCGTGCCCTCCTCGGCGCGGCAGCGGTCCAGGATGCAGGTCTTGTCGAGGTGGAGATGCGTCTCGATCAGGCCGGGCACGACCAGGCCGTGCTCGGCGTCGATCTCCGGGCCGCCGCCAGGCAATGCGGGTTCGATGGCTGCGATCCGCCCCGCCGCGATGCCGATGTCGCAACGGTGCAGCGCCGCGCCGTCGAGGATGGTGGCGCGGCGTACGGTCAGATCAAGCATTGGGCAGGTCAAGCATCCGCGGGCCGCGTCAGGGTACGCGACGCTTGCCGAACAGTTCGAGGCGCATCGAGATGAGGTCGAATCCAAGCTGCTCCGCAATCGAGCGGATCAGCTTCTCATGTTCGGCGTTCTTGAATTCCAGGACGTGGCCGGTCTCCACGTCGATCAGATGGTGGTGCTGGCCGTGGTCGGTCGGCTCGTAACGCGAGCGCCCGTTGCCGAAGTCGCGGCGGTGCAGGATGCCCTTCTCCTCGAACAGCCGCACCGTGCGGTAAACGGTGGCAATCGAGATATGGGAATCGAGCTGCACGGCGCGGCGGTACAGCTCCTCGACATCCGGGTGGTCCTCGGCCTCCGACAGCACGCGGGCGATGACCCGGCGCTGCCCGGTCATCTTCAGCCCGTGCTCCATGCACAGCCGCTCGATGCTTTGTCCCGCCGGCTGGAACTGCGGGGTTATCGCCTTTGCCGCACGGGCAGCCCTCGGCTTCAAGCCACCCTGCCGCGCCAGATCGCTCAATCGCACACTCCGGTCTCCGGCGCCCGGCTGGTCCAGGCGCCGTGCCTTCTTTGCGCCCGGGCGGCTGCTGGCGTCAAACACGATGTGGCACGCGGGCGCGGGGCGGCGCCGCGCCCGGTCGCGACGCATCCCGCGACGCCCCCCGGCCGGCGGCCAGCAGCGCCGCGAGCACCAGGGCATAGACCGCAAGCTGCATCCCCGCCGAGCGGTCCGCGTAGCCGATCAGCGCGTGCAGCGCCCGGCCGACGATGCTCTTCTCATCCAGCACGGCCGAGCTGTCCCAGACCGGCCCGCCCCAGCCCGGCAGCAGGTCGGCCTGGATCAGGAACCCCGCCGCCTGCGCCGCCATGCCAGCCGCCAAGAGCGACAGCATGACGTTGGTGACGCGGAAAAGCTGCCGCGTCGGGATGCTGAGGAGACCGCGGTACAGCAGCGCCGCGACCGCGCCGCCGCCCAGCAGGCCCAGCACGCAGCCGCCCACCAACGCCACGCCGCCCTCGCCCCCGGCCGCGAGGCCATACAGGAACAGCGCGACCTCCGACCCTTCGCGCAGGATCGCGACGCCGACCACCACGGCCAAAGCCAGCAGGGAGCGGCGGCCCTCCGACACGGCGCGGCCGAGCGCCTGCATCTCCCCGGCCATCTCCCGCCCGTGCCGGGCCATCCAGATGTTATGCCAGCCCAGCATCACCGCCGCGACCAGCAGGATGGCGGCGTTGAACACCTCCTGCCCGGAGCCTTGCAGGGCGTCGCCGATGGCACCCGCAAACATCGCGACGACGCAGGCGCCGAGCAGGCCGCCCAGCGCCCCGCCCGCGACCCAGCCGGCCCGCCCGGCCATGCCGCGCGTGGCGCTGAGCACGATGCCCAGGACCAGCCCGGCCTCGAACACCTCCCGGAACACGATCAGCGCGCTTGCCAGCATGGCGCTACTCCCCGGCCACGATCAGCGCGCCGCGCGCCTGGTCCTGATGGAACTCGTCGGCGAACGGGTAGCGCCCGGCGGCCAGCGGGCCGACCCGGATCGTCGCTTCCCGCCCGGCGGAGATGACTTTCTCCGCCCCCAGCTCCCGGCTTTCGAACTCGGCCGGCGTGTCGTCGGCGTTGCGCACGACCAGGACCAGCCGCTTGCCGGCCGGCACGGTGAGTTCGGCCGGGTCGAAGGCGTGGTCCTTGAGCGTCATACGGAACGTCGGCGTCTCGTCCGCGCGGACGGGGGACGGCGCCGCCATCAACGATGCCAGGGCCGTGACGCCCAATAGGTGAAGCCGCATGGAACCCGTCCTGAAGTGATTGCAAACGACTCTCAATTGCATTATCCCGGTGCCAGATGCAAGTGATTTGCAATTGGAGGCATACGATGCGGCAGGGTCGTGCGACGGTGCGGGGCGGCTTGGCGGTGGCTGGCGGGGCGCTGCTGGCGGCGGCCCGGCCGGGCGATGCCGCGCCGGCGCTGCGCCCTGATTTCAGTGCCGCGATCTGCAACGCGCATCCGCCCCGGCTCGTCCATGCCTATGCAAGCGGGATCGAGTTTGTGGCGCCGGGCAGCGTCGCCGCCGTGGCCGACTCCAACATCAGCAGCGAGGACCATGCCGAGCTGCTGTTCAAGCTCGGCCTGCTGGAAGGGCACCTGATGGTCGGGCGCGAGCTGATCGACGCCAAGCAGACCGAGCTGGCCTTGCCGCACTTCGGCCACCCGATCCGGGAGCTGTACGACGACATCTCCGGCGAGCTGACCCGGCGCGGCGTCACCGGCTTCGACGGCGAGCTGATCGCGCTGGAAGCGCTGGCCGCGGGCAAGCCGGTCGATCCGGCGACGACCGCGCAGCACAATAAGGTGATCGGCATCATCGCCGCCGTGCGCGCCACGGTGCCCGCCGGGCTGCTGGACAACGAACGCTTCATGCTGGGCGTGCTGGGGGAGGTCGCAACCATCTCCGCCGAGGACTACAGCGAGTCCATCGAGGGCGGCCGGATCGAGAAGCCGGTGGAGTACCATGACAGCCGAGGCTACCTGGCCTACGCCGACCGGGAACTGCGCCGTCTGGAAGGCCGCCCGGCCCTGCGCGGCGACCCGGGCCTCACGCTCGCGCGGGCCAAGCTCACGGAAATGCGCGCCGTCACGGGCGCGCTGCTGCCGCCGGAGCGCCCGGTCGTGTCAGTCGCCGCCTACAAGGAGATCGTCGCGCAGTTCAAGCAGGCGGCGGCGGTCCGCGCCTGACCCGGCGGCGGCGCGCAAGGATCTGATCGGGTGCACGGCGTTTATTCCGACACCGCCCTGGTGCTGCCGGGCGACTGGCTGGTTTGGCTGGCCACCAGCGCCGTCCGGGTCGCGCTCTACCGGCTGCAGGGCTGGCATGGACCACTTCGGCTGCTGCATGTCGGCGGCAGCGCCGTGTTCTTCGGCGCCATCGTGCTGCTGGACCTGCGGCTGCTGGGCTTGCTGGGCCGGGACATCGCGCTCGACGCGCTGGCGCGGGTCGTGCTGCCCATCACCCACGCGGCGTTCGCGGCCGCGATGCTCACGGGGGTGCTGCTGTTCCTATACGACCCGATCCAGACCGGCAGCCATAGCTGGTTCTTGCCCAAGCTGCTGCTGCTCGCTGCTGCCCTGGCCAACGCGGCGGTGTTCAGCTTTCCCAAGCGCATCGGCCTGCGCCGCATCGGCGGCGGGGCGCTGACCCGGCACGCCCGGCTGGCCGGCGCATTGTCGCTGGTCCTGTGGACCGGCGTGATCGCCACCGCGACCGCGAATCACGAGGAACGGCCCTTGGTGCGGGGGCGCAGCATCAGCCGGCCTTCCTTGCCCCCAGCTTCCTTACATATGGAATAAAATCCGCCGAAAGGGATTAACAGCCGGACGCGTTGAACTCATGGTGTCGGCGACCACCTTGCCGGAGCCTGCGTGACGACTCGGCCGCTTCGCACCCATCAGGCCCATGTGGCCGCCATCGTCCAGGCCATCGCCGCCGGGGAAGCCGCCGACGTCGCCGACATCCTGGCGGCCGTCACCCCGGGCGGCGGCAAGAGCCTGCTGCCGGTGATCGCGGGCGCCGCGCTGGTCCGCGCGGGCGTCATCGACCGCATCTGCTGGGTGGTGCCGCGGGACAGCCTGCGCCTGCAAGCGGAGGAAGCCTTCGCCGACCCGGCCTGGCGCACCGGGCTGGGCCACGCCTTGTCGGTCCGCGCCGCCAGCAACGACCCGGACCCGTGCCGCGGCCTGGCCGGCTACGTCGCGACCTACCAGGGCGTCGCCGCCGCCCCGGACCTGCACCTGGCCGAGTTCCGCAGGCACCGCTACCTGTTGATCGTGGACGAGGTGCACCACCTTCCGGCGCTGTCCGACATGACGCCGGAACCGCCGGTGCTGGGCGCCGACCCGGGCGCCGACGAGGCGTCCGGCTGGAGCCGCGCCTTGCAGCCCTTGCTGGAAACCGCCCGGCTGCGCCTGCTGCTGTCCGGCACGCTGGAGCGGGCGGACGGGCGCGGCATCCTGTGGCTGCCGTATCGCGCCGGGCGGCGGACGGCGACGCGGGAGGTGGACATGGCGGCGCCGGGCTGGGCCGTGGTCGGCTACAGCCGCGCCCAGGCCCTGGCCGAGCGCGCCGTGCTGCCAGTGACGTTCGGCGCGCTGGACGGGGAAGCGCGCTGGCTCGACCCGGAGATCAAGCAGCCCGACGGGTCGCCTGCGGAAGTCGGGCCGCACCGGCTGTTCGGCCATTGGCCCACGGAGACGACGCGCCCGGCGCTGTTCACGGCGCTCCGCACCGGCTTCGCCGACGAGTTGCTGCGCCAGGCGTTCGACGCGACGCGCCGGCTGCGCGCCGGGCGCCGGACGGAGCGCGGGGAGGGCAGGGGCCTTGGCAAGCTGCTGGTGGTCGCCCCGGACCAGGCTGCCGCCCGGCGCTATCAAGAAGTCGTGCGCGGCTGGGTGCCGCGGGCGCAGCAGGACACGGTGCGGCTCGCCACCAGCGACGAGCGCGACGCGCGGGAAACGCTGGCGAGCTTCCGGCTGCGGGCCGAGCCGACGATCCTGGTCACGGTGGCGATGGCCTATGAAGGGCTGGACGCGCCGGAGGTCGCGGTGGTCGCGGCGCTGACCCACATCCGCAGCCGCCCGTGGCTGGAGCAGATGGTCGCCCGCGCCACCCGCGTCGATCCGCATGCCGGGCCGTATGCCGGGCAGCGCGCCTTGGTGTTCCACCCGGACGACCCGCTGTTCGCCCGCTTCCGCCATCGGATCGAGACGGAGCAGGGCACGCTGGCCCGCACGCCGAAGCCGAAGCGCCAGAGCAAGCTTCCGCTTTGGCTGCAAAACCGCCTGGACGCGGCGGAGCGTCCGGGCGGCATCGTCCCGCTCAGCAGCAACGCGCTGGCCCTGCGCTACGCCGTGCTCAAGCCCGGCCCCGACTTCACCGCCACAGCGCCGGACGCGCAGGACGAGATGCTGGAGCCGCCGAGCGTGGCCGAGCGCCGCTTGCGCCGCCGGGTCGGCGAGATGGTGGCGGCGCAGGCGGTGGAGGACGAGGGCGCGCTGCAGGGAGGGCGCGGCCAGGGCGGCTACCACCGCTACAACGCGGTGCTGAAGCGCGTGCTGGGCAAGAGCCGGGCGGCGATGACGCTGCAGGAGCTGGAAGCCGCCGTCGGCTGGCTGGAGCGCAACCGCCTGTATGACAGCCTGCATCTGCTGGACGGCGACGCGCGCTATGCCTGGACGGCGCGGCAACGGGGCGAGTGGGTGCCGCCGGTTGGCCGGTCTGCTGCGCGGCGGAACTGATTTCTTGCAACGGTAACGCAGTGCAGCATTTTATGACGAAGGCGGGCTTGCATTCCACCCTGGCTTGGCCGATGTAGTGGGTGCGGCACGGTGGCTTGCCACCCTGCTGCAGGACGTTTCCTCCCTAAACTTGGCGGTGCTTTCGGGCACCGCCTTTTTTTCTGGGCTTGCATTGCAGTCAGGACTGATCAATTGCTTGGTGGCCTGTGCCATCATGGCGGGCCTTGCGCCTGCCGCGGCCTTCGCCGCCGCGCCGCCCCCATGCCCGCCCGCTTTCGGCATTGTTGACCGCAGCGTCGGGCCGACGACGGTTTACCTGGGCGCCGACTCCGCCGATCCCGAGCTTTGCCGCATCAAGCGCGGCAGCGATGTCGAGGAGTTCTACTTCGGCACATGGAACAAGGCTTGGCCCGGCGCCGAGGCCGCCCGCCGTGCGCTCCGGCAGGTCTATGCCGGCCCGCCCGGAACATCGGTCACGTTCGACGTTTCAGCCGGGCCGGGCCTGCAATGGCATGACACGCTGCGCAACGGCGGCATTGAGTCGCTGCGGGTCCTCGGCCAAGTGTTCCCCACGATGCGGGTCGTCCATGAGCGCGAGGGCTTCGGCGGCAACAGCTACCATTCGATCATCACGGGATGGAAAGACCTGGGGACAGGCATGACCATCTACCAGAACTACCAGCATATCAGCGGGCACCCGGAACCCGGGGCCGCCTGGGACCCGGTGTCGATCACCGGCGGGAAGTAGCGCCCGCGGACGCCACGCCCCGCCTCGTGCCGGACCCGCTCAGTGCGCGGCGATGAAGCTGCCGATCCGGGGCAGGATCTCCCCCCGCCACTTGCGGCCGTTGAAGATGCCGTAATGGCCGACGCCCAGTTGCATGTACTGCTCCCGGCGCTCCGTCGGGATGCCGCGGCAGATGGTCTGCGCCGCGATGGTCTGGCCCGGCGCTGAGATGTCGTCCAGCTCGCCTTCCACCGTCATCAACGCCGTGTGCTCGATGGCCGACGGCGTGACCGGCTCGCCCCGTACCGTCATGCGTCCGTCCGCAAGATCGTGCTTCTGGAAGAACGTCTCGACGGTCTGCAGGTAGTAGCTGGCGGGCACGTCCATGACGGCGAGGTACTCGTCATAGAACCGGCGATGCGCCGCAGCGCTTTCCTCGTCGCCGCGCACCAGGTGGTCGAACATCTTGCGATGCGCCGCGATGTGGCGGTCGGGGTTCATCGAGATGAACGCGGCGAGCTGCAAGAAGCCCGGGTACACCCGGCGGAACCCGCCGGGGTGCCACGGCGGCACGGTCGTGGTCACGTGCCGCTCGAACCACTCGATCGAGTGCTCCTGCGCGAGCTTGGTCACGACGGTGGGCGCCGCGCGGGTATCGACGGGTCCCCCCATCAGGGTCATGGTGCGCGGCTGCGCCGGGTCGTTGCGCGTGGCCATGAGCGACACGGCCGCGACCACCGCCGGCGCCGGCTGGCAGACGGCCACGACATGCGTGTTGGGGCCGAGGTGCTGCAGGAAGGCGATCACCGTCTCGATATAGCTGTCGAGGTCGAAGTCGCCGTGCGCCAGCGGCACAATCCGGGCGTCGCGCCAGTCGGTCACGAACACCTCGAACCCGGCGTCCACCATGTCCTGCACCGTGCCGCGCAGCAAGGTCGCATGGTGGCCGCTCATCGGCGCGACCAGCAGGACGCGGCGGCCAAGCGCGCCGGGCGCCTGGAAGCGCAGCAGCCGGACGAAGGACTGGTCCAGCTCAACCGTCTCGTGCAGCGGCTCCTCGCCGCCGCGGCTGGTCTTGATGTTCCAGTCCGGCTTGCCGCGGGGCCGCAGCACGTCGTTCGCCACGTCGGCCCAGGCCACGACGGAGCGGGTGCCCCAGGTCAGCGCCTCCGGCCCTGGAACCGCGCGCAGCAGGGTGCTGGCGGCGCGTGCCCAGGCGCGGGCGGGCAGCAGGGACGCCGCGGCGGCGTCGTGCAAAGCATATATCATGGGTGTCGTGTCTCACTGTTTCATGCGGCGAAGCTAAGTGCCTCGCGGATTGGATATGGGAAGCGGAAGCAGCAAGTCATCTTGACGCGGCGCGGCGGGCTTCCGCCGCGGGGCCGCCGCGGCGGCGCGCAGGCGGAGGAGTTCGTCCAGCACCCGGTCCATCGTCTGCCAAAGCGGCTCCTGCCCGATGCGCTCCTTCATGATCAGCCGGTGCGCGGCAAGCGTCACGTTCAGCGTGCCGCGCGTCGTTTCCGGCCGGGCGGAGCGCATCTGCACCAGCGCCTTCTCGACCTCGTCCAAGGGCAGCGCCATGGCTTCGGCGATGGCGTCCGGCTCGGCGCCGGCCCGGCGCATGCGGCGGGCCTCGCTGACCTGCTTGGCCGACAGGGCGATGGCGGGGCGCAGCATCTGCGTGCGCCGGGACATCTCCCCCGACCCGCTGCCGGGCGCCTTGCCCTTGAACGCCATCAGTTCGAACAGTCCATGCAGGCCATCGTCCGCCTCGCAAGCTGATCCTGCCGTCAACCGGCGGGTGCATTCCATTGATATAGGGTGCTTATCCGAATATTGGAAACACAGCCGCGTGCGGAACGTCCTGTTGATTCTCCTTCCGCAGCATGGCAGGGCGGCGCCGCTTGCAGGGCAAGATGGCACGTCGGGATGAAGATCGGGTAAACGCCGCCCACCTCATCGCGAGAAAACCCGGCAGTGAAGGGCGCGTTGAACCCCGGATCTTGCGACACGCGACCTGGACGCGGGCGGCATTGCGCCGGGCGGCGCCGGACATTAGCCTTGCGCCCTGGGGAGACACTGGCATGCCAAGCAACGAACTGGAAACCATCGCGGCCTCCATTCAGGATGCCCTCCATCGCGCCTACGAGATGGGCCGGAGCGACGCGCTGCGGCGGGTCGTGCAGTTGGTCCAGCAGGATGAGCTTGGCTCGAAGACGGTTGCGTTGCTGGGCCACAGCGAGCCGCCCGTTGCCGAAACGCCCCACTCGGACCAGAAGATCGAAGCCCAGCCGATCCGATTGCCGCATGACGAGGCCGGAGCCGCCGCCGACTTGGGCGGCGCCGCGCATGACGACAACGCCGGGTGGGCCGAAGCGCCCCGGCAGGAGGAACAGGCCCCCGCCCCGCCCGCTCCCAAGATGGGTTTCCTGAAGGACTACCTTTACCCGCTCGGCGGCAAGAAGTAGCGGTCGCATGTCAGTGGAAGCACATCACGCCAGGGCCTTGCTGGAAGAAGCGCGGAGTGCGCTTGAACGCGTGCATCGGGCAGCGCTTGCGGCCAATGCCGGCGAAATCCGGCGCGGCCTCGATTTGGCGGTGACGTCGTTGCAGGGTGCTGGGTCAGCCGGGTTGGGCGCGGGCGCGGACCAGGTGATCGGCACCGTGCGGGCCACCCTGGAAACGGCGCGCACCGACCTCGACGGCGGTGCTTTGGTGGAAATGGAAAAGCTGATCGAGACGGCCCGCAGCAGCCTGGCGAATCTCTGACGGCCGCTACGGCTGGGTCGGCTCGGCTTCCGGCGTCGCGGCGTAAATCGTCAGGTCAAGCTGGCGCCCGGTCGAGTAGTCGATGCCGGCGACCTGGCCCAACGCCCGGGGCGTGACGTCCAGGGCCTGCATCTGGGCATGGAACGCCGCCTGCTCCCGTCCGCCGATCAGCGCGAGGCCGCAGGACTGATGGCCCGCGAGGTAATCGGCGGCACCCGCGGCGCCGACCAGCATCGTGTCCCGGCCCGTCTCGAATATCAGGCTCGGCTCGCTGTAGGAAGCCGACGCCAGCACGCTGTCCGGGCAGGGCCGCACCGCGGCGACCGCGGCGGCGATGCGCGGGCTGAGCCAGATGGTGGATAGGTTGGGCAGCACCAGCGCGTAGGTGCTGGCGAACAGCGCCAGAGCCGCGCCGCCCGACCAAGCCATCGCCCGGCGCGGCCGGGACCGCCACGCGGCCCGCAACGCCAACGCCGTCAGTCCCGCCCCGGCCAGGCTCGCCAGAACGGGCAGCGCGTCGATCCGTCGCTGCAGCACCCAAAGCAGGACCGGCCCGGCCACGGCGAGCGCCAATCCGACCAGCAGCCAGGCCGCGCCGTAAATTCGCCCTACCCAGCGCCACGCCCGGCCGAACCGCCATGCGCCCGGCGCCAGCGCCGCGGCGGCGGTCAGGCAGGCGATGGCCGGGTAGGTCGGCAGCACGTAATGCGGCAGCTTGGTCGCGACGGCCTCGAAAAGCAGCCAGGTCGGAACGATCCAGGCCAGCAGGAAGCGCACCTCCGGCGTGCGCCGCCGCGCCCAGGCGAAGGGGACGGCCAGCACGGCGAACAGCGATCCCGGCCAGAAGCTCGCCAGGAACACCGCGAGGTAGTAGCCCGGCGGGAAGCCATGCGCCTGCTGCCCTTGCGCGACCTTGCCGAGGAAGTTGTCGCCGACCGAGCGCGCGAAGAAGTCGCCGCCGCTGGCGACGCCGATCGCCACGCACCACGGCAGCACGATGGCCAGCATCAGGAGGATGCCCCACCGGGCATGCAGGTTGCGCAGCCAGGCGGCCCGGCGCTCCGTGGCCAGGAGGCCGAGGATCGTGCCCCAACTGACCAGCAGGATCAGCGGCCCTTTCAGCATCAGCCCGGCGCCCAGCGCGGCCCAGTGCGCCGCCGCCCAGCGCTGCCGGGTCGCGACGCCCGCGGCGGTGTCGAGGTGGATGCGCAGCAGGCTGGCCTGCGCCACGAGGACCGCGGCCAGCAGGGCGGCGTCGATCTTCGCCATCCGCGCCTCCGCCCCCAGCAGCAGCGACGCCGCCAGCAGCAGCCCGGCGGCGGTGCCGACGGAGGCGCCGAACAGCGTGCCGCCGATCCATCCTGTCAGCAGGACGGCGGCGGTGGCGCCGAGGAGGGACGGGATGCGGTAGGCCCAAGGCTCGCGGGCGGCCGGGCCGCTGAACGCGGCGACGGACAGGGCTTCGAGCCAGTAGATGCCGGCGGGCTGTAGGTAGCGCGGCTGGTCCTGGAAGCGCACGTCGATGAAGTTGCCGGTTTCCAGCATCTGCGAGGTGGCCTGCATGTAGCGGGACTCGTCGCGGTCGATGGCCGGCAGGCGGGCGCGGCCCGGCAGGAACAGGATCAGCGCGGCCAGCGCCAGCAGCACGTAATGCCGCAGCCGGAGCGGCTTGCCGGCGCTCAGGACTCCGTGACCTTGTGCGGGACCTTGGTGCGGCTGCGCAGCCAGATCACGCCGAGCATGTCGCCGATCCCCACCAGGGCGCGGCCGAGATTGGTGTACTTCGACTGACCCCGCAACCGCGCCCGGTGCGACACCGTCTTGCACAGCAGCGGGTGGCCGTAGGCCTGGAACAACGCCGGCAGGAAGCGGTGCATGCCCTCGAACGCCGGGAGGCGCAGGAAATCGTCGCGGCGGAACGCCTTGAGGCCGCAGCCGGTGTCCGGGCAGTGGTCCGCCAGCACCGCCTGGCGCAGGCCGTTGGCGAATCGGGTCGCGATGCGCCGGGACAGCGTGTCATGGCGGCGGACCCGGATGCCGGCGACCAGGGGTGCGGCGCCCATCGGTCCGGCTGTGGGGGCGGCGAGGCCGAGCGCCAGCATTTCCGGGATGTCGGCCGGGTCGTTCTGGCCGTCCCCGTCCATGGTCGCGATCCAATCGGCGCGCGCGGCGGCGATGCCGGTCCGCAGCGCCGCCGTCTTGCCGCAGCGCCGGTCGTGCCGCAGCAGCCGCAGGCCGGGATGGTCCTGCGCCATCGCCGCGACCCGCTCGGCGGTGGTGTCCGTGCTGCCGTCGTCCACGAACAGCACCTCGAACGGCTGCAGCCGGTCCAGTGCCGTTGTCAGCTCATCGAGGACGGATTGGACGTTCTCCGCCTCGTTGAACACCGCGACGACCACGGAAAGGCGCGGCTGGGCCAGCGACCGCGGGTCGGGGTGGATGGGCGCGGCTTCCATTCGGGTCATTCCTGGCACGTTCCGCGCGGACCCGGCAAGACGGTGCTGGAAAGACGGGTCCGCCGGGTCCGCATGGCCCAGGACCGGCAGCATCGCAATGGTTGCGGCCCAAAGAGTCGACGCGGCCGGCGTGGACGCCGGCCTGTCGAAAGAGTCGGCCAAGCTGCGCAGGCCCTCGGGCGCATGACGGCGGCTGGACGCCGTTTGTGCCTCGGGCGACTCGGTATGGGACGTGGCAAGGCAATCTGCGGCGGCGGCAAACCGCCCCGGCTGCGGGACGTTGAACCGTCCACGGAGGTCGTCGCCCAGAATGCACGCGAAATCGGTCACGTTCGTCAACAACGTCCTGCTGGCGGTCGCTGCATTCGGGCTTGCGCTCTTGCCCGGCGGCTGCGTGGGCGTGCCGCAGACGTTCTACGCGACCGAGCCTGCCGTGCCGGAGCGCCCCGCCCCGCCCCGGCTTTCGTCAAGGCCCGCTGCCGCCCCGGCTGCTCCGGCCCTGTCAGACCGCGAGAAGCGCCGGCTGTTCCAAGATTTCCAGCAATCCCAAAGCGCCAAAGACCAGGCCACCCCAACTCAGGAGCCGGTGCCCTAAGCCATGCTGGATGACATCGCCTTGGCTAGGACGGAGGCTCGGAGCTTGCCCGGGCACCTCGACGGGCATCCGTTCACCGCCTTGCTCCGGGACGATGACGAGCAGCGGGAGGCCGCGCTGTCCCGGCTGCTGTCCGAACTTGCCCGGCCCGACGTGCGCGTGGTCCGCATGGGCAACTCGATGCGCTCCCGCCTCATGCTGGAACATATCCTGATCCAAGTGGCGGGGCCGGATGGCAAGATGTCTCAGGAGGACGCCGCCCGGCGGATCGCCCGCACCATCGCCGAACGGCAAGGCCGGGAAACGCGCGTCGTCCTGCTGATCACCCAGGCGGAAACGCTGCATTCCAAGACGTTGCGCCTGCTGCAGGCAATGCAGCCATACTTCGTGGAGAATGGCGCGCCGACGCTGCAGGTGATGTTCGTGGGGCGCCCTGCGTTCCGGGCCTTGCTGGAAGGACGCGGCATGACGCCGTTGCGGGACGCCTTGGGGTTTCAGCCGGAAGCGGAAGTCGTGCGTTCGGCAATGCCGGACAGCATGCCCGCGCCTGAGACGGATTTACGCCCGTTTCCGGCTGCTCAAGACTTGGGCCAGCCGACTGCGCCTGCGGACCCGGCGGCTGCATCCGGCACGCCGGATGGGCAGGCGGGCTTTCCCGATCCCGCACCCACGCTTCCGCTCCAGTCCGATGCCGCCGAACGCGCCGCCATGTCCGTTCCGGCAGCGCGGCACAGGCGCAGCCTGGTCTTGGGCCTGGCGGTGTTCGCCGCCATGGCCCTGGCGGCGTTTATTGGCCTGCACGCGGCGTTTCACCGGCCGGTTCAGGCGCGGGCCGTCCCGAGCGTGTTGCGCCCAGCCGGGCCGCCTGTTGCGATGCCGCTTGCGCCCGGCCCCGCGGACCAGGACCCGCAAGCGTCCACGCCAGCTCCCGTCCTGGCTCCGCCTGCCCGGGCCGTGCCATCCGACCCGGGCCGCAGCACGCCTCCCGCTGCGCCGTCCCGCGTCGTCATCCATGTGCCGTCGGGGTCTGAGGGGGCGGAGGCAATGTCGGCCCACCTGCGGGCCGGCCTCGGTTCGCGGTTGAACGCCGTCGAGGCCCGGTCCGTGGCGGGCACGCCCGACCGGCCGAGCATCCGGTACTTCCATCCCAGCGATGAGCCTGTCGCGCATCAAGTCGCCGCATGGATGGCGGACGCCGGGCTGATTTGGACGCTGCAAGACTTTTCCACCTTCCTGCCGCGGCCGTCGCGCGGGACGATCGAGGTGTGGCTGCCGAGGTCGTAGCCGAGGGGGCCAAGAAGCGGATGGCCGCCACGCCGGGCCGGGAGGGTTGGACCGCGGCGCGGCACCGCCTATCTGCTGGAGCTCGGGTCAGTGGGCGTGGGCGGATTTGCAAAAGGCTGAGATGACTGTTCCGCCGGACGCGCCCGATGCAGCAGGTCCGCCGGCCGTGATGACCACGCGGCTTGCCGTCCTCCTGTCCACGGCGGGCGGGCTGATCGTCGCCAACCTTTACTACGCCCAGCCGCTGGCCGGCCTGATCGGCCCGGCGCTCGGCCTGTCGCCCGGGGCCGCGGGCTTGATCGTGACGCTGACCCAGCTCGGCTATGGTTTGGGATTGCTGCTGGTCGTGCCGCTCGGCGACCTCGTCGAGAACCGCTGCCTCATCCTGCTGCTCGGCGTTGCCAACATCGCCGCCCTGCTCGGGGCGGCGCTGGCCGGGTCTCCCGCGCTGTTCCTGGGGGCGTCGCTGTGCATCGGCCTCAGTTCCGTGTCGGTGCAGATCCTGGTTCCCTATGCCTCGCACCTGGCGCCCGAGGCGACGCGCGGGCAGGTGGTCGGCAACATCATGAGCGGCCTGATGCTCGGCATCATGCTGGCCCGCCCCGTCGCCAGCCTGATCGCCCATCAGGCGTCCTGGCGCGCCGTGTTCGTGCTGTCCGCGTCGGTCCTGCTGGTGGTGAGCCTCGTCCTGGCCCGTTCGCTGCCAAGGCGGAGGCCGTCGTCGAGCATCGGCTACGGGCACCTGCTGCTGTCCATGGCCCGGCTTGCCCGGACCACCCCGGTCCTGCAGCAACGGGCGCTGTGCCATGCGGGGCTGTTCGGCGCCTTCAGCCTGTTCTGGACCACGGTTCCGCTCCTGCTCGCCGGGCCGGCCTACCATTTCTCGCAGGTGGGCATCGCGTGGTTCGCCTTCGCGGGCATCGCGGGCGCCATCGCGGCGCCCATTGCGGGCCGGGTGGCGGACCGGGGCTGGAGCCGGGCCGCGACGGTGTTTGCGATGCTGCTGGTCGCGGCCTCCTTCCTCCTCACCCACGTCGGCCGGCCCGGGTCAACGCTGGCTTTGGGCTTTTTGGTTGCCGCCGGTGTGCTGCTCGACTTCGGCGTGACGACTCACCTGGTGTTCGGGCAGCGTGCCCTGTTCATGCTCGGCGCGGAGTATCGCAACCGGCTCAACGGCCTGTTCATGGCGACGTTCTTCATGGGGGGCGCGCTGGGTTCGGCCGTGGGCGCCTGGGCCTACGCCCACGGTGGCTGGCGGCTCGCGTCGTTGATCGGCTTCGCCCTGCCGATGGGGTCGCTGGCCTATTACGCGACCGGACTCCGGGCATCGCGGCGCAATGTCCTGGGCGCAGGGCCGGCGCGGGCCGCGGCCCATCTCCAGTCCACCCCCGTCACTCCGGCAGCGGCCCGGCCAGGTGGCACGCCACCGGCCAAGTGACATCCGCCCCGGAGCGCCGCGGCGTCAGCACCGGCGGGACCGTGGCGCAGCGCGGCTCGGCAATCGGGCAGCGCGGGTGGAACGGGCAGCCCGCCGGCGGCAGGATGGCGCTTGGCAGCTCGCCCTGCACCGCCGCGTCCCGCGGGCGGGCGCCAGGCACGACCTGCGGCACCGCCTCGATCAGCGCGCGCGTGTAGGGGTGCCGGGGCGTCGCGAACAGCGCCTCCGTCGGGCCGGTCTCCACGATCCGGCCAAGGTACATCACCGCCGTCCGGTGCGCGATGTGCCGCACCAGGCGCAGGTCGTGGGTGATGAACAGCAGCGCGAGGCCAAGCCGCTCCTGCAGCTCAAGCAGCAGGTTGACGATCTGCGCCTGCACGGACACGTCGAGCGCCGAAACCGGCTCGTCGGCGATGATGAGGGCCGGCTCCACCGCGAGCGCCCGGGCGATGCCGACCCGCTGGCGCTGCCCGCCGGAGAACTCGTGCGGATACCGCCCGGCCGCGTCCCGCGGCAGGTGCACGAGGTCGAGCAGCGCCCGCACCCGGCCGGGCACCGCGGCGCGCTCCACCACCCGATGCACCGCCAGCGCCTCCGCCAACGCGTCGCCGACCCGCAGGCGCGGGTTCAGCGAGCCGTACGGGTCCTGGAACACCATCTGCACCCGGCGGTTGTACGCGCGCCGCGCCGGGCCGGTCAGCGCCAGGGCGTCCTGCCCCTCCAGCCGGATCGTGCCCGCGTCCGGCTCGTGCAGCCGCACCAGGCACCGGGCCAGCGTCGACTTGCCGCAACCGGACTCGCCGACCACGCCCAGCGTCTCGCCCCGGCGCACCGAGAGGCTCACGCCGTCCACCGCCCGCAGCGCCGGCGCCGGGCGGCCGCGCACCCAATCGAGCGCCGACCGCCGCAACGGAAAGTTCTTGCTGAGGTCCGTGGCCTCCAGCAGCGGCACGCTCAGCATGCCGCCGCCACCCGGTCCGCCGCCCAGCACGCGGCCCACTGCGCCGGGGCCGCTTCCAGGAACGGCGGCGCCTCCGTCCAGCACCGCGTCTCGACGAAGCCGCAGCGCGGCGCGAACGGGCAGCTCGGGATCGCCTGGTCGAGCCGCGGCGGCTGGCCCGGGATCGGGGTCAACGGCTGCCGCGCCGCCCCCCCTTGCGGCACGGAGCGCAGCAGGGCGGCGGTGTAGGCGTGGCGCGGGCGGGCGAAGACCTGGCCCACCGGCCCGGCCTCTACCACCCGCCCGGCATACATCACGCACACCCGGGCGCACGTCTCCGCCACCACGCCCAAATCGTGCGTGACCAGCACCATCGCCATGCCCAGCTCCGTGGTCAGCCGCATCAGCAGATGGAGGATCTGGTCCTGGATGGTGACATCCAGCGCCGTGGTCGGCTCGTCCGCCAGCAGCAGCATCGGCTGCGCCGCCAGCGCGATGGCGATCATCGCGCGCTGCCGCATGCCGCCGGAGAACTCGTGCGGGTAGCTGCCCAGCCGCTGCGCCCCGGACGCGATGCCCACGAGGCCGAGCAGCTCCAGCGCCCGCGCCCGCCGCGCCCGGCGGTCCAGCCCGCCATGCGCGGCCAGGCTCTCGTCGATCTGCTGGCCAACCGTGAGCACCGGGTTCAGCGCCGCCATCGGCTCCTGGAAGATCATCGCGATTTCCCGCCCGCGAATCGTGCGCAATGCCCGTTCGGGCAACGTGAGCAAGTCACGGCCCCGCCACTCGACCCGCCCGGACACCGTGGCGGTGCGGCGCAGCAGCCGGGTGATCGCGCGCAGCGTCACGCTCTTGCCGGACCCGCTTTCGCCGACGAGGCCGACGATCTCCCCGGCGTCCACGGCAAGGCTCACGCCATCGACGGCGCGGACCGTGCCGCGCTGTGCTGCGAAGCTGACGCGGAGGTCCTCGACGCGCAGCAGCGCCGCCGTCACCGCTTCACGTCCAGCAGGTCCGCCACGCCGTCGCCCACCAGGCTGAAGCCGATGCCGGCCAGCACGATGGCGAAGCCGGGGAACACCGCGACCCACCAGGCCTGGGTGAACAGGTTCTTGCCGTCGGCGATCAGCACGCCCCACTCCGCCGCCGGCGGCTGCGCGCCGAGGCCGAGGTAGCCGAGGCTCGATCCCAGCAGGATCGCCAGCGCCATGTCGGTCATCCAGTACACGATCACCGGCCGGACCGCGTTCGGCAGGACGTGGCGCAGCAGGATGCGCGCCTGGCCATAGCCCAGCACCTTGCAGGCGGACACGTAGTCCTGGCCGCGCAGCACCAAGACCTCGCTTCGCATCAGCCGGGCGTAGAACACCCAGCCGACGACGGTGACGGCCACGTACATGTTGCCCAAGCCCGGCCCCAGCACCGCCACGATGGCGATCACGAGGACCAGGAACGGGAACGTCACCACGAGGTCGACCAGCCGCCCGAACACGGCGTCGGCGATCCCGCCGTAGTAGCCGACCAGCAGCCCCACGACCGTCCCGATCAGCAGCGGCCCGACCGTGGCGAAGGCCGCGATCTGCAAGTCGATGGCTGCCGCCGCTATCGTGCGGGACAGCATGTCCCGGCCGAACTGGTCGGTGCCGAACAGGTGCGCCCGCCCCGGCGGCTGCAGCAGGGCCGCGTAGTCGAACGCCAGCGGGTCGTAGGGCGCCACGGTCCCGGGCGCCGCGGCGCAGAACAGCAAGGCCAACAGGATCACCACCCCCGCGAGCAGCGGCAATGGCACGCACCCGATCCCCCAGCGCATCATCTCGCGACCCGCGGATCAAGCCACATTTGCACCAGATCGGTCACGAGGAACGCGAGCGACACGATCACCGCCAGCACCAAGGTCAGCGCCTGGATCACCGGGTAGTCGCGGGCGAAGATGCTGTCGACCATCAGCCGGCCCACGCCGGGCACGGCGAACACGCTCTCCGTGATGACAGCACCGCCGAGCAGCGCGCCCACCTGCAGCCCCACCAGCGTCACGGTGGACAGCAGCGCGTTGCGCAAGACGTGCCGAAACAGCACGACCCGGCGCGACAGCCCCTTCGAGCGGGCGAAATCGACGAACTCGGCTTGCAGCACCTCCAGGATCGCCGCCCGGAGGTTGCGCATGATGACGGCAGAGAAGCTGAGCGCCAGCGTGAGCGCGGGCAGCAGCAGGTGGTAAAGGTGGCCCGCCACCCCGTCGCCGTAGCCGCCCACCGGGAACCAGCGCAGCCCGGCGGCGAACACCGTCAGCAGCAGCAGCCCGACATAGAAGATCGGCGACGACAGCCCGACCTGGAACGCCGCGCGGATCAGGTAGTCCGGCCAGCGCCCGGCCTGCGTCGCCGCCACGAAGGCCAGCGGCACGGCAATGCCCACCGCGAGCACCGTCGCCAGCGCCGTCAGCATCAGGGTCGCCGGCAGCCGCTCCGCGATCACCGCCGTCACCGGGACGCGCAGCGCGATGGATGTGCCGAAGTCGCCGTGCAGCATGCGCCCGGCGAACAGCAGGAACTGGGTCCACAGCGGCTGGTCCAGACCCATCTGGCCGCGGAGCCGGGCCACCGCCTCCTCCGTCGCGCGGTCGCCTAGCATGGCGCTGACGGGGTCGCCGGGCAGCAGCCGCGCCAGCACGAACACCACCACGCCGATGGCGAGGAAAGTCGGCACGATCTGCAAGAGGCGCGCGGCGACTAGCCCGGCGCGGTTCAAGCGGGCGGCCTATTTCTCGACGGACGCCCCCTCGAACAGGTTGTTGCCGAGCGGGATCTGCACGAAGCCTTGCGCCTGCTTGCGGAAGGCGACGGGGTAGGGGGTCTCGTACAGGAACACGACGGGAGCGGCGGCGCAGTAGCGGTCCTGGATTTCCTTGTACTCGGCGGCACGGGCGGTCGGGTCGGTCTGCTGCTGCGACGCGACGAACAGCTCGTCCACCCGCTCGTCCCGCCACTGCGAATGCAGCGAGTGGATGTTCGGGTAATAGGCGGCATAGGACGTGACCTGGCTGGGGTCGGAGATGTCGTTGGTCCACAGCGAGGTCCGCATGGCGAAGTCCTCCGCGCGGTAGCGGGCGGTGCGGGTGGCGTTGTCCACCAGGTCGATGCGCAGCTTGACGCCAACCTGGCCCCACATCTGCTGGATGATCGCCAGGTTGTTGGCCTCGTCCGCGTTGCCGGACAGCGCCAGCACGGAGGTCTCGAACCCGCGGGCGAACCCCGCCTCGGCGAGCAGGGCGCGCGCCTTGGCCGGGTCGTATTTATAAAGGTCCTGGCCCGCGAACAGCGGCGTCGTCGCGGACATGAAGGAGCGCATCGGCTTGCCAAGGCCCAGCGTGGTGATGCCGATCACCGCGTCCTTGTTGACGGCGTAGTTGAGCGCCTGGCGCACCTTGGGGTCCGCCATCGGGTTGGGCTTGCCGTCCTTGTAGGCGGCGCCCGCGAACATCGTCAGATACGTGATGCGGGTGGAGGGCCACAGCTCCATGCGGAGCGCCGGGTCCGCCTGCAGCTCCTTGACCCGGGCGTACGGCACGAACTCCGTGCCGTCGATCTCCCCGGCCTTGAGCTTCAGCAGCCGGGTGGCATCGTCCGGGATGATCTGGAACTCAAGCTCGTCGAGGTAGGGCAGCGCCTTGCCGTCCTCCGCCTGCTTCCAGTAGTACGGGTTGCGCCGCAGCGTCATCGAGACGCCGCGCTGCCACGCCGTCAGGACGAAGGGGCCGGAGCCGACCGGCTTCTCGGCAAACGCCCGCGCCTTGTCCTCGGGCGTTTCGCCCGGCGCCGCCTCGAACAGCTTTTGCGGCAGGATGGCGGCGTTGAACGTGGCCAGCGCCGGGATGATCGTCGGGTCCGGGTGCTTGAGCGCGATCTTGATGGCGTCGCCCGACGCCTCGATCCCGTCGATGGAGGCGAGCGAGGACGACCACGCCCCGGCCTTCGGGTCGCGGGCGCGGTTGAGCGACCATTGGACATCGCCCGCGGTGAGCGGGGAGCCGTCCGCGAACTTGACGCCGGGGCGGAGCGCCAAGGTCAGCGTTTTGCCGTCGGCCGAACTTTCCCATGTCGTGGCAAGGCCGGGCTGCACGCCGAGGCCGTCCTTGGTGGGCGCCAGCAGCGTGTCGTAGAGGTTGGTCAGCACCCAGATATCGGTGTTGGCGTCGTTCAGCACCGGGTCGAGGAACAGGCTGTCGGCGTAGCGGGCGTAGACCATCTTGCCGCCCCGGGTGGCGGCGGTGGTGGCGTGCGGCGAGGTCAGGATGCACGCAGCGAGGAGGGCTGCGAAGCTGGTCCTGAGCAGTGTTCGACACATGGGGTCTCCTGGGCCAAAGGCATTTGAGGCTAGGTTTGTTGACAGGGCGAAGTCAACGCGGGTTCAGCGACCCATTTGCGCCGGCCTATGCCAGCCAGTTTTCCACGTTCAGGCCGCGGACGCGCCAGAACTCTCTGACATTCGCCGCGACCACCGTCGCGCCAAGCGTGTAGGCAAAAGCGGCGATCAGGACGGTGTTCGTGTCCAACGTCTGCCGCACGGTCAGAACATGCCCTTCGGCACTGGCGGCGGGTCGTCGATGTCTGGGAACTCTTCATCCAACGGCTTCCAGCTATCAAGGAGTGCCGCCAGCCCCGTTTTGCGCGCCGGTTCGATGATGACGCGGTCGCCGCCGCGGCTGATGATTGCCTCGTCGCCGGGCAACCCGAACTCTACCGGGATGGGGACGGCTTGGTTGCGGTTGAGCCGGAACAGCCGTACCTGGCGAGGTGGGGGACCGGGTTGGGGCATGGCTTTGACCTCCCTGGGATAAGCCGACAGGATGTCTGTTCGAGGCCGGTTTGTACAAGGGTCAAAAGTGCCCGCAGCGCGGCGAACCGAACCGCTCAGATCGACTCAAACCAAAGACTCGCAGTGCAAGAACTCAAGTGTTGGGCTGCCTGTATCAGGTCTGTGCCAGCGTTGGAAACTGGACGGGACCGTCGATTGACGCCGCTGTTCCGCGAGCGAACAGTGGGGAATTGGTGTCGTCGAAATTGGCATGGCTTATCCTCGGCCAGAATTCTCCGGGGTCGAAGAGGAATTCCAGTTCCGTAACCGCTTGCGTAATCAGGGTTGGCAGCACTGGCCCCAGATCAAAGGGCCGCTCCCCAAAAATGTCATGAACGATAAGCCGTTCGTTCTCACTGCTGGTAGCGATGGCGGCGCCAAACTCGGTTAACCAGGACACGGTTGCCGACCCGCAAGTTAAGTTCCATAACGCGAGCCAGTAGTAGTCGCGCGCGGTCATACGCCCTCCGGTCGGCCGCGCTCTGGCGCATAACGCCGCCAAGCGTGATCGGTCCGAGGCACTCGAAAGATCACAGCGCGGGGCCTGCGCGCTCGACGGCTACAAAGCCGCCGAGGCAAAGGAGCGCTGCTGTGGTATGCGCCTGAACCCAAAGCGTGGGTAGAAATCGAGAACGCTGTTATTGGCGAATAAAATGATCGGCTGGTCCGGTTTATCGAGTTCGTCGATCATCCATTCCATGAGTCGGCGCGCTAGTCCTTGGCGGCGATACGACTCAAGTGTCGCCACAGCACCCAGTTGATATCCTACGCGATCTTTGCCATCGACGACCATATGCAGCCGAGTTCGCCCGATGGTGCTGACAATATTGCCGTCATCGGTAATATACTCCGTCCACGTGAGAACCCGGAAACTTCGCACCTCCGAAATGCCGTTGATATCAGGGTCGACTCGCCAGTCGATTTTCGGGTTCTCACGTGGACGGAGTATAGCGAAAACTTCGTAGTCTCTTGTCCAGCCGCTTCGGTCGCGCCATACCGTCCAGGGTTCAGTTCTTGCACCATGGAAGACGGTGTCCACAAAGCGGAAGAACGCGGGATGCTGATCGACGTCAGAGCAGAGAATCCTAAACCGTTCCATCACCGGCCAGCCCTCATGTCCGCTCCTCTCAATTACGGAAATGCAAACGCATACACCCCCATGCCTTCGCCGGCCAGATAAAGCGCGGCACAGACACCCGCACACCCGCGAATTGGGCAGTTGCCAATACGGTGTTGTCAGAGGTGCGGCATCCGTCAAAAGCTTCCCTCGCATGCCCCGCCGTGGTTGTCTCCACTCTCCAGGGCACCTAAGCCCCTTCGCTAAAAAAGGCCGCCCACCGTGGAGCTTCGCCCCTTCCGCCACGCCGACATCCCGTCTCTGCTCACCTGGTTCCAAACCCCGGCCGAGCTGGTCCAATGGGGCGGACCCGGCCGCAAGTTCCCCTTGGATGAGGCGCAGATGCTGGCACTCCTGGCCGAAACGACCGGCGCGCACCCGGCACGCCGCATCTGGGCCGGAGACCGGCGCGGCACCCTGGCCGCCATCGCCAGCGTCGTGGATGGGCGCCAAGGCACGGCCCTGCTCACCATGGTCGGCATCGCCCCGGACGCACGCGGGCAGGGCCTGGCCGCGCCCTTCATCGGCCAAATTCTGAAAGCCGTCTTCCAAGACCCGACCATCGAGCGGTTGGAACTCAACGTCTACACCTTCAACGCCGCCGCCCTCCGCCTCTACGACGCCCTGGGCTTCGTGCGCGAGGGCATCCGGCGTTCGTTGGCCCGGGTGGGGGAGGAGCGGTGGGACGCCGCCCATTGCTCCATGCTCCGCGCCGAGTATCGGGGCATGCCATGACCGACGAACGCATCCTGGTCTGGGGCGCCGGCGCCATCGGCGGCGCGGTCGGGGCCTACCTCCAGCGCGCCGGGCATGCGGTCACGTTCGTCGATGTGGTGCCGGAGCATGTCGCGGCGATCCGCGGCCCCGGCCTGCGCATCCGCGGCCCGGTCGAGGACTTCACGGTCCAGGCGCCCGCCCTGCTGCCCCCCGAGGTCACAGGCGCCTGGCCGCGCATCTTCCTCTGCGTCAAGGCGCACCACACGGAGGACGCCTGCCGCGCCCTGCTGCCGCATTTGGCATCCGACAGCTATGTGCTCTCCTTGCAGAACGGCCTGTGCGAGACGCTGATCGCCGGCATCGTGGGCGCTGGGCGCACGATGGGCGCCTTCGTCAACTTCGGCGCGGACTGGATGGGGCCGGGCGACATCCTGTTCGGCAACCGCGGCGCGGTGGTGCTGGGCGAGATCGACGGCGCCATGACGCCCCGGCTCGCGGCGCTGCACGCGCTGATGCAGGCGTTCGAGCCGGACGCGATCACGACGCCGGACATCTGGTCATACCTTTGGGGCAAGCTCGGCTACGGCGCGATGCTGTTCGCGCAGGCATTGGGCAATTTGGGAATTGCCGACTGCCTCGCCCGCCCGGAGCTGCTGCCGGCCTGGCGCGCGCTGGGCGGGGAGGCGGTGGCGGCCGCGCTGGCGGAGCGCGTGCAGCCCCGCGGCTTCAACGGCTTCGACCCGGACGCCTTCCGCCCCGGCGCGTCCGCAGAGGCGGCGCAGGCCAGCGTCGCCGCCATGGTGGCGTTCAACCGGCCCAGCGCCAAGACCCATTCCGGCGTCTGGCGCGACCTCGCGGTCCGCAAGCGCCGCACCGAGGTGGACGTGCAGATCGCGCCCATCGTGGAAATCGGCGCCCGGCACGGCCTGGCTTGCCCGGCCATCAGCCGCCTGGTCGCGCTGATCCACGAGGTCGAGCAGGGACGCCGGGCGTCGTCGGACGCCAACCTTTTGGAATTGGTGCCCATGGCTTTGCACAAATGAACATCGGGTTTGGCGGCCAGGTGGTCGCGGTCAGCGGCGCCGGGCACGGGCTGGGCCGGGCCATCGCGGAGAGCTTTGCCAGTCTCGGCGCGCGGGTGTTCGGTTGCGCGCCCACGGCGGCGCAGGTTGCGGGGACCGAAATGGCGGCGGTGGACCTCGCGGACCGCGCCGCCGGCGCCGCCTGGATCGCTGCGGTCGAGCAGGCGACCGGCGCCCCCCTCAGCGTGCTGGTCAACAACGCCGGCGGCGTCGCGGGCCAGGTGTTCAAACCCATCGAGGCCATCTCGGACGCGGCCTGGGACGAGATCCTGGCGGTGAACCTGGGCGCGGCTTTCGCGCTCAGCCGGGCCGCGGCGCCAGGCATGAAGCGGGCGGGGCGGGGGCGGATCGTCAACATCTCCTCGGGCGCTGGGCTGCAGGCGTCGCTGACCGGCATCCAGGCCTATGCCAGCGCCAAGCACGCCGTCGTCGGCCTGACCCGACAGTTGGCGCACGAGCTGGGGCCGCACGGCATCACCGTGAACAGCGTCGCTCCCGGCCTGATCCCCAGCAACCCGGCGAGCGCCGCGCAGTGGGAAGGTTATGGCTCCGCCCGGCAGGAAGCGATGCTGGGCGGCATCGCGCTGCGCCGGCTCGGCACGCCGCAGGACATCGCCAACGCGGTGCTGTTCTTCGCCAGCCCCCTGGCCGATTTCGTCAACGGGCAGATCCTGCAGGTGGACGGCGGCAAGTAGCGGTCAGCGCAGCCGTTCGAACGCCGTTTCGCGAAACGTCAGGATCGTCGCCCCCGACACCAGGGCGGCGGCGATCAGGTAGAAGGTGGGCGCAATCGGCGTCCCGGTCTGCTGGATCAGCCAGGTGGCGATGAACGGCGCGAAGCCGCCGAAGATGGCAACGGCCAGGGCGTAGCTGAACGACATCAGCGTGGTGCGCGCCCGCGTGGGGAACAGCTCGGCCAACGCCGCCGGGCCGGCGCCGGAGAAGGTCGCGATCACCAGGTTGAAGCCGACCTGCACCAGCGCCACGCCCCAAACGGATAGCCCCGACAGGATCAGCCGGAACCCGGGATAGGCCAGCACGGCAAAGGCGGCGCAGCAGAACAGGAGCATCGGCTTGCGCCCGATCCGGTCCGACAACGCGCCCATCAGCGGGATCGCCGCCATCAGCGCCAGCAGGCCCACGGTGTTGGACCACAGCGACTGCGTGGCCGACAGCCCCGCGTATTTCTGCGTGAAGGTCGGGAAGTAGGTCAGCAGCACGTAGTAGCAGACCGTCCACAGCACGGTGAAGCCGAACGCACGGAGCATCAGGCCGAACGGCGTGCCGAGGTCCGCCAGCCCCGCCCGTTCCCCGGCCTGCTCCGCCCGGAAGCGCGGCGTCTCCTCGATGCCGCGCCGCAGCCACAGCCCGACCGGCAGCAGCACCGCGCCCAGCAGGAACGGCAGCCGCCAGGCCCAGGCGTTGATGGCGGCGGCGGAGAACACGCTGTTCAGCACCGCGGCCACCGCCGAACTCAGCAGCACGCCGCCGACGACGGAGGCCTGGCTGTAGCTGCCGTAATAGCCGCGCCGCCCTTCCGGCGCCCATTCGACGATGAAGGAGGTCGCGTTGCCCCACTCGCCCCCAGCCGACAAGCCCTGCAGCACCCGGCACAGCACCAGCAGGACTGGCGCCAGCACGCCGATGCGGCCGTAATCGGGGATCAGGCCGATCCCCACGGTGCCGACCGCCATCAGCAGGATCGTCAGCACCAGCGCCGACTTGCGCCCGCGCACGTCGCCCAGCCGTCCCAGCACGATGCCGCCCAAG
>JAABUQ010003431.1_pt1 | contig 29030 bp, 25 predicted proteins | sample 5560001 | NCBI WGS metagenome assembly JAABUQ01 (sample SAMN10711888, study PRJNA513371) | rock metagenome | isolation source: Antarctica rocks | place: Antarctica: Victoria Land, Finger Mt nord | collected 2015-12-18 | reverse complement strand
TGTCTTGGAGAGCAATGTTGTATAGTCCATGTGAGAGATTTCCTTGTGGTGATTTGAATTTTTTATATTCTACAAGAAAATCTCTTCGTTTTCACCTCTTTCCATTTATTAGAATTGGAAAGCCCTGCGTCATAATTTGACAATATGGAATATTGCTAGGTATACTAATCAAGCAACACTTATTCATGTATTCTCACGGGGTGGCCTTAGCACTGTGCTGAGGCATAATAGGGAAGCCGGTGGAAATCCGGCGCAGTCGCGCTACTGTAACTGGTGAGCAACGTATCTCTTTGAATGTCACTGTTCTACCTAGGATGGGAAGACAAGATACGCTGTGTTTGGAGCCAGGAGCCAGGAGACCTGCCCTGTGAGTTTTGCTCACGATCCTTCGCGGCATGAGGAACGTGTACGGAGACATCCATAGGCAGGGAATTTCCTCCTATAATGCGTGCTGTCTTCCGCTCAACCTCCATCAGACGCAAGGTGACAACGGGCATTGAAGCATCTCTCTAGGAGGTAATGCTGGATGAACACGCGTGTCATCATTCCAAATCGTATCTTGTTTTTCCTATTGTCTTTTGTGCTTTTGCTTACAGCATGCGTTCAACAGAGTACAACGACTGGGGGTGCGTCTACACAAGCGACACCAACTCCCGCGCTCGATGTCTATGGTACACCAATTGCTTTTCCGAAGACGGCACCACAACGTATTGTTTCGCTTGTACCAAGTACAAGTGAGATTCTTGCCGCGTTACATCTTGAGCCGCGCGTCGTTGGCATCGACTACAACACCAACTATCCTGCAAGTTTGACCTCGCGCCCCAAAGTCTCGAATGCCACCGGTACAGTTAATGTTGAGCAAATTGTCGCGTTAAAACCTGATCTTGTACTAAGCTATGGCGGAGAGACCAAGCAAGCTGATACACAACTCAAACAACTCGGCCTCAATGTCGTCGATCTACAACTTACTAATTTTACACAGTCCTTGCAGGATATCTCGCTGGTAGGACGCTTGACTTCGACACAAGATGCTGCTAATTCATTAGTACAGCAACTGCAAAAGCAGGTTGACCAGATTAAGGCAACTGTGAAGGGTACAACCGCACCTTCTGTTCTGCTAGAAGTTGACGATACTACGCCAGGCAAACCGTTTGTCTTTGGTGGTGGTTCCTTTGGGGATGAACTGGCGCAGGATGCGAGTGCGGTCAACATCTTCCATAACAGCACCAGCAACGGCGGCTATCCACAGGTGACGGATGAGGCTGTTATCAGCGCGAATCCACACTATATTATTCTTACCGAAGACCCAGCTTATGGTGGCGATCCTAATGTCGTGTATAAGCGACCAAACTGGAGTTCGATTACCGCGGTTAAGAATCACAGGGTGTATCGTGTCAACGCTAACATTACACAACGACCAGGACCACGCCTCGTCGAGGGCTTACGCTGTGTGGCACAAATCGTACATCCCGACAAATTTACCGAGCCTCTGCCCGCCTATTGTTCGGCAAGCGTGTAGTAGAACAAAAATGTTGCACTGTACATATGTAGGTACAGTGCAATATTTTTAATTGTTTGCCTATGCTGCAAACGTGCTTAAAGCCCAACGAGCAGTCATTTCGTCAGGAGCAAGAATAATTTGCTTTGCGAGTCGTCTTAATTCATTTCTGTCGTCAAGATGAGCTACTTGCTCGCGAGCCATCTCCAAGAGTGCTGGAAAACGTACTTCAACAACGTCTAAAACCGCTTGTTGCCGTTCTTCAATACGCTCCTGTACTTCCCTTTGAACGCGCTCCTGTACTTCCCTTTGAACGCGCTCCTGTACTTCCCTTTGAACGCGCTCCTGTACTTCCCTTTGAACGCGCTCTTGTACTTCCCTTTGAACGCGCTCTTGTACTTCCCTTTGAACACGCTCTTGTACTTCTTGTACTTCCCTTTGAACACGCTCTTGTATTACCTCTTGTATTTCCTTTTGTAGTTCTGAGTCGCCTGCTAATAAGCTATCATATGATTTCAATTTTCCCTCCACTATCTGTTTGTCCTGATGGCTCAATGTTATTGATCGTCGTAGAATCGTCCGAAATCGAAGTAAGTGACGTGTTAGATGTGGCTGTGGATAACGCTTTTCAATCTCGGTTATTGCTTGGAGTAGCATTGCCACCGTGACACCTTTCATCGCTGGCAACAAAGTATACATACTTATAACGCCCTTACGTAAACATTGCTCTGCTTCAACTAAACAAAGTTGTAAAGTTTGATGCCGGAAAAAAAGAGATGTTCCGGTTCCACTCTCTTCTTGAAATACTGGCTCTCGAATGTTCTTCTCGAATGGATACACTACCATTGAGATAATTGGCATCCGATACCTACCATACAATTCTATATGATACTGCAACATACGGTAGTTCATGTCACTATCATTGTCTGTTTGCAATTCCACGTTTAGAATACGAGGCTCACCTTGATATCTAATGAAATATACAAGGTCGGCACGTAGATTTGGACGATTCAACTCGATGTTTTCCACACTGACAAGTTCCGCACCAGGCAGTAACTCAGGAAGCATCTCCGCCGCATGATCTTCCATTAGCGCTTTTAATGCACGGTCATACAACTGTTCCATTACTGTAACACGCCCTTCGACCTTCGTTTGTAAAAATGATACCATGCTTCTGATGTACATACAAGTTGATACAATCAGCCAGGGAAAGAAGGTATAGTGGGAAGAATACAAATTTTCTAAAAGCTCTCGACGTGCACATATGACTCTGGTATAATGAGACAAACAGAAAATAGAACACTAGTTTCATTTGGAGTGTGCTATGAACGACCGCCTTGTTTCGCCCAACATAAGCGAAGAGGAACAAATTATTGAAGGCAGTTTACGTCCTAAGCGTTTGGCTGAATACATTGGGCAGGAAAAGATTAAAGAGAACCTGAGCATTTTGTTAGAGGCGGCACGGCGGCGCAAAGAGTCCGTCGATCATGTTCTGCTCTATGGACCGCCAGGACTAGGCAAGACAACGCTGTGTAACATTATCGCGGCTGAAATGGGCGTGAGTATGAAAACAACCTCTGGCCCAGCGATCGAGCATGCAGGCGATCTAGCCTCTATTTTGACTGCGTTACAACCAGGCGAGGTACTTTTCATTGACGAAATACATCGCTTAGCACGTGCCGTTGAGGAGCGACTTTATTCTGCGATGGAAGACTTTGTGCTTGACGTGATGATTGGTAAGGGGCCGAGCGCAAAGGCACTGCGTCTCCCTCTCCCGAATTTTACCGTTGTAGGTGCGACCACGCGCGTGGGTGCGTTAACCGCACCGCTCCGTGACCGCTTTGGTGCGATTTATCGTATGGAATATTATGATAAGCAAGCCCTCGAAGAGATTGTGACACGTTCGGCGCGCATCTTGAAGGTGCCGACCGAGAGAGATGGCATAGAAGAGATTGCAGGGCGCGCACGAGGCACTCCCCGTATCGTCAACCGTTTGCTTAAGCGTGTGCGTGACTATGCACAGGTGAAGGCAAAAGGCGTGATTACCGGGGAGGTATCCAAGGCGGCACTCGATGCGATGGAGGTAGATGAGATCGGGCTTGACCAGACTGACCGCAATATGCTCCTCTCCATTATTCAGAAATTCAATGGTGGACCTGTTGGGCTTGAGACGCTTGCCGCGAGTACGAGTGAGGACTCAAACACAATTGAAGATGTGTACGAGCCGTATCTGTTGCAGCTAGGCTTTATTTCACGCACACCGCGTGGACGTGTTGCGATGCGTGCCGCATATGAGCATCTAGGTTTGACACCACCAAATGTAGAGAATGGGCCAGGCCTATGGACAACACCGTCTTGAGGATGAGCGATTTCGATTATGCTCTACCACCGGAGCTAATCGCACAAACGCCAATTGAGCCACGTGATGCCTCACGTCTACTCGTAGTAAATCGTGCGTCAGGAACATTAACGCATCGTCACTTTCGCGACATCGGTGAGTATCTACGTCCAGGTGATCTGCTGATTGCCAACCATAGCAGAGTCATACCAGCACGTTTACTGGGACATCGAGCCGAAACGGGGGGAGCGGTTGAGGTACTCTTGTTGTCTGAACGGCCTGACCTTGGCGCAGATTATTGGGAGGCGTTAGTACGTCCAGGTCGGCGGCTTCGTGTTGGCGATTACATCATTTTTGATAATGGTACTGGAAAGAGTGCGTGGTTACAGGCTGAGGTGATGGCACACACCGAAGCAGGTGGACGCGTTGTGCGTCTCTCGGTTGTGGGACAGGAACATGCGGTAGAGAAAGACCCCTATGGTGTGCATAACATGGTGAATGTACGTCAGATGATTGACCAACTGGGTCGTATGCCGCTTCCACCATACATTCATGAGAAGCTGGATGATCCAGAACGCTATCAGACCGTCTATTCTCGTATTACTGGTTCTGCCGCCGCGCCTACCGCAGGATTACACTTTACAGCACGTCTCCTGGAACAACTTCAGCAGCAAGGAGTACAGGTTGGCTTTGTCACATTGCATGTTGGCCTGGATACCTTTCGCCCTGTCGAAGTCGAGGATTATACGGAGCATAAGATACATAGCGAAGAGATTGAGCTAGATGCGCAAACCGCATATCTTATTAACGAGACACATGCACGTGGAGGGCGTGTGATCGCGGTTGGCACCACATCGGTACGTGTGCTGGAAAGCGTCGCCAGTATGCATGATGGGCGCATCGAACCCTACAAAGGAAGCACGCGCCTATTTATCACCCCTGGCTATTCTTTCCTGGCGGTGGACGCCATGATTACAAACTTCCACTTGCCGCGCTCAACCCTACTTCTGCTCGTCAGCACCTTTATGGGCAAAGACCTGATGGAGAGGGCCTATCAAGAGGCGATTCGCGAACGCTATCGCTTCTTTAGTTTTGGTGATGCGATGTTGTTGTTGTAGGGACCGATCAACCGGTTCCTACAGGATAATAGCTTCTGCCTCGATCTCAACTAGCATGTTGGCATCGATCAACCTACTCACCTGGACCATTGTGGCGGCGGGCCGAATGTTGCGGAAAAATTCGCCGTGCGCTTTGCCGATTTTTTCCCAATCGTCGATATCGATAACGAACATGCGTGTCCGTACAATATCTTTCATACTTGCACCCGCTTTTGTGAGCGCGAGTTCAATGTTTCTGAGGGCTTGTAGGGCTTGTGCGTATGGGTCACCGATGCCAACAACGTGTCCTTGCTCGTCGGTTGCTGTTGTTCCTGCGACATGGATAATGTTGCCGACACGTACCGCTCGTGAGTAGCCAACCATAGGTTCCCAAGGCGCACCACTTGAAACATTTTGACGTTGCATGCTCTATTCCTTGCTAGAAGGGCTGATATTCTTCATCGTCGTCAGCTTCTGGCTGTTGCCTCTGTGGAGACTGCGGTATTTTCCCGTTAGCGGCTTGCTTTTTCAAGAAATCGTCACGCGCCTTTTCTTCTGCCATGATATCGGCGACTTCATCTGCCACAGAGTGGCCTTCACCAAAGCTATCACCTCCTCGACCACTGCCACTCCCAATAATCTCGCGTCCGCCGTGCTCAGACTGGCCTATGATGCCACGTTCCTCTAAGAGGTCGATCAGGCGTGCGGCTCGCGAATAACCAATCTTTAGGCGGCGCTGTAAGAGCGAGATAGAAGCTTTTTCGTATTCGCGTACCACCTCTTCGGCCTTGTCTAGTAGGTCATCATCCAACTCAAATTCTTCCGCATCTTGCTCTTTTAGCTCCCAACCAGGCTCAATCTTTGCCTGTACCTCGTCGGAGTCGATACTCTGCCCACCATTGGCGGCGACGGCGTGTTGTGTCGCCTGCTCGCGCCAGTAATGAACAAGACTCTCCGCCTCTTCGTCTGCGAGGAACGATCCCTGAATACGCTCAGGTCTACCGGCATCAGAGGGGAGATACAGCATATCGCCGCGTCCGAGGAGTCGCTCGGCACCGCCCATGTCAATAATTGTGCGCGAGTCTACGGCTGAACTCACCATGAACGAGATACGTGTAGGAATATTGGCTTTGATCAGTCCGGTGATAACATCGACAGATGGACGCTGTGTCGCGACAACGAGGTGAATGCCTGTTGCACGTGCAAGTTGTGCAAGGCGACAGATCATGCCCTCAACCTCTTCTGGTGCCGCCATCATCAGGTCCGCTAACTCGTCGATGATGATGACAATTGCAGGTAAATTGACAAGCGTATTATCACCCTTGACAGCCCGTTCGGCGCGCATTTTGCGGTAGCCATCGAGGTTGCGTACTCCTAGTTGTGAGAAGAGTCGATAGCGTTTCTCCATCTCGTTGATGCCGTTTTTGAGTAACGAGACAACCTTCTCGACCTCGGTCACAACGGGCGAGAGCAGGTGCGGGATACCGTTATACATGTTGAGTTCAACCATCTTCGGGTCAACCATGAGAAGTCGCACATCGTCCGGCGTTGCCTGTGTGATGATGCTCGCGATTATCGCGTTAATCATAACCGATTTGCCGGCACCAGTTGCGCCCGCAATCAGCAAGTGCGGCATACGCGCAAGGTCGCCCACACGCACGACGCCTGCAACGTCTTTGCCCAGCGCAACCGCTAGCTTCGACTTGGCCTTTGCTACCTGATATTCTTTGCTCTCTAGTACTTCGCGAAGCGTGACAAGGCGGCTATTTTTGTTTGGAATTTCAACGCCGACGTAGGGACGTCCAGGAACAGGGGCCTCCATACGAATGGTTTTAGCTTCGAGTACCAAGGCCAAGTCGTTTTGCAGGGCCATAATACGACTGACACGGGTGCGCGTCTCATAGACGATGTTGCCACCTGCATCACGTACAGGAACAAGCTTACCTGTCTTTTCGTCGGGTTTCATCTCTGGCTTGCCAGTGGGACGAATGCCGAGGCGAATAATTGTTGGACCAATACTGATGTCTTCTTTTTTGACCTCTGCATCGACACGGAAACTACGCAATGTCTCCTGAATAGTTTTTGCCAAGGTCTCTGTATCGTCGCCCAGCATTTGAAGCTTGACCTCATCTGGATTGTTCAGCAACGCTGTAGATGGCAAAATCCAGAAGTTTTCACCTTGTGGTAGCGGGTTTATAATACGCGGTGTTTTCTGTGGTGTCCTTGGTACCTCTGACATACTTACCTGATGGTTCCTATTGGGCATAAGGTCTTCCATATGACCAGTATCTTTTACCACCAGCTTATCAGAGTCAATATGCGTGTCGAGTGGAAGAGGCTGCTGACGTGCGCCTCTAACAGCTTTAGTGTGATTATCTACATCGAGCGATATGGGAGTACGTGGGCCACGCGGCACGATGCCTACATCTTGCTTGTAAATATTAATATCGTTGTGCGGATCATCGTCCTCATCGCCAAAATCCGCCTCAAAGTTTATATTCTCCTCGTCCTCATCATCTCTATCATCTACTGGTACGTTGTGTCCAATTTGCTCCTGAGGATTTTGTACTGGAGCGGCACCGTTTCCATAGCGACTAAACTGTGGACGCTGTCCAAGAAATGGTGAGGGACCAGTTGAGACGGGACCGTTTTTGTTGCTCAACGATGGCCTTCTTTCGTCGGAGACAAGACGCTGCACAAACTGGCCTGTCAATAGTACATGTCCAAAGGTGATACGGAATGTGAAGATGACCAGCAACACGATGAGACCAAGTATAATGATATGTGCAGCCGCAACGGGCCAGCCTAACAATGGGCGTACTAGCAATCCTGCTACAATACCCGTTGTGATAGAGTCGTTACCAATGATGACGCGGCTCTCTATGAGCAGCAAGAGCCAAATTATGCCCAGACCAAAGACCATTGACCAATGTATAAGCGGCTCGTTGCGGATACCTTCGATAAGACGCGTTAACGCAAAGGCCACAAATCCGAATGCTAGAAGATAGGCCGACCAGCCAAACATGAGCGTAAAGAATTTACCGATACTCCCAAGAATAGGTGTGGACTGAAATATCGTCAACGCGCCAAAGAGTAGGAGGGATAGTATGAGCAGAACAATATTCCCAACACGTTGCTGATGTTGTGGTTGCATACCATTCCACTTATTATAAGCCCATTCAACCGCTCGTGTATCATGGGGGTTATTGGATGAAGGTGCAGGAACTGTACGATATGGTGTATGCTTTTTTGTGCCGCTGGTTGTACTTTTTCTGTTGCGCGTTGACGCTTTGGAGGACCCACTGCGTGTACCTTGCTTCGACGCAGGAAGCTGTGAGCGTTGCTCTACGCGTGTGCTTTGTACAGTCTTCGCATTCCCAACCGCTGCCTTACTGACACGCGCAGTCCCTTGCTCCATACTTGGCACAACACGCTGGCGTCTTGTCTCTTTGTCTGCCATATTGTGGTGTCCTCCCTCTTTGTTGAATCGTCTAAGAACGCAGAGACATACGTATGATAGCGCATATGTTCCAGAGAAGCAATAGGGAAGTACATACAGGAGAAGAGCGTTGTAGCTTCGCTACACGCTCTTCTCCTGTATGTACTTGATTATATTTAAGGCTGGATAGGTTGCCCGACAGGAGGATAGCCGGGTTTACAGAAGTAGCCGCATGTTGGCCGGGGATTATAGTAGTTCCCACCACCTATTGTTGGGAGAGTGCCGTCGATAAACCAGTCCTCAACGGTTGCCCCTCCTGCTGTTGGAGCAAGACCAGTTGAAGCTGATACCACTCCCTTATGTACATCAGCAGGTACTGCAAAATCATCTGGTGGCAAATTATACTGCTGCGAAGCAAGTTCCATCACATCATGCCAGATTGGAGCAGCGCCAGTGATACCAATGGTATTTTGTGTCATTTCCACGTTGTTACTGTTTCCAGCCCAAACACCTGTCGCGAGATAAGGTGTGTAGCCTACCGTCCAGTTGTCGCGGAAGCTATCGGTTGTGCCAGTCTTCGCTGCCGCCGGACGGTCTTGCAGCTCCAGATAGTTACCAGGCGAGAATTCATGATAGCGCGCCGGCTTGTCAGATAACATGCTACTCACCAAGAATGACACATCTTCACGAAGCGCACGCACACCCTTAGGATGAGCTTCGTCGTACTTGTAGATGGCATGACCCTGATTGTCCGTGATTTCTAGTACAGAGGTCTGAGGAACACGTACACCTTTATTAGCAAAAGTGGCATACGCAGCGGTCATGTCAAGAGGTGACACCTCTTTAGAACCAATTGCCATAGAAGGACCAAGCCCACTGGCTGGGAGATTGGCAATCTCGCTCAGTCCAAGACGACCAGCCATATTTACCACGTTATTCACACCTGCATACTCAATTGCGTCAATCGCTGGGATATTGAAGGAATTCGCAACCGCGGTACGAATAGTCATGGGATATTGCGTATGGAATGTCCCATCGTAGTTCTGCGGCGAATAACATTTAGGAGGAACATGTCCATCACAGTCGGTGGGATAGATCGTTTTGTGGTCCGGCACGATCATCGCGGGATACCAGCCCATCTCAAAGGCTGTCGCGTATACGATTGGTTTGAACGATGAGCCGGGCTGACGCAGTGCAATTGCCGCGTTATCTTGCCCTTGCATGGTAGGTGAGTTCTGTTTGAAGTTCGCACTTCCATCCATGGCCAGGATTTCACCGTTTTTTGGGTTCATCACAACTACTGCCGCATTATTCAAGTTGTTCGTGAGATTTAATGGCCCATAGACGCCTAGATAGTTGTCTTGTTGCTGCTTATACAGTTTGTTATACACAAGCTGCTCAATCTTTTTCTCAAGGTCCAAGTCGATTGTGGTGTATACATTTAAGCCACCGTCAGCCAGGCGGCTACCGAGCATAGGAGCCAATACATTATCAATCACGTAGTGGACAAAGTGTGGTGCCTGGATGTGATGTGTGACCGAATACGGTTGAAAGGTAAAGTTTTTAGTTTCGGTTTGCGCGTCCGTCATCTGCTGCTTTGTAATCATACCAAGATCAAGCATGGACTGAAGCACAAGCGCCTGACGTTTCAATGCTACTGGTTTGTTTGTTGTAGGGTTGTAGTACGAAGGACTTTGTGGCAGTCCTGCAAGCATCGATGCTTGCGCGAGGTCAAGTTGGCTTACCGCAGGTTTGCACTGACCCAAGGTACACTTCGGCTGTAAGCTGAAATAGCTTTCCGCCGCAGCCTCAACACCATAGTTAAGATCACCATAATATACCGTATTCAGGTACATCTCCATAATTTTCCATTTAGGATACTGCTGTGTCAAGCCTGTTGCCAGCACCACTTCCTCGCCTTTTACCTGAATATTTCCCTTCTGGTTATCGAAGAATTGGTTGTTGACAAGTTGCTCGGTAACAGTACTGGCACCCTGTACAACACCGTTGTGCTGTAAATTAGCAACGGCGGCACGTATAACACCATTATAATCGACCCCGCTATTTGTCCAAAATGTATGATCCTCCGTCGCAATAGTTGCTTTTACAAGCAGAGGTGAAATGTCATTATAGTTGACATACGTACGACGCCCCCGGTCTTGTTGATGGTCATAGAGTTCATACAGAAGTTTTCCATTACGGTCATAGATGCGTGAGGTTTGAAAGAGCGAGTGTTGTGCAATACCGTTGAGCAATGGCAGTTGCGATTGATAGTAGGCATAAGCAGAACCAGTGCCGCCAGAGATAAGCATGGCAAAGAGAATGAAGAGAACTGCGGCAGCAGTGATAAGACGTGGACCAGTTTTGCCATTTGAATATTTACGATCAGTATGACGTTTCCGCATCAAAATACGATTAATACGATTACGCCGTAGCGCGAGTCCATTGAATGGCGGTGTAACAGGTATTGGAGTTCTGCGGCGAAGTGCTGCGAGTGAACGGCTTATGGAACGAAGATTTTCGTGCTCGTCAGCGTTTTGCGTAGCCTTGACAGGTACTGTAGCTTCTTCAATGATCGCATCTTCGCGGCTAGCGCTACTACCACCTGCAGGCACAAGAGCGCGTTCGTCTTCTGTCTGTCTGTCGTGTACGTGTTCATCCATTAGAAAATATCCTTCCCCGCAGGTCTTCCGAAGATATTCCGGTCAGTCGCCCAATAGATATGACGAGCGTGAGAGTTGCTCGCAGGTGCGTGCTAACGACGGTTCCCCAGTGAATTATATAAAACAAAATGTATTTTCAAAAGCTATTACGAATTTTTTGCTAGCTCGCTATCATAGTGTATAACGTATTATTGTGTCCGTTCGTTACATGTATAGGACCACAAATATTATACAGCAAAATTATGTAGAGGCAGTCTCTGTACATGAAGTTGCTACGGTCACTGTTACAGACTTTGCCTCATCATTTGCTACATGATCGGCGGTTACGGTAGAAGTACATTGTGGACTACCGACGAGATGCTCGTTTGATTTCAATGAACTCTTGAGCTCATCCGAGGCTTGCTGTGTTGTCGTGGTCTTCAATGGAGATACAGCACTATCGATATCACTTTGCAATACTTTTGTATATGTCTGAGCATCGCTTCCACCACTAAACGCGGAACCGTTCTCTACGCTCCAGATAGAACGATTGGTGTTTGGATCAATAGGTCCACTGGAGACAAAACCAGTTACTCCAACATTGCCAACTACTCCTCTTTGGACGACATGGGCTTGTACTATCGCTGAGGTAGGACCGCCCGTTACTGCAGGAAGTGTTACTGAAGTATCAAGAACCATTTGTATTGCTGGTGTTTTGTCATTACTGAACGTCGAACCAGCATTAAAGGAAAGGTCGGTATGGGAAGAGTAGTTGTAAAAGGTTAGTGTACCATTTGCTCTTGTACCAGGTGTTGTTCCTTGCCCTGTCGCGTTTACTGTTTTTGACTGTGATTGTTGCGCAGATACTTGGCGTTGAACAGGCTTCTGTGTTGGTGATGCTGTAGGCTGTTGAGTTGGTTGTTGAGTTGGTGCTACTGTGGGCTGCTGAGTCGATTGTTGAGTTGGTGCTGCTGTGGGCTGCTGAGTCGGCACGATTTGCACAACAGTACCGCTTGATGATGTTGGCGATGGTTTTCCTACTCCCACTGCTTTGTTGCTTGAAAGAGAAGAAGAGGCCATTGTGTAGAGGAAGGGTGATGTAACGAGTAATACGAGCGCCAGGAGGCCAGTTGCTACGATCAGGCTCAGCTTCAATCCACTATGCCGTGGAGCTACTGGTGCAAGTGGTGGTAATGTCGTAGGTGTATGCCCTGATACAGGTGATACATTCACCTTTGGAGTTATATATGTAGGCGCATCGTTTCCAGTATTTGGAATGCCCTGGGCATCTACTTTGTGTTTTACTATTATGAACTCATTCTGGGAATTGGAACGGGAGGAGGGTGCAGAATGCAAAGATACTGTGGGCTGGCTACTGTGGGCGAGGGCAGTTGCAAACTCTTGTATGCTGGTAAAACGCTGTTCAGGTTCTTTGGCAAGGGCTTTCATCACAACAGCTTCTACAGCAGGCGCAACGGTAGCGTTATGCTCTCTTAGAGAGTGTGGAGTTGCATAGAGGTGCTGAGCACATACTTCATGAAATGATCCGTGAAAAGGGAGGTTTCCACATAACCATTCGTAAACTACAATGCCTAGAGCATACTGGTCGCTTGCGATACGTGGCTTGCCCAGAACTTGCTCAGGAGAGATATAGGAGACGGTGCCTGCAATCGCCTTGACACTTTGAGAGGCTGAAGAAGATGAGATCAGGGAAATGCCAAAATCGCTCAGGAGGACCTCTCTGTTGCGGCCCAGTAGCATATTTTCCGGCTTGATATCGCAATGAATCACTTTGTGGTCATGTGCATACTGTAAAGCAGAAGCGATCTGATGAACGTGTGCGACGATATCTACTAACGATACTTGAGTTCCTTTAAGATATTGCTGACGTAACGTGCCATGAGGAGCATAGTTCATGATTAAAAAAGGTGCGTCACGCTCAATGCCACAATCGAGTATTCGTACAATGGAGGGATGTTCGAGGGCGGCAATAGTTCTGGCCTCGTGCAAAAACTCGTTTTGCTCATGTGAGACGAACTTAGTGTGGAGTATTTTGATGGCTACCTGGGAATTCAAGTGAATATGTTCACCTAGATAGACCTCCGCGAAGCCTCCCTTCCCCAAAAGGTGAGTTAAGCGGTAGTTCCCAAACTGTTGACCTATGCGATCAATCATAGCCTCACCTCCTCATGGTGCTGCCTTGTGATGGTATTCTTAATATGAATAAGACGTTGGGCCTATGCGGAATTATTTCATGGACATTTGCTTTTGGTTAGCATACTATATTGTCTGCTATATAGGCAATGAGGAATGTAACACCTGGGGAGTGAGAGGGTTCATATGCAACTCTTGTTTCCAGGAAACGTAATTATATATGATGGGTTCCATGGATACAAGGAGAATAGAGATGAGCCAACAAGAATTCGAGCCGCAACAGAATGAGCGGCCTTTTTATAATTCCTATGGTACTGTACCAGAGAACGCCCAGGAAAGCGAAGCACGACCGTACTATTGGTCTACTAAGCCAAATACTGGCAATATTCCTAAAAATGAGCATCCTGCAAACTTTGAGGACTCAGTTGCTGATATGCCCTCTATCCCTCCATATAGCTATCAAGCGCAGGATAGGTCGACACAAGGAGCAGCCGCACCGCATGCGACTACGCCACCTCAACAGCAGAGGCAGCAGCGACAGCATTTTAGTCCCGACGGAGATGCAATGGAGCACGGCTATCGACCCTCTGGCTCGTATACTAGACGGGTTCCTCCATGGGCACGCCCACAACGTGGCAATAATGCTGGACGTATCATGCTTTTCGTCATTCTCGGCTTTCTGCTCATTAAACCACTGCTCGTGCTTCTGGGTGCGTTATTGCTGGTTATAGGCGTGACCTTTGCTGCATTGCTTATTATCGGAGGTTTTGCTCTTGTAAGTGTGCTTATTGTGTTCGGGCTGCTCAGGCGTTCACTCCCATTTGGTCTATTCCGTTCGCGCCGCCGAGGACGCTTGTGGTATTGGGACATATAGAAAGACATTCTGTAGGAACTGATTTATCGCGTTCTCACACGATATACCTGGATGAATGTGATAAATTGGTTCCGTATGAGGGCTATTTTCATGTTCTTTATTTGAAAGGGGAGGAATAAAGTAATGGTAGCTCAACCGAATCGCTCTTACATGAGTGTCGAAGAGTATTTGACTCTTGATCAGAGTAGTTCAGAGATACGTTAAGAATCTGTAGAAAATTGTGTTTGGTAGGGTGAATAAGGTAGAATGGGTATATGCAAAACATTATGAGAAACGAGTGAGCTATACGTGACGTATAATCTTCCACAGGAACCAGTAACTGAAAGTGCGGCACAGAGCAGCATTGTGCCATATAAAGATATAGACCTGACGAGTGTGCGTGAATTGCGCAATCTTTTGTTTGCACATAATATGCGTCCAAATAAAGCGTTTGGGCAGAATTTTCTGATTGATCGCTCTATTCTCATGAAAATTGTTGAGGCGGCAGAGATTGACGCCGACGACGAAATTTTAGAGGTCGGCGCGGGTACTGGTGTGTTGACGCGTGAATTAGCGCCACGTGCGCGCCGCGTGGTCGCCGTTGAGTTAGAGCGTGACATGCTTGCACTGCTGGCCAAGACGACAAGCTTTTATTCTAATGTTGAGCTAGTGGCACGCAACCTGCTTTTTCTTGATCCAGTAGCAGTCTTCGGGCAGGCACCTTACAAGCTCGTGGCGAATTTGCCGTATTATATTACAGCGCCTACGTTTCGCCACTTTTTAGAAAGTGCAAATCCGCCGCGTGTGCTGGTGGTTATGGTGCAGCAAGAAGTGGCGCAACGCATCATAGCACAACCAGGTGACTTGAGTATACTGGCAATCAGCGTCCAATTCTACGGACAGCCGCGCATTATGGCGCAAGTGCCTGCGTCGTCATTTTATCCCGTGCCAAAGGTTGACTCAGCGATTTTGCGTGTCGATGTACATGAGGATGCTCCGTTGTCCTCGGTTGAGCGTGAAAGCTTCTTTCGTCTTGTGCAAGCAGGATTCAGCGAACGGCGCAAACAACTACACAACTCGTTGACGCACGGACTACATTATAAGAATGAGATTGTTCGTGCATGGCTTGCCGAAGCAGGTATAGGGGCAAGTCGTCGCGCTGAAACATTGAGCATTGCGGAATGGTTACAATTGTGGCGGATAGGCCCGCCACGTCCATAACAAATTGTAGGGGTCTAATTTATTACACCCAGTAGGAATTGCAGGCGTATGGCGGAACAATTTTGTGATAATTGTGGTTTAGCGAACGCGGAAACGGCCCGCTTCTGTCAACATTGTGCCGCCCCGCTCCTCTTTAAACGTTCTACTGGCGAACTACCAGAGCAAACGTTGCTCGGCAATCGCTATCAACTAGAGTCTCGTATTGGACAAGGAGGCATGGGTGCTGTCTATAAAGCGTCGGATACACGCTTTAATAATCGTGCCGTTGCGATTAAGGAGATGAGCCGTGCAGGTCTGACACCCAGCCGTATTCAGGAGGCCGAGGATGCATTTGAGCGCGAGTCGCGGCTCCTTGCAGACCTGGTGCATCCCAATCTGCCGCGTATCTATGACTACTTCACCGAAGAGGAACGTTCGTACCTCGTGATGGATTTTATCGAGGGTGAGACGCTGGAGGACTATCTTGAACATAAGGGGGGCGGTCCAGTTACGCTAGAGCAAGCGCTCGACTGGGGTATGCAGTTGTGTGATGTGCTAAACCATCTGCACACACATCAGCCACCAATTATCTTCCGCGACCTTAAGCCATCGAACGTGATGATCAGCAATGATCATATCTATCTCATCGACTTTGGTATCGCTCGTATCTTCAAACCTGGTCAGTCACACGATACTGTTGCATTTGGTTCGCCAGGGTTTGCGGCACCAGAACAATATGGTAAGGCGCAAAGCACACCACGATCCGATATCTATAGCCTTGGTGCGCTTCTTCATTCTTTGCTGACGGGTGTCGATCCGAGCGAGCAACCATTTTTCTTTCGGCCAGCCTCTGAGCTGAATCCAGGAGTACCAGCAGAGTTAGATTCATTGCTGTTGCGTATGCTTAATATGAAGGTAGAGAACCGACCTGCGAGTGCAAAAGAGGTCGAGAAAGCACTACGCCATATCGAAGAGCAGCGTATCAGTGGTACCTTGACACGTACTGTACCGCGCCCTGCAACGACGAAACAGCCTTCCGTCACCGTGCCGCCCTATAGTCCCTATGCATTGAATGCGACGCAATCACGGCAAGCAATGGACGCGAAAGGCTGGCAGACACGCGGCACAACACATGGCTTGAACGGTCGTCACCAGGAAGCACTGACAGCCTTCGAGCGTGCGCTACAGATGGACAGCAAGCTTGTCCTGGCATGGAATGGCAAGGGTACAGCACTAAATATGCTGCGTCGCAACAAAGAGGCGTTGGCAGCTTTCGAGCAAGCACTCACCCTGGAACCAGATAATGCATTGGCGTGGAATGGTAAAGGTGCGGCACAAAACGCGCTTGGTTTTCCCGAACAAGCCCTTTTTTCGTTTGATGCAGCATTACACTACGAGCCACGTCTGACACAGGCACTGAATAATAAAGGCCTGGTCTTACGCCAGTTGCGCCGCTTCCCAGAAGCGTTACGAGCCTTTGAGCAAGCGCTTGTGTATGAGTCACGCAACGCCATCTACTGGAATGGCAAAGGCAACACGCTATACGATTTGGGACGTTTTCAGGATGCGTTAAGTGCATATCAGGAGTCACAAAAGCTGAATCCTGTTTATGCTCCCAACTACTATGGTATTGGCAATGTCTACTATGCGCGGCAGGAACTAAAGAGTGCGCTGGAAAACTACAACAAGGCCATTCAACTCGACCCCAATTTCGTCAAGGTACATGATAAGCGTGGCAATGTCCTTGCCGACCTGAAACGCCTCAGCGAGGCACTTACGGCTTATGACAAAGCGTTGAACATCGACCCTCGCTATGCTCCCGCGCTCAACGGCAAGGCAAATGTGTTATGTGAGCTTGGTCAGTACGATGCCGCACTGCTGGCTTATGATGCGGCGGTGCGCTTTAACCCCAATGCTCCGTTGTCCTGGAATGGTTTGGGTAATGCACATTATCACTTACACAACTATCAGAAATCGCTTGAAGCATATGATCGTGCATTAAAGCTGAATCCGCGTATGGCGTCGGCGTGGCACAATAAATCGCTAGTGCTGAAACAGTTGAAGCGCAACGAAGAAGCGCTGGAAGCGGCAGAAGAGGCGGTCAGACTAGCACCTAACGATGCCGACAACTGGCGGCGCAAGGCGGAGGCACTCAAGAAACTTTCACGACGTAAAGATGCACGCGAGGCTGAAGCTGAGGTTGTGCGCTTAACAGGTGGAAAATAACGTGAGCAGAACAACGATGAGGCCATAGGGCCTATGGCCTCATCGTTGTTCTGCTCACGTTATCTCAATCTCTTGGCGGCTGTGTCGGTGACTACCACAGTACCATCATGATAACTGCCTATTGCATCGGCTCCAAATATTTTGGTACGTTGGCCTCTGCCATGTGTCATTTCAAAGCCAGCGATGCGCAGTGTGATGGGAGACTCTGTGCCAAGAAGCACAGCGTTTACCTTGCCAATATCACTTCCACTCTCACTTTTGATTGCCGATGTTGTTAAACCACTGACAAGTGGCAGTGGTGGCTGACGCTCAATCAGCATTTGCGCACTCGGGATAGCTACTTCTGTAGATCGAATGCAGCTGATGCCCGTCACTGGCAACGCACGCACGCCTAGTAGACGCAAGCGTACCTTTAACGCGTAGATCGCGTTTGTGTCAGGCTGAAAATAGCAATCGACCACGGTCCCGATAGTGATGCCTTCGCTGGGAATAGTGACTGGTAAATTCTGTAGCTCCGACCATTTCATCATGGCCTTTATCTCGCTCATATAAAATACCTCAAAAGATGATTTTTGTTATTATGCCTCTCATCTCTGTATACGAGCAAGCTCATTTGTTTGTAACAGGGGCCTATGTGTCTTTCCAGTTCCACCATTTCAGCTTCTCTGGTTCGTGTTGCTCATGCGAGGCATAATACACAGCACAGCGAAACACGTAGAGCATACAGCGATCAACGTGTGTACCTTGCAACTCGCATTGCTTGACGTACATCGCTTCAGGGTCCTGATCTCTCAATGCTTGTAGTGAACGAAAGCCCTGATTCCACAGGTCGTTGGCAATGCTCTTGCCAACGCCTGGAATTTGACGAAACGCTTTCAACATGTCTTCTTTGCTCTGTTCAGTCATGTTATGCCCCTTGCGAAAAGCTCAGTACGAAGCCGTTAGGGTCCTGAATGGCAAATTCTTGAGTGTTATAAAAGGTTGTGTGCATATCCTGCACAAGCGTTACCTTGTCTTTCAGAGACACGTAAAGTTCTGTGATGTTCTCTACATCTATATACAGTGTGAGCGCGCCACCAATTGCTCGATCTTTAAACGCTGGTATCTCTTCCGTCAAGCTGGCGCGTGTCTGGAATTGCATCTCTACATCACCCTGTTTCAGCATAGCCCAATTAAACTGGCCTGTTTCAGGTACGGTGGCAAGCATATCAAAGCCGAGTATGCTCTTATAGAAGTCTACAGTTTGGTTGACATTCTCAACCATAAGGTTAGGTGTCAGTTTTTTTAGCATTATGGTCATATACGTTTCTCCCCTGCTTACTGAATTTCCAGGAAGTGCTTTAAGGTAGAAGATTACTTACTTTGTTGATATCAGTATAATCTATGCTAGTGACAACAGTACGTCAGTAGCATACTTATTTACAACAGGGCTGCTTGCGTAGCGAAAGAGGGCTAAGGTACAATGAGTACGAGAAATCGAGAGATACTGTTGTTCTCTTGGTTGCTTATAAAGATTTCCCACGAAAATCATAGCAGGAGACAAATTTCATGGCAGAAAGCATTCCTGGTAAGGCTCTGGACCTCTTTCAGAAGCCACTACTCGCTCACTTAGCAACTGTAATGGCTGATGGAACACCGCAGGTAACACCCGTTTGGGTTGATTTTGATGGTAAGTACGTTCTGATCAACACCGCCAAAGGTCGGCAGAAAGCCTTGAATATGGACAGGCAACCTAAGGTTGGTCTTGATATCGTTGACTCTGACAACCCGTGGCATTGGCTGTCGATACGAGGACATATTGCTGAGGCGACAGAAGAAGGCGCAAACGATCATATTGATAAGATGTCGAAGAAATATACGGGCAACGATAAATATGCACATCATCAGCCTGGAGATGTGCGCGTCGTCTACAAAATTGCGACAGATCGCGTGATTGCAAGCTAAAACTTTACAAAAATATCAACGCTAAGAGGGGCATATGCCTCTCTTAGCGTTGATATTTTTGTACTATCCCTTTGGCTTCTTCGACCAGCTGTTGTCGCAACGTGTCTGGCTCTAGTACGCACACGTGTTGTCCCCAGCTCAGCAGCCATTGCACAATCTCACTCTCCTGGCGTACTTGAAGCGTAACCAGTAGTCCCTCTGTTGTCTCCTCTTCCGCAACAATATAGTAGTTGCGTGATTCGCGCACCCAGCGTGTCACCTCATGATCGAAGAGGACACGCACCCTCATAGCTCTTTGCTGGCCTTGATGCTCCTCCATCGTGAAGTGTTCTGGTCTGACAAATACTTCGGGTAAGACCTCAAGCATATTCACGCGATCAAGGCGAAAAATACGGACTGCTTGGCGCATATGGCAGTAGGCGGTGAGATACCAGGTTCCCGTTATATGCACAAGGCTATAGGGGTCTGCCTTCCGCGTCGTCTGCATATCCTGACTCTCTTGACCATGACGTTTCGCGTACTGGAAACGCACGGTGACACGCTCAATAATCGCGCGGCGTAACTGTTGTAGCATCATAGTTTCGGTGGGACGCTGCTGTGTAGCGATGAAACGAATACTTTTTTGTAGATAGGCGACATCATTCCGCAATTTTTCTGGCAACACGCTTGCTATCTTACGCCCTGCCGCATGTGCCGCTGTACAGTATTGCGCATCAAAGTTTTGCGCCATAAACTCGCTGCCCAATAAAAGCATTGTCGCCTCATCGGTTGTAAAGCTTAATGGCGGCAGAAAATAGCCTTCCATCAAGGAATAGCCGCGCCCTGGAATAGAGATAAGCGGCACTCCTGCTTCGCACAGCGCCTCAATATCACGGTAAATTGTACGCTTGCTCGTCTCGAATGTCTTCGCGAGGTCTTCAGCACGTTGCTTGCCCTTACCCTGTAATTCCAGCACGATAGCCAATAAGCGATCTGTTTTGTTCACAGCCAACCCTTCTGCTCTGCGATATGTGCCGCCTCAATGCGGTTGTGCGCTCCTAGCTTTTGAATTGCCACTGATAGGTAGTTCCGAACGGTACCTTCGGAGAGGAAGAGCGACCCAGCAATCTCGGCAATACTTGCACCTTTCGTCGCTGAGGACAGAACCGTGCGTTCCCGTTCGGTTAACGGATTATTGCCTTCACTCAAGGCGCTCATTGCCAAGACGGGATCGACAACGTGCTCACCAGCAACGGCCCGTCGAATTGCTGTCGCAAGCTGGGCAGATGGAGCATCCTTGAGGAGAAAGCCGACCACGCCGCTCTCCATAGCATGTCGCAAATAGCCAGGACGCCCAAATGTTGTAAGGATGAGTATGCGGCATGTTGGCATCTGTGCATGAAGTGCAGCAGCAGCGGTAATACCATCACAGCCTGGCATCTCGATATCCAGCAGGACCACATCCGGGTTGGTCGCACGCGCCATCACGACCACCTCATCACCACGACCAACTTCAGCTACAATCTCGATGTCACCCTCCAACGTCAGAAGTGCCGCCAATGCGCCACGCACCATTGCCTGATCTTCCGCTAGAAGTACTCGAATCATCGCTCTTTCCTCCTCTCTTCAGCATCAATACCCACATGTTTTGGAAACGTCGTATGTACGTGTGATGCAGGTAAAGCTGGAACTGTTCCATGCGTTTCTATCCTATGTGTAAGTGGCACCGAAACGGCGAGGCGGAAACCTTTGCCCACGCGAGGCTCTACCTCAAACTTGCCACCAAGTCCTTCCACTCGTTCAGCAAGTCCGCACAAACCATTACCCCTATTTCCGATACCATGCGTAGAGTTGGCATCTTTTGACTGACTAGACACGCTAGCTCCATCGTCGGTGATTTCAACGCTGGCTTCATCCCTCTCTTGTTTCAAAGAGATCGTGCATTGCTGCGCATGGCTGTGCCGAATCACATTCGTCACTCCCTCGCGTATGGTCCACGCGAGTACCGCTTCAACCTCCGTCGGAAGGATATCTTTGTTTTGCTCATTGCCTTCGTAGCGATAGACAATGCCAGCAGCGGTCAGAATTTCCTGAGCACCATGCAGTTCATTCAAGAGCGTTGGCTGACGATAGCTGGCAACGGCCTCACGGACCTCCTGAAGCGTGGTTCGTGCTACCTGTTCAACATCGCCGATCTCGATGATTGCTCGGTCTGGTGCTCTATGAACCAATCTTCCTGCTAATTCGCTTTTAAGCGCGATGAGCGAGAGGTTATGGCCTAACAGATCATGCAAATCACGCGCAATACGTAGTCGCTCCGCTGTCACAGCCAGGTGTGCAATCTCTTCCCGCGCGGCTCGTAACTCCCAGCTCGTCTGGATTGCCCGAACAACACTCATCACAATAAAACCGACAGCCACAACGAACACTCCCCCTTGCAGAAGATCAAGCCAGTGAAGCTTCACGAGGCCACCAAGAATGACAAGCAATAACGTCAGGACAACGACTGCCAGGGTTGCCCGCGCAGTCCGTAGGCTTCCTCCCGCATAGCCACTGGTAAAGATAAATGGTCCCAGCCATTGATTTGCCTGACCTGAGAGCGCAATGGTAAAACTTAACGTAGCCAGAACAGCAATTATCAGCCATATTGAGGTTTGTATGTGTCCTGTAGTCATCGACGGAGTTACAAGACGGTGAGCGTCTGCCACGTTGCCCAGAGGTAGATCGCCAAGAAGAGAGCAACCTCAACGAGAATCGCCAGAAGACGCAGCGATGGTGGGTGAGATTGTAGAAGGTTTACGAGCGGAGGAATAATGAAGGGTAACCATATCACCCATATCAGCCATACGAGGTAAGGGGAGCGGCTCTCGACGTGGAAAGCGTCGTTTGCCTCATACGAATTGCTTCTCTGTATGTTCTTCACCTCTTGTCATCCTTCCTACACAGATTCCTTGAAGTTGCTGTTTTCGGGAAAAAGTAGTTGTTTCTTTTCCCTGTCTGTCTGTTTGTCTGCTCTACATGTTGCTCCATTTTACAACGAAAGGTACTGGATATCCAGCAGCTCCGTTCAGAAATGAAGCTGCTGCAAAGCGTGGAATTGGAAGTAGATTGTGTCGTCCTTGCTACTCTTTACCTACTGAGCATGAGCGACCTGCAAGGTGTGCTTGTTCGCTGGTTGTGCAAGCGATACTTGTTTCACCGTCACGATGAGTGCGATGGCAATCGCAGCGTACCAGACTTCCTGAACCGTCAGGACGAGATCGATGACTTGCTGAAGAGGAATAAAGGTACCCACCAGTCCCAGAACACCTAAAGCTGTCCCTAAGAGCAGAGCTAAGTAGCCGAAGATGCGTGGCATGAGATGCGAACTGAGAAGGACGACCCCCAATGCTAGAAGGTTGGCAGGGGCAGGGGCGATGACGTATGCGTGTTGAATTGCCTTGATAAGGTTAATGCTGACGGACAAAGTCGTTAGATCGCCGTTGACTCCTCCCTCGATAGCGCTGAGATAGAAGGAGACTTCCACGAAGCTGATGCCTACGATGACGGTTGCCGAAAATGCTGTGATCCAACCTGCAAGCGATTTTGTAGCACCGGCGAGGTGAATGAGTCCCAGCATGAAGATGACTTCGAGCAGTGACCCAACTCCCTGTAGCCACGAGCCTGCAAGGATGAGCGTCTCGTGTTGTTTGCCCCATACAACGATCTGCTGAATGGTAGCTCCGGCTGGCGGAGCGGGATTAATGGAAAAAGAAAACATAAGTGCTGCGACACCAAGTAGACCACACAGTGCAACGAGAATGCGGAATAATTTTGTAGACATGATCAAACTCCTTCGGGAAACGTGAGCGTTCTGTTTGAAAGAAAGGCTGACTGTTATGATACTGACACTTCTGATTGACGCTTCGGTTCTCTTGACACTTCTCAGTATAGTGGGAAGCGGGGGCATTTCCTAGTGAAGATTATCATGAGAAGGGTATGACAAATGTCATAGAGGAGCATGAACATTTTTCTTCATAATACAACAAAACACGTCATGAGGAAGTCACGACTTCCTCATGACGTGTTTTGTTGTGTTAGAAATCTACGCCTTTTTCTTCTCACCTCCACCTCTTACTAGCGAGGTGAAGACACCGATAATGGCAATAAATGCACAGACGAGCAGGGCGGTACGAAAACTGGTGGTAAATGTTTGTTGCAATGCACTCAGGTTGCCTGAATGCTTTTGAATGGCAAGCCCAGCGGCAGAGCCACCTAGACTGGCGAAGATTGCTCCGGCAAGGGCAACACTTAGACTTTGTCCCATCACACGTCCTGTTGCAAGAAAACCTGATGCGCTACCTCGCTGTTGTGGTGGAGCGGACCCCAGCAACGCACTATTGTTTGGCGATTGAAACAGGGCCTGTCCAAGGCCAGTGACAAGGAGTCGCCAGATGATATCGAAAACCGAACTTTGCGCGTTCAACTGGCTCAACAGAATGAGACCTCCACACGCTATTGCCAGTCCACCTGATGCAAGCCAGCGCGTACTGCCGAAGCGATCAGCAAGCGAGCCGCTAATTGGAGCAACGATTGCAATCATAATTGGTAGTGGTGTCAGCAGGAGACCAACGGTCTGTGTTGGAAAGCCACGCAATTGCTCTAAATAGAATGGCATGAGAAAGCTTACGGCAAAAAGCGCTAAGAAACTGAGCACGAGACTCATGTTTGCCGAGAGGAAGACACGGTTGCGCAACAATTTCATGTCGATAATCGGGTTTGCAACACGACGCTCGACAAATGGAATGCATCCAAGCGCAACAACGCCAACTCCAACGCCCGCGATAAAAATTGGCGAGGACCAGCCTAACTCTTGTCCAAACGACAGGGCAGCGGTCAAACTCGCAAGGCCCACACCGAGCAGGATTGCGCCAAATGGGTCGAATTTACCTGGTTTACGGTGGAATTTTTCAGTGAGCACACGTAGCGTTAACAGGATGCCAATGATGCCGATAGGCACGTTGACATAGAAAATCCAACGCCAAGTTAGATACGCAGTGATAAGCCCCCCAAGCGGCGGACCGACACTTACGCCGAGTGCGACTATCACCGCATTGAGGCCGAGCGCACGCCCACGCTCTTGAGGCGAAAACACATTTGTAATCATGGCGGGACTCGCGGCAAAGAGAAGTGCACCACCTAGACCCTGTGCGGCGCGTGCTGCTACCAGGAAACCAAGCGAAGTCGCCGCGCCACAGAGTGCTGATCCTGCGGTAAAGACAAAAAGACCAATAGCCCAGATTGCCTTGCGCCCGATCATATCTGATAGGCGACCTGCTGTTAATAAGATCGCAGCCGTTACAACGAGGTAGGAGATAATGACCCATTCAATTGCACCATTAAGTGGTACTCCGAAGTCGCGTGCGATACTGGGCAGACTGATATTAACAATAGACGAGTCGAGTGTTGCCATAAAGACACCAATGGCGACAATCGAAAATACTGCCCATTTGCTTGCATGCTCTTGTCCATCATCTGGCTTGTTCTGCTGCGACTGGCTGGCGGAGTTCTGCTGTGAAATAGTTTGAGCCTCATTTTGAGGTTGAATCTCTTGTTGTGCCATGGTTATGAATATCCGTTTTCTCGATATCCGTGTCTACTGATAAAAAGTAAGTTATAGTATTCACGAGTTATAGGCGTAGAATGTTTCGCTACAAAACATATCTACAATGACGATTCTGTAAAATACATTGGGTATTCGTTCGACACACGAACCTGTTCTATGCAGGTTATTGAGCTATTACAGAGGTTTAATGATGCACGAAGAAATAGATGGTGAGCGTGACACCTGTGACGATGACAAAGAGACGTACCCATTTCTGCGCAATTTTACGTGCATAATATGCTCCACCATAACCACCAAGAATTGCTCCAACAACCATTAAGAGTGCCTGTAGCCAGAGAACTCTATGAGCAATGACAAAGGTTATAACGCCCGCGCCGTTAATCGCTGTTGTAAGTAGCGTTTTGACCGCGTTCATCTTGTTGATATCATCCATGCCCATGAAGGCCAGCGCCGCTAGCATCAGAATACCAATGCCGCCACCAAAATAACCTCCATAGATGGCAATAACGAATTGTACAAAGGCAATAATGATAAGCGTCGTCGTGGAGATACGGGTCGTCTTTTCAATAGCGCGCATACGCAAACGCGCGGTGATGTATGGACTCAGGGCAAAAAGAAGCGTTGCACCCAATAACAAATAGGGAATCAAGCTGACAAAGGTTGATTCGGGAGTGCGTAACAAAAGAATTGCCCCAAGCGCACCACCAATGAGACTGGTGCCGATAAGCAGAAAAAGAAAACCGGGTTGCTGCTCTGCCAACTCACGCCGATAGGCGCCAATACTGGCTATAGAGCCGGGCCAAAGTGCTACCGTACTCGTCGCGTTTGCCGTAATGGATTCAACACCCGTAAATATCAACGCTGGAAATGTGAAGAAGCTTCCACCGCCTGCCACAGCATTTAACGTTCCCCCCAGTGTAGCAGCAACGAATAGCAATAACCCTTGTAGAAATGTCATGCCGAAGGTCCTTTAATGAACGGTCTATGTGAAAAGGATGTAGTAGTAGACCTATTTTTAATGTAAGTATAGCACGTGCGACATCTTGCAGAACAACGCTTGCTTATGTAACAGCTAAGGCGTATAATAGTTGAGGCATACTATGTGCCATCCCAGATACATCGCCGCGGAGATTTTTGCCTTGAGCAATGAATATAATACACCGAGTTCTAAGAGTAATGAAACGCCAAGTAGCAATGGAAGTGCGTTCGTCAGTCGTCGTGAGATGCGAGCAAGCAATGTCACTGGAGCTTTACCCGTGCTAGGTTCAACACCGACAGGAATAGAGCGTACACATACCAGTTCCTACGAGTTTGAGCATTTGATTCAGTCACTGCGTGAATTATTCGAGCATGACCGTCAGGTTGCCAGTCAGCAAGACGCGACACGTTGTGGCATCTGCTACCTGTACTTCTCGGTCAACGAGCTAAACTACCGCGAAGAAGGGTTCTATGTTTGCCCTGCTTGCGAACATTCCCTGGGTAGGCAGCACATTACCGTGTTGCGCAAGCAACAAAAAATGTAAATAAGTAGTAAGCAAAGGGGTGTTGTGTAACTGGCTTGCAAGCCAGTTACACAACACCCCTTTGCTTACTACTAAAAACTTATTCTATGACGCCTGCGGCTTCCTCTTCGGCCTCTTCTTCCTCGCCGAGTTCGCGCAGGTCTTCGGGTCGGTCGAGACGATCAAGGAAGAGCACACCGTCCAGATGGTCGATTTCGTGCTGAAGAATACGGGCAAACCAGCCCTCAGCGGGTACACGAATTGCTCGCCCCTTCACATCTTGCCCCTTCACGAGTATCTTTGTGGAGCGTCGAATATTATCTCCGACATAGCCAGGAATACTCAGGCAGCCCTCGGTTCCGAAGGCCTCACCCTCCGCCTTCACAATCTCTGGATTGAAGACAACGACCTTGTGGTGCTGTCCATCCTCTTCCGGGTCTTGATATTCGGCTACAAAGACACGAATTGATTGCGCGATTTGCGGGGCCGCGAGACCAACGCCGTTTGATGCATGCATTGTCTCAAACATATCATCGACCAACCGTTGTAACGAGGGGTCAAAGTGATGAACCTTCTTTGCCTTCTGGCGCAGAATTGGATTTTCTGTTGTAATTATCTTGCGAAGTGCCATTTTCTACATCCCATACACCTAGTGACAATAAGACAAGTTGCGGTGTTATAATTACGTTTATCGTATCATAAGAGCTATATTGGACGCAAACATGCGAGAGAGAGTTATTGCCTTCATAGAGCAACACAGCCTGTTGCCAGCAAGTGGCATCGTTGTTGTCGCCTTCTCTGGCGGGGCAGATTCGTTGTGTCTACTTCATGTATTGTATACGATATGTGGACCTGGAAACCGCTATCCAGAGGTACGCTTGCATGTCGCACACCTCAACCATCAATTACGAGGCGAGGCGAGCGAGCAGGAAGCGGCAACAGTTGCACAACTTGCAGAAACGTGGGGCTTGCCCTACACGGTTGGTAGAATAGATGTTTACGCGCTTGCACGACAGGAGCGACGCTCGCTAGAGGATGTAGGACGCATGGCTCGCTACCGCTTCTTGCGCGAGGTAGCACAGGGTCAGCTTATCGCCATCGCACATCATCAGGACGATCAGGTAGAGACACTGCTCCTGCACTGGATACGTGGTGGTGGTATCGCCAGCATGGTCGGGTTACAGCCGCGCCAACAGGATATCATCCGTCCCCTGTTAGCTGTAACACATGCTGAGACGCTAGCCTACTGTGAGCAACACGACCTGACTCCTATTGAGGATGCCAGCAATAGCGATACGCGTTTTTACCGGAACCGCATCCGTCATGATCTGTTGCCACTTATTGAGACAATGAATGCGAACTTTCGTACAACGTTAGTACGAAGTGCTGAAGTAATGCGCGTCGATGCGGAATGGATTGAAGCCCAAGTAGAGCAGGCATGGTCTACTGTTGTGCTTGTAGAGCGGGATGCAATTGTTACTCTCTCAATACCGTCTATGCGTGCCTTGTCTTTGAGTATTCAAAGACATCTAATACGTCGTGTTACAAGTATCTTGAATACAGGCCAATCGCCGTTAGAGTTGCGGCACTATCTGCTGATTGAGCAGCTTATGCAACGCGCGGACGATACGCACGAGATAGCGCTAGACTTGCCAGGTGCGCTCACGGTGAAACGGAACAAGAATAGTCTGATTTTTCAGCGACAGGATAGGGAAGTAATATCCCCCGTTATTGTGCAGCAAGGAATACGCGAAGAGGTAACATTGCATGTCCCTGGGCGTATTATACTGCAAGGAACACCGTGGACTGCTGTTGCAGAGCTACCCTCAGCAGAGACAACCCAGAGCATAAGAGAGTTTCTACGGCATCAGAATGGGCAAAGCGCTATCTTACCAGCAACGGCGTATAGCGTCTATCTCGATGCTGCATATGTAGGTTCTCTTTTGCGCATTCGTTCGCGTCGCCCAGGCGATGTGCTACGACCGTTGGGTATGATGCATGAAAAGAAGGTACAAGATATTCTGATCGATAAGCATATTCCACGTGATCAACGTGACACCCTCCCTCTTTTCTTCAATGCCAATGGAGATCCCGTCTGGCTTGGGAGTGTTTGCATTGATGATCGCGCACGGCTTACCGAACACACACAACATATCGTCTGTTTAAAAATAAAACTCACGGAGAAACGGGTGTAACCAATGCACGAAGACATTTTGGAGATCCTCATTTCGGAGGAACAGTTACGCGCAAAGATCGCTCAATTGGGCGAGCAGATTACACAGTACTATCGAGGAACGAATTTGTTGCTACTGGGAACCCTCAAAGGCGCGGTTCCTTTTATCGCGGACCTCTCGCGTGCGATTCAGTTGCCACTAGAAATCGACTACATGGCTGTCGCAAGTTATGGTGCGAGTACACAGTCAAGCGGTGTCGTGCGTATCGTCAAAGACCTTGAAGGGCCAATCAATCAGAAGCATGTACTTATCATCGAAGATATTATTGATAGCGGCCTCACACTCCATTATCTTGTGGACCTCCTCAATAGACGCAACC
>JAABUQ010003430.1_pt1 | contig 29044 bp, 31 predicted proteins | sample 5560001 | NCBI WGS metagenome assembly JAABUQ01 (sample SAMN10711888, study PRJNA513371) | rock metagenome | isolation source: Antarctica rocks | place: Antarctica: Victoria Land, Finger Mt nord | collected 2015-12-18 | reverse complement strand
GCGGTGACCTATGGCGGGCTGAGCGTCGGCGGCAAGTATCAGGTCGGCCGGTATAACGGGCAGTGGGCGCTGGCGCCGCACGGCCTGGTCAACGGCGAGGCGATGCTGGGCGGGTTCAGCTACACCTATGGCCCGGTGATCGTCGGCGCGCACTACCTGGTTTACACCAGCGCCGGCGACGTCGGCAACGCGGCCAACGGACGGCAGCGGCGCGAGCAGGGCATGGGCGCCGGCGGCACCTACAGCCTGGCGCCGGGCTTGTCGCTGTTCCTGTCCTACCTGTGGAGCGAGCGCCGGTAGAACGGCTACGACTTCGTCACCGGCCAGGGCGTCAGCACCGCCAACCCCGGCGGCGTGCGGTTCAACAACAAGGTCTCCTCGCAGCTCCTCTCGCTGGGAACCGCGTTCAGCTGGTAAGGCCACGCACCGCCGCGGCAACGCAGGCCCCTTCTGGGTTCTGGGGCATGTGCCGCCTGCTGCCTCGCCTGGCCGGGCTGGCCGGGCTGGCGTTGCTGCTGGCCAGCACGGCGGCAGCACAGCCAGTCCTGGACGCCGCCGCCGTGCCGGGGCTGGATGCAGCGGGCCGGGCTGCCTATGCGGACTTCCTGCTGACCAACCTGCCTCGCGCCTTCGCCATTGGCGGCACGTCCGGCTATGGCTGGCAGGGTGGCTCGGGCACCGCCGAGTCGGCGCGCGCCAAGGCGCTGGAGGGCTGTGCGGCGCGGGGTGCGAAGGACTGCAAAATCTACGCCGACGACCTGGACGTGGTCTGGGACGGACGCGCACGGCAGGCTGCGCCGCCGCCCGGCCCATTGGTGTCCAACTGGAACTACGCCATCGTGCCCGACGCCCGGTACTTCTGGCGGGGCGCCGGGGCGGCGGCCGGGGTGGTGGTTTGGGGGCATGGCTTCGGCGCCATGAACGGCAATGGCGGCCTGGCCGACGCCCGCGGCACCCAGCCGCCGGGCTGGGTGCGCGCATTCAACAACGCCGGGTTCGACGTCGTCCGATTCGACCGAGATCCGAACGCCGACGCGCGGGACCGTGCGGCGGGCTGGCTGCAGGAAAGCCTGGTGGACCTGCGGCGCCGGGGCTATCGCAAGGTGGTGGCCGGCGGCCAGTCGCGTGGTTCCTGGAACAGCCTGCAGATGCTTGAGTTTGCCGGGTTGGCGGACGCGGTGATCGCCGTGTCGCCCGCAGCGCACGGCTCCGGCGGCAGCACCAACCTGACGGCGCAGTATGACGACCTGCGGCAGTTGGTGAACGCGGCAGCGCCCGCCCGCACGCGGCTGGCCTTCGTGCAGTTCGCCGCCGACCCCTTCGCCGGGGACTTGGCCGGGCGCCGCGCCCTGATCGAGCGGCTGCGCCCCCGCCTCGGCGGCTTGCTGGTGCTGGACCAGCCGGAGGGGTTCCGCGGCCACTTCGGCGGCAACACCACGCTGTTCGCCAAGCTCTACGGCCCGTGCCTGCTGCACTTCATAGTGGATCCCTCGCCGTCAGCCAGTTGCCCGGCGCCCGCTGGGGCCTCCGTGATCGGAACGCTTGGCGACGGCGGGACGGCGCGGCGCGGTAATAAGTGCCGCTGCCCCGGTCCTCCGGCGGCGCCAAACTCGGTAGGCCCCTGATGTCCCGATCCTTGAAGACCACCGCCGTCCTGCTCACCATCCTCAGCCTCGCGGCGTGCGGCGCCGGGCAGAAGCTGCGCGGCGTGGCGGATGACGAGTACCAGGACTACCGCATCAAAGGTGGCGAAAAGGGCAAGCTGTTCGGCGACCAGGGGCTGGCGTTCGGCGTCGGCAAGGGTGCCAAGCCGGAGGATGCCGGCACGGGAGGCCTGGGGGTGAACGCCTATCTGTGGCGCGGGGCGCTGGACACCCTGGCGTTCATGCCGCTGGCCTCGGCGGACCCGTTTGGCGGGGTGATCATCACCGATTGGTACCAGCCGCCGCAGGGCAGCGGCGAGCGGTTCAAGGCGACGGCCTACATCCTGGGCCGGCAGTTGCGGGCCGACGGGGTGAAGCTGACGATGTTCCGCCAGGTCGCCCGCAACGGCCAGTGGGTGGACGCGCCGATCAGCCCGGTCACGACCAGCGAGATCGAGAACAAGGTGCTGGCGCGCGCGCGGGAGTTGCGCTCGCAGGTAGCGTCGAACTAGAGCCGGGCCAAACGGGCGGAGCCTGCGTCAGCCCGCGGCCGAGACCTATGCCGGGAGGATGCCTTGTGCTTCCTCTCCCGGGGAGTAGGCGTGGCCTCCGGGGTCAGACGACTCCGGCCCGCAACATCGGACGCCGTGCCTGGGGCGTTGCGCATCAGCTCCGCTCCACGGCGACGGCGGCGGCGTCCAGCGCGGCGGCGACGACGCGAGCCTGCTCGGGGGCCAGCGGGCCGCGGCCCTGACGCAGGCGCAGCGCCAGCTTCAGGTTTTCCATGGCGCGGATGATCTCCGGCGCCGGGCCGCCGCCATGGGCGATGTTGACCTCACGCATCCGGGCGGTCGCGGCGGCCACGGCGGCATGGTTGGCCTGTAGCCAGGCGGTGCCCTCTGGAGTGATGGCATACTGCTTCTTGCCGTCGCGCTCGGACATGGTGGCGTGGCCGATCTCCTCCAGTAGGGTCAGGGTGGGGTAGATCACGCCGGGGCTGGGGCTGTAGCTGCCGGCGAGGCGCTCCTCGATGGCCTTGATGATCTCGTAGCCGTGGCGCGGCTGCTCGGCGATGAGGGCGAGGACGACGAGGCGGAGTTCGCCATGGTCGAACACGCGCCGTCCGCGCCGTCCGCCGGGGCCGTGCCCGCCGCGGCTGCCCTCCTCGGTATGGTGATGGCCGCCCTCGCCTCGGGCGAAGCGTAGGCGGTGCCAGGGGAAGCCGTGTCCATGGTGCATTTGGGGTTCCGATGCAGTTTCGATGTATCGAAAAATCAGATATATCTTAGACCAATCGAATGCAAGGGGGTTCGTGTTGGAAGGGCAAGGGGCTCGCCCGGTCCAGGGAGCATCGGCCGGCGGCGCCCGCCAACCGCGCGTCAACGCCCAGTCGCACATCAACACGCTGCCCGGAGCTTGTGGGAAGCTGCGGCGCCGTCCACTATGCTTGCCAACGACAATAATCCGAGGAAACGCCATGATCCGTCCGCTCATCGCTGCCGCTGCGCTCGCCATTGCCGCGGCGCACCCTGCCCTTGCGCTCGAGGTGCAGGAGACGGTGGTGACGGCTGCGCCGCCAGCGAAGGTCTGGGCGACGATGGGCAAGTTTGAAGGCATCGTGAACTGGCTGCCGGGCGTCGCGAGCAGCCCGGCCGACAAGGGCAGCGAGGTCGGGTCGGTGCGGACGATCACCCTGAAGGCGCCAGGCGACCCGAAGGTGGTGGAGCGGCTGACGGCCATCGCCCCGGACAGCCTCAGCTACGTGATCCTGCAGGTCGATCCCAAGGTGCTGCCGGTGACGGGCTACGCCTCGACGATGAGCGTCGCGCCGTCGGGCAGCGGCTCGCTCGTCACCTGGCGCGGCACGTTCCAGCCCGCGGGCGGCGCGGATGATGCGACGGCGTCGAAGGCCATCCACGGGCTGTACCGGAGCGGCCTGGACAACGTGAAGGCGATGATGGGGCAATAAGCCAGCCGCTGCTGCTCTCTCCGGGAAAAATCCGGGGGAGGGGAGCCGCAAGAGCCGAGTCCTGCGCACTCAGCCCCCGCTTCTGCCCACGAACGGGAAAATTAGGCCCTTGCTGTCTCCCTCATCCCGGCCCTTTCCCGGAGGGAGAGGGAGCAGCTAGATGACAAGCTCCCGCTTGCCGCCCCGGTTGGCCTGGGGGATACAGGGTGCCGCTTCCCAGCAGATTGCGCACCCATGAACGACGCTCCCGCCCCCGACGCTCCTGCCTACGACTTCGCCCAGGCCGAGCCGCGCTGGCAGGCCGCCTGGGAGGCAGCCGGCTGCTTCCGGGTCGCCGACGTGCCCGGCGATGGCAAGCCCAAGTACTATGTGCTGGAGATGTTCCCCTACCCCAGCGGCAAGATCCACATGGGGCACGTCCGCAACTACACGCTTGGCGACGTGGTGGCCCGCTACAAGCGTGCCCGCGGCTACTCAGTGCTGCACCCGATGGGCTGGGACGCCTTCGGGCTGCCGGCGGAGAATGCGGCGCGCGACCGCGGCGTGCATCCGGCCGGATGGACCTATGCCAACATCGCCGCCATGCGGGCCGAGCTGAAGCGCATGGGCCTGTCGCTGGACTGGTCGCGCGAGTTCGCCACCTGCGACCCCGAGTACTACGGCCAGCAGCAGCGGCTGTTCCTGCGGCTGATGGCTAACGGCCTGGCGGAGCGCAAGCTGAGCTGGGTCAATTGGGACCCGGTGGACGGCACCGTGCTGGCCAACGAGCAGGTCATCGACGGCCGCGGCTGGCGGTCAGGCGCCCCGGTGGAAAAGCGGCAGCTCAGCCAGTGGTTCCTGCGCATCACGCAGTTCGCGCCGGAGCTGCTGGCGGCGCTGGACGGCCTGGACCGCTGGCCGGAGCGGGTGCGGACCATGCAGGCCCGCTGGATCGGCCGCAGCGAGGGCGCGCGGGTCCGCTTCCCCCTGACCGCGCCGGCCGGAGCGGAGACGCAGGTCGAGGTGTTCACCACCCGGCCCGACACCCTGTTCGGCATGTCCTTCATCGCCTTGGCGCCGGAGCACCCGGTTTCCGCCCACGCCGCTGCAAGCGATCCGGCGGCGGCGGCGTTCATCGCGCAATGCCGCAGCCTCGGCACCAGCGAGGCCGCCATCGAGACGGCGGAGAAGCAGGGCTACGACACCGGGCTGCGCGTGGCGTACCCGTTCCTGCCCGGCGTGACGTTCCCGGTGTGGATCGCCAACTTCGTGCTGATGGAGTACGGCACCGGCGCCATCTTCGGCTGCCCGGCCGGCGACCAGCGGGACCTGGATTTCGCCCATAAGTATGGCCTGCCCACCCCTGCCGTGGTGCTGCCGCCGGGGGAGGATGCCGCCACGTTCGCCGTGGGCGCCGAGGCCTATGACGGCGCGGGCACGATGATCCATTCCGGCTTCCTGGACGGCATGGACAGCACGGCGGCCAGGCGCGCCGCCATCGACGCGCTGGAGCGGGACGGCGCCGGCACGGGGGTCGTCAACTGGCGGCTGCGCGACTGGGGGGTCAGCCGGCAACGCTACTGGGGCTGCCCGATCCCGGTCATCCACTGCGCGGCGTGCGGCGTGGTCCCGGTGCCCGACGCGGACCTGCCGGTGCGGCTGCCCGACGACGTGACGTTCGACAAGCCGGGCAACCCGCTGGACCACCACCCGACATGGTCGCATGTCGCCTGTCCCACCTGCGGCGGCCCGGCCCGGCGCGAGACCGACACCTTCGACACATTCGTGGACAGCAGTTGGTACTTCGCCCGCTTCTGCTCGCCGCACGCCGGCATCCCCCTGGTGCGGGACGCCGTGGACCACTGGATGCCGGTCGATCAGTACATCGGCGGCATCGAGCATGCGATCCTGCACCTGCTGTACTCCCGCTTCTTCACCCGCGCGCTGCAAGCCACCGGGGAGGTCGGCGTGGCCGAGCCGTTCCGCGGCCTGTTCACCCAGGGGATGGTGACGCACGAAAGCTACAAGGACGAGGCCGGCGGCTGGCTGTATCCGGAGGAGGTGGAGCGCCGCCCGGACGGCGCCGCGGTGCAGCGCGCGACCGGTCGCCCCGTGCTGATCGGGCGCGGCGAGAAGATGTCCAAGAGCAAGCACAACACGGTGGACCCCGGCGCGATCATCGACCGCTACGGCGCCGACACCGCCCGCTGGTTCATGCTGTCCGACAACCCGCCGGAGCGCGACATCGAGTGGACGGAGGCCGGGATCGCCGGAGCGTCGCGCTTCGTGCAGCGGGTGTTCCGGCTGTCGCAGGCCGTTGCCGCCACGACCCATGCTGCGGTGGGGGCCGGGCCGGCGCCGGGCAGCTTCGCCCCGGCCGCGATGACGCTGCGCCGCACGGCCCACCGCACCATCGCCGCCGTGACGGACGCCTTGGAGACCTTCGCGTTCAACGTCGCCGTCGCCCGGCTGCATGAGCTGACCTCCGCCCTGCAGGAGGCCGAGCGCGCCATGCCTGCCGAGGGATTGGACTGGGCGCGGCGTGAGGCGGCGGGCATCCTGGCGCACCTGCTGGCCCCCATGGCGCCGCACCTGGCCGAAAGCGTGCAGCACCTGCTGGACCCCGCCGCCGCCCTGGTGTGCGATCAGCCCTGGCCCGCCGCCGACCCGGCGCTGGTGGCGGTGGACCAGGTGACGGTTGCGGTGCAGGTCGGCGGCAAGCTGCGCGCCACCCTCACGCTGCCGCCGGGCACGGACGCCGCCACCGCCATCGCCGCTGCCGAGGCGGAACCGGCCGTGGCGCGGCTGCTGGACGGGCGCCGGGTGGTGAAGCGTATCCACGTGCCCGACCGCATCGTGAACTTCGTGGTCGCGGGTTAGGATGCGCCGCCGGGCCTTGCTGCTGGGTGCCGCCGTTTCGGGGTGCGGCTTCCACCCGTTGTATGCCCCGACCAGCTTTGGTACGCCCGGCCCGGCAGCGGCGGAGCTGGCGGCCGTCTACATCCCGCCGATCAGCGAGCGGACGGGCCAGTTGATCCGCCAGGCGTTGCAGCAGCGGTTCGAGGGCACGGGCACTGGAACGGCCAAGCGGTATGAGCTGCTCGTTACGTACAGCGTCGCCGCGGAGGGCCAGGCGATCCAGCGGGACAGCTCCACGACGCGCATCCGGCTGATCGGCAGCGCCACCTTCAACCTGCAGGAGTTGTCGCTGGCGCATAAGGCGCTGACGGTGGGTGCGGCGCGGGTGCTGGACGGCTACAACATCCTGAACCAGCAGTACTTTGCCGCCAGCCTGGAGAACGACGCCGCGCAGGAGCGGATCGCGCAGTCGCTGGCCGACCAGATCACCCTGAAGCTGGGCATCTACTTCAAGCAGGCTGCCGCGCCGGCATGACGGCGGGAGAGGGGTGGGCCGCTTGAAGCTTGACGCCCGCCGCCTGCCGGCTTTCCTGCGCGACCCCGGCCCGGCGCGTGCGGTGCTGCTGCACGGCGACGATGAGGGCATGGTGCGCCACCGCGCCGACCAGCTCACCCAGGCCGTGGTGGGCGCCCGCGACGACCCGTTCCGCGTCGCCTGGCTGTCGCGGGAGGACCATCCGCGCTTGTCCGAGGAGGCGTCCGCCATCGCCATGATGGGCGGCCGGCGCGTGATCCGCGTGCGGGACGCCGGGGATGGGCTGGCGGCCGCGGTGAAGGCGGTGCTGGACGGCCCCGGCGACAGCCTGGTGGTGCTGGAGGCCGGCGCGCTGCCGGGCCGCAGCAAGCTGCGCGCCCTGCTGGAGGCCGCCCCGAACGGCGCCGCCCTGGCCTGCTATCCCGAGGACGGCAAGGCCCTGCGCGACGCCATCGAGGGTGGGCTGCAAGGGGCCGGGCTGCGGCTGGATGCGGACGCGATGGAGTGGCTGCTGGACCACGTGGGGGCCGACCGCGGCGCGACCCGGGGCGAGGTGGAGAAGCTGGTGCTGTATGCCGGCGCGGAGAGGACGGTCAGCCTGGACGCGGTGCGCGCCTGCGTCGGCGACCAGGCGGCGGTGTCGTTCGATGACGCGGTGTTCGCGGCCACGCTGGGCGACGTGGCGCTGGCGGACCGGTCCATCGAGCGCACCCTGGCCGAGGGCATGGCGCCGGTGGCGGTGGTGCGCGGGGTGCTGGGGCACCTGGCGCGGCTGCACCTGGCGCGCGGGCACATGGCGGCGGGGATGGCGGCGGGCGACGCAGTGCGGGCGTTGCGGCCGCCGGTGTTCTTCAAGCGGGTGGCGGACTTCACGCAGTCGGTGCAGGCGTGGGACGCGGGGCGGCTGGTGCAGGCGATGGACGACGCGCGCCGGGTGGAGCTGGCGTGCAAGCAGACCGGGGCGCCGGACGCGCTGCTGGTGCGGCGGCTGGTGGTGGGGATGGCGCGGCAGGCTGCGGCGGGGCGGCGGGCGGGGGCGTCCCGGTAGCGCCGCAGGACTTGGCCCGTGCGGCTCCTTCACCCCGATCCTGTCCCGAAGGCGGAGGGAGCTGACGCTGTCCTTGCACCCATGCGGTCCTGTTCCCACAGACGGTGGGCGGCCGGGACGACGCAAGCCCTGGGACGTCCGACCGCCGGTGAACTCGACTGCCCCTCGCCCGTTGATACCGAAACGATAACCGTCTGGAGGACGCATCATGCACCCATCCATCACAGCCGCGCTCCTGGTCGCCTGCCTCGCCGCCGCGCCGGCCCATGCCCAGGCGCCTGCGCCCGGCAGTAGCGGGGGTGGCCGCGTCAGCCCCAGCGTGTCCACACCGACGGCACCGCAGGGCGCGACCCCGCCGGGCGCGCCGAGCGGCGAGACGACCGGGGACCGCGCCCTGCGCGACGCCGCCGGGGACAGCGTGATCGGCAAAACCGACACCCTTGCCTCGCCAGTCCCCGGCGACACGACGGCGCCGGACGCCGGGGTGCGGAAGTAGCCGCCTGCCCCGGCCTTTCAGCGAGGAGCGTCAGACCTCCCGATGCTCCATCATGCGCGCGATGCTGTCCGCCTGGCGGATGGCGAGCGCCACGATGGTCAGCGTCGGGTTGCACGCCGCACCGCTGGTGAACTGGCTGCCATCGGACACGAAAAGGTTGGGGATGTCGTGCGTCTGGCCGAACCGGTTCACCACGCCGTCCCGGGCGTTCGCGCTCATGCGGTTTGTGCCCATGTTGTGCGTGCTGGGGTAGGGCGGCGTCGGGATCAGCCGCGTGGCGCCCACGGCTGAATAGACGGCGCTGCCCTGCTGCACCGCGTGGGCGCGCATGGCGATGTCGTTCGGGTGGTCGTCGAAGTGGACGCTGGCGACGGGGAGGCCGAGCTTGTCCTTTGCCTTGGGGTCCAGGGTGACGCGGTTGGTCTCGCGGGCCATGTCCTCGCCGATCAGCCACATGCCGGCCATGTTGCTGTAGTCGTCCATGGCGCTGGTGAAGCTGCGGCCCCAGGCGCCAGGGTCCATGAAGGCGGCCATGAACGGGACGCCCAGGCTCACGGTCTCCATCTCGTAGCCGCCGACGAAGCCGCGGCTGGTGTCGTGCCGGGCCTCGTCGCGGATGATGCCGGCCATGGTGGTGCCGCGGTACATGTGCACGGGCTTGTCGAAGATGCCGTACACGTTGCCGGTCATGTGGCGCATGTAGTTGCGCCTGACCTGGCCGCTGCTGTTGGCCAGGCCGTCGGGGAATTTTGCCGACGCGCTGTTGAGCAGCAGGCGCGGGCTTTCGATGCTGTTGCCGGCGACGCAGACTACGCGGGCCTTTTGCCTATGCATCGCGCCGTCGGGGCTGGCGTAAACCACGCCGGTTACCTTGCCGCTGTCGTCGTGCTCGATCTTCACGACGTGGCTGTCGGGGCGGACTTCCAGGCGGCCGGTGTCCTCGCCCTTGGGGATCTCGGTGTAGAGCGTGCTCCACTTCGCGCCGGACTTGCAGCCCTGGAAGCAGAAGCCGATCTGCTGGCAGGAGCCGCGGCCGTCACGGGGCTGGCTGTTGATCGCCATGCGGCCGGTGTGGACCTCCTTGTAGCCGATCTTCTTCGCACCGGCTTCCATGACGCGGAAGTTGTTGTTGCCGGGGAGGCCGGGGATGCCGTTGGTGCGGGTGACGCCCATCTTGTCCTCGGCCTTGACGTAGTAGGGCTCGAGGTCCTTCAGGGTGATCGGCCAGTCCAGCAGGTTGGCCTCTGGCAACGCTCCGTAGTGGTCGCGGGTGCGGAACTCGTGCTCCTCGAAACGCAGGGATGCGCCGGCCCAGTGCACAGTGGAGCCGCCGACGGCCTTCACGATCCAGGCGGGGAGATTCGGAAAATCCTTGGCGACGCGCCAGGTGCCGGAGGTGGTGCGCATGTCGGACCAGGCGAGCTGGGCGAAGCTGGCCCACTCGTCGTTCACGAAGTCCTGCGGCTCGTAGCGGGAGCCGGCCTCCAGCACCACCACGCGCACGCCCTTCTGCGCGAGTTCGTTGGCCAGGGTGCCGCCGCCGGCGCCGGAGCCGATGATGACGACCAGGCTGTCGTCGTTCAGGTCGAATTGTGCCATTTGCTTGCCTCCCTGCTATGCCGTTTTCGGCAGCCAATCGATGTCATCGAAGCCGCGGGCCAGGTAGCCGCCGTGTTCGGCGGAGGAACCCTCGTAGCCGAGCTTCGGCCAGAGTTCGGGCTGGTTGTAGAGGCTCACCACCAGGTCGGCGCGCAGGGTGCGGAAGAACTTGGTGTGCTCGATGCCGCGCAGCAGGGCGACGCGGTCGTTCTCCCAGGCGACGTTGAGGTAGGGGCAGGCTTGGCGGTCCTGCGCGTCGGCGTCCAGGCGGGCGACGCCCTCGGCGACCATGGCCTGCAGGGCTGGGTCCTTGGCGGCCTTGGCGTCCCAGGGGGTGATGGCGCGGACGTAGAAGACGTCGCCGATGTGGTCATGCGGGTAGATGTCGCGGGCGGCTTTCACCAATGTCGCCATGTGGTGCGGGGCGATTGCCTTGGCGTCGGCGGCCCAGGCGGCGGTGGCGCTGATGCTGGCCCCGGCTGCCAGGACGGTGGGGGCGGCGGCGCTGGTTTTCAGGAAGCCGCGGCGGCTGACTTGGGCGCGGCGGTCAATTTCTCGCATGGCGTTCTTCCCTGTTGTTGGCTTGTTATTGGTTCAGCCGAAGCGTCCGCCGCGCTGCAGCATCTCGATGCTGTAGCCGTCGGGGTCTTTTACGAAGAAGAAGCGGCCCAGCAGGGTGCCGTCGTGCTTCAGCTCGCTGATTTTGCCGGGGGTGGCGCCGGCCTGCTCCATCTTGCCGTGCTCGGCGTCGAGGTCGTCCACGGCGATGGCGAGGTGGCCGTAGCCGTCGCCGAGGTCGTACGGCTCGGTGCGGTCGTGGTTCACGGTCAGCTCCAGCTCAAAGGGGCTGGAGGGGTCGCGCAGGTAGATCAGGGTGAACTTCTCGAACGGGTAGCGGTCGGCGACCTCCAGCCCCAGCGCAGCCCGGTAGAAGGCGAGCGAACGCGCCTCATTGAGCACGCGGATCATCGAATGGATTGGCTTGGCCATCAGTTGGGGTCCTTGAGGTAGGCGATGACGGCTTGGCGGACTTCCGGCTTGAACTGGCGGTAGCCCATGACGCCGCCCTTGATGACCGACTGCGGGTTGGTGAGGTAGGGGTCGAGGTGGGCCTCGTCCCACCGCCAGTCGGCGTCGGCGAACCCGGCGGAATACTTGTAGCCGGGGAGGGCGCCGGCCTGGCGGCCGTACACGCCGGCCAGGTTGGGACCTTGGCGGACCTCGCCGGGCACGAGGGAGTGGCAGGTGCCGCACTGGGTGCGGAACACGGCGGCGCCGTCCGGCGGAGTGGCCGCGGGTGGGGCGAACTGCGCGTGGGCTGGCGTGGCCAGACCGAGCAAGGCCAGCAAGGGGATGTGTCGTATGGTTGCGTCCTCCGGCGTCTGGCCTCTGCGGGCCTGATCGCGCTGTTGTTATCAAGGACCGTTCGGCAGGCGCAACCGAAAGTTGACGCGGTGCTGTTTTGGTGAGGTTCGGAGCTGGGGCGCAGGCTTGCTCAACGTGCTCGGGATTGTTTGAGATTGCATGGAGGCAGCTTCGGGCTGTTGTGTCTGGGTCGCAGCGGGCGGCATGATGGGCACGACAACCGGACAGCATGATGATAGGCGTCAGATGACTTCCATCCCGTCCGATGACCCCACGGACGACGCCCTAGCCGCCCTCCTCAAGCTAGCCACCGCCGGCGTCCCGCCCGACCGCATCGTGCAGACCATCGGCTCGATGATCGCCGCATGGGCCGAGGAAGCCGACATGACCCCCGCCGCCGCGCAACTTCGCATTGAGCGCCTGTGGGATGTCCTCGGCAAGGACACCGACGACCTGCAAGCCTCCATCAGCGACGCAGAGGGCGAAGGCCCGGCCCTCACCGCCGCCAACCGCAGCCTGGCCGCCCTGCAGGCCGCCGTCGCCGCCCTGGCCGCCGCCCACGCCCGCCTGTAAACCTCCCCGCGCCGCGCCGCCTACTGCGCCACGGGCGGCCCCTCCACCACTTGCGCCAGCGCCTCCGGCCGCAGCCACTGCGCGAACGCCTGCTGGATCTCCGGCGCCGTGATCTGCATGTAGCGCTGCACCGCCACCCGCTCCTGGTCCAGCGGCAGCCCCAGGTCGGACAGCCGCAGCAGCGACTGCGCAATGCCGCTCACGCTCGCCCGCTGCATCGGCAGGCGGCGCAGCACCTGGGCCTTGGCGCGCACCAGATCGCCGTCGCTCACCGGCACCGTCTGCATCTCCCGCAGGTTGTGCAGCACCAGGTCGCGCGCCTTGCCGACGTTGCCCCCGTCCGCGCCGAACGTCACCGAGTAGCCCGCCCGCGTCCGCTGCCAGCTCAACGCGCTGCTGACGGAGTAAACGTAGCCCGTCTTCACCCGCAAATCCCGGTACAGCCGGGAGGAGAAGCCGCCGCCCAGGATGACGTTGCCCAGCTCCAGCGTGTAGCGGTCCGGGCTGGACACCGGCAGGCCCACTGTCTCGGTCAGGGTCACCCGGTCCTGCAGGCGGTTGGGGTCGGGCACCCGCGCCACGCTGGCCGGGTTGGGGGACAGGCCTGGCAGGTCCAGCACCGGGCGCGGCCCCTCGGCCTGCCAGGGGCCGAAAGTGGCGGCCACCACGCGCTGCGCCTCCTCCGGGGACACGTCGCCCAGCACCACCATCGTCGTCAGGTCCGGGCGGAACACCGCCGCGTGGTAGGCACGCACGTCATCCAGCGTCAGCCCGCGCACCGTCGCCGGCGTGGCCCGGCGCAGCGTCGGGTCCCCGGCCGGCACCAGGGCCCGGTTGACCGCCAGGCCAAACAGGTAGTCCGGCGACTGCAACTGCCCGGCCAGGCTCTGCGCCAACTGGTCCTGCGCCACCTTGAAGGCATCGGCGGGAAAGGCCGGGTGCAGCTCCCCCTCCGCCAGCAGGCGCATCCCGGCTTCGAATTGCGGGGTCAGCACTTTCAGGGAGAAGTCCGTGCCGGTGCCGACCTGGGCGGCGATGTCGTCCACGGCCTTGCGGTAGGCCAGCCGGCTCCGCGCCTCGGTGCCGTAATCGAACAGTTGCCCGGTCAGCTCCGACACGCCCTCCTTGCCCGGCGGCTCCTGCAGGTCGCTGACCTCGCGCACCCGGGCATAGACCGATACGGTGTGGCTTACCCGCTCCGGCTGCACCACCAGGCGCAGGCCGTTCGGCAGCACGCTCACCACCGGAGGCGTCGGCGCGGCAGGGGCCTGCACGTCGGCCAGGGCGGTGGCGGCCCACTCCGGCAGCGCGACGGGGTGATCGGGCGGGCTGCTGAAGCTCTCTGCGCCGCCGAAGCCGGCCTGGGTGGGGCGGGCGCCGGCCTGTGGCGCCAGGATGGCGGTCACGGCGTGGTCGAGGTCCAGCACCTGCCGCGCGACGCGGTTCACGTCGTCCACCGTCACCGAGGCGTAGGCTTGGGCGAGGTCCTCCGGGCTGTCCAGGCCCTGCTGCGCCAGGGCGTGCGACCAACTGCTGGCCAGGCCGCTGATGCTGTCGTTCTCGAACCCGAGCTGGGCCAGTTCCTGCCGCTTCGAGGCCTCCACCAGCTCGGGGGAGACGCCGTTCTGCACGACGTTGGCGATGACGCGGCGCAGGTCGGCCAGCACGGGCGCCGGGTCGCCGCCGCGGGGGAAGGCGGCGAGGGCCAGGCCGATGCCGACGTCGGACTTGGCGGAGTAGCTGAACTGCGCCATCAGCGCGCGGCCGGCAGGGACCAGGCCGAACAGCTCGCCGCGCTGGCTGCCCAGCACGTCGCCCAGCACGTCGGCAGCGGCGAAGGACTTGCCCCACAGGCCCGGCATCCGGAAGGACAATGCGGCGATGCCCACGGAAAAGCTGGTGGGCAGGTTGATGGCCTGCGCCTGCACCGGGTTCAGCACCGTGACGGCGTGGGCGGGCAGGTCGCGGCGGGGGATGGCGTCGAAGGCGGCGCGGACCTGCTTCATGGCGTCGTCGGGCTGCACGTCGCCGGCGATCACCAGGATGGCGTTGTTGGGGGCGTACCACTGGTCGTAGAACGTCCGCAGCAGCTTGGCGTCGGTCTTGTCGAAGCTGGGGCGGGTGCCGAGGGCGTCGTTCTCGTACGGCGTGCCGTGGAACAGGATGGACTGCGCCTGGGCGGAATACAGGTAGAACGGGCTGGACAGGTCGCGCGACACCTCCTGCTCGATGGCGCCGCGCTCCTGCTGCCAGTCGGCCTCGGTAAGGCTCAGGCCGCGCATCCGCAGGGCCTCGCTGCGTAGCGCCAGGTCCAGGTCCTGGGCGGGGACGGTGTAGGTGTACTGGGTGACGGTCTCGGTGGTGCTGGCGTTGTACACCCCGCCCAGAAGCGCGCCCAGCTCGGCCAACTGGTCCTTGTCCAGGCCGGTGCTGCCGCGGAACATCATGTGCTCCAGCGCGTGCGCGGTGCCGGGGAAGCCCGGGGGGGCATCGTTGGAGCCGACGAGGTAGTTGAGGTTCGTCGTGACCACGGGGGCCAGCGGGTCCGGCACGATGACGACGCGCAGGCCGTTGTCCAGGGTGGCGCGCAGCACGCCGGCGGGGACGCTGCCGGACAGGCCCGCGGGCTGCTCCGCCGCGCTCGCCGGTACGGGGGACGCCATCGGCGCCGCGGCCACCGCAACCGCCACTGCCCAAGCCACTGCCTGCTTCAAACCCGACCTCCGCTGCAACGCCGTCACTACATAGGTAGCCCTAGCACGCTTGCAGGGCCGGGGATGCAAGGTCCTCGGTGAACAGCAGGCCGGGCCGGGCGCCGACGCTGTAATACTCCGCATGGGCCGAGCCGCTGCCTGGGTCCAACGCGATGATGGCGTAGCCGTGATCCAGCACTGTGCCGTCGTCGCCCAGGCGAGGCGGCAACAGGGCCGGCGGGTCCTGCAGGCCGGCACGCGGCGCGTAGGGCCGATCCCCAGTGAACATCGGGATGGCGCCGCAGCCGATGCAGCGGCCTCGGGCCAAATCGCCGTAGGGAGCATACAGCGCCATCGTATGCTCGTGGCCCCAGAACCATGCCGCGACCGGCCCGGCGGACGATAAGCGGGCGAGGCTCGTGCGCAAGCTGGCGTTCCACGGGTCCGGCCCGCCGGGACCGATGCGCGCCATCGCCGAGAACGCCGGGTGATGGGATAGCAGGACGGTCCGGCCGGGGAACTCGGCGATGCGGTCCACCAGCCAGTCCTCCTCGGCCGGGTTGAGGAAGGTCAACGGGTGCCTCTCGAACGGGTCGTAGGCGTGCAGGCCGGTGTCCATGGCCAGGAACTGCCAGCGGCTATCGGTGCTGCGGAGGCAGAAGTAGCTGGCGCGTTGCCGGTTCAGACCCGTGTTCAAGCGGGCGATCAGGCCGTAGTAGCCGTCCCCGCCGCTATACATGTCGTGGTTCCCCGATAGGGTGAACACCGGCAGGTCCGGTCCCAGCGCCGCCCGCACCGGCTGGGCGAAGTTGCGCTCGCACTCGGTGGGCGTGCCGGCATAGTAGATGTCGCCCAGGTGGACCAGCACGTCCGGCTGCCGGCTGGCCAGGTCTCGCAGCACCGCCAGCGCGGTCCGGCCGCCGGTGCCCCAGTCGCTCAGCAACGCCACGCGGGCGTCCGGCGCGATCGGGATCACGCCCGGCCCGGCGGCGTCCGGCGGGATGTAGGGAATGCGCCGCCGCAGGCCGTCCGGGCCGAAGTAGTTGAGGTAGCTGACCAGCGTGCCGGCCCAGCGCGGGTCGCAGCGGCTGCCGAGCAACTGGTCCTGCAGGCGTGTCCGCAGCGCGGCGTCGTTGCCCAGCTCGGCCTGCAGCAGGTGGTAGCCCAGGCGCGCGCAGGTCCAGGCTTCGGGCGCCTGACCGGCGGGCGCCTGTAGGGGCAGCGGCGTGCCGGCGGCGGCCAGACCGGCGATGCGGCCCGCCGCCTGTTCCAGCGCCGGCATCGGGCCGGAAGCGTTCCCCTGCAAAGGCGTGCGCGAGGATGCCGCCGCCGCTGCCTGGAACAGCGACAGGCCGTGGTTGCGGAACGTGTGGAACGGGCTTGCTGGCATGGGGTCTCCGGGCAGCGGCGGCCGGCAGCTTGGAGTCAACCGAGCCGCCGCTCAAGCCAGGCGAACACCGGCGGGACCAGGCGCACGTACCATTCCGGCGCATGCCGCTTGGCGGCCCAGATCAGCCGGGCCTGCAGCGGGAAGACGACGTGGAAGCGGCGCCGGGCCATGCTGCGCAGCAGGCGGAGAGCGGCCTCGTCGGCGCTGATCGGGGCGCGGTCCACCAGGGCCTGGGCCTGGCGCTGGACCTCTGTGCCCCCGCGGGTGTGCCGGCCGATGGCGGCGTCGCGGTAGAAGGTGCTCATCTTGAGGGTCACGTCCACGCCGGACCCGGCCAGTTCCGCCCGCAACGCCTCCGACAGCGCGGCGAGGGCGGCCTTGGAGGCCGAGTAGGCGCCGAAGCGGGGCAGCCCGTGGAAGGCGGCGGCGCTGGCGACATTGACGACGTGGCCGGACCCCTGCGCCACCATGCCCGGCACGAAGGCGCGGATGCCGTGCACGGCGCCCATCAGGTTCACGTCCAGCACCTCCCGCCAATGGGTCAGAGGGGTGTCCAGCACCGGGCCGCCGCAGCCGATGCCGGCATTGTTGAACAGCAGGTCGGCGCCGCCCTGCGCGGGGCGGGCAAATGCCTCGGGGTCGGCCACGTCGAACACGAACAGCTTGGGCATGGCGCCGCCTGCGGCTACCACGGCGCCGGCTACCGCCTCCAGCCCGGCCGCATCCAGGTCGTTCAGCCCCAGCCGCCACCCGGCTGCGCCCAGCCGTAGCGCCAAGGCCCGGCCCAGCCCGCTGGCTGCACCGGTGATGAACGCGCGCTGCCCCGGATGACGCCGGGCCAGGATCGCCATGCCGTCCGGTTGCGGGTTACGCATTATCGCTCAAGGCCCTCTCGCCGTTCGTAGGCACTCGCATACGATGCAATCACTGCCCCGGCTCCGTCCTGCCCCGGTTCTGCACGGCCCCGGTAGTGCATTGGCAAGCAGGAGTCGCCGCGCTGCGCTACTCGAGGCCGAAATGCACCTCGGTCGGGGCATGGCCGATGCCGTTGATCGGCAGGATGTCCTGCGGGCAGGCGGAGAAGGCGACCACCAGGTCCATCTCGGCCCGCAGCAGCACATGGCTGCCCGGCGCGGACACGGGCGGGTCGAAGGATAGCGACCCGTCGGGATGCGCGGGGATGTTTATGAACGCGTTCAACGGGTTGGGCGTCTCCGGCACATCGCGGCCGAGGCCCTGCAAGGCGGCGTGCAGGTTATCCTTGCGATTGTCGTGGGGGCCGTGCAGCCCAGCCCTTCGTAGCGCCAGCGGTCGCACGCCGCCATCAGCATGTCGTGCACGCCGCCCGAGGTGCCCTCGACCAGGGTCAGGATCGGGCGGCGCCGGTTGGTCAACAGGGCTTCGCCGACCCGGGGCGCCACCTTCAGGATGCCGGCCCGGCTGTGCTCCATGGACAGGTGCTCCGTCATGTCCGCGGCGTTGAACGCCCAGGTGTCCACCACCTGGTCGCCGTGCGTGTTGACGACGCGGACCGTCTGGCCCCGGCGGACATGGGCCGCGGCGCCGCGGCGGGCTGGGATCGTGGTCAGGCGCTGGTCCATCGTCGCGGTCTCCAAATGCGTGCGGTCCCCGCCGAGCGTCCCCGTCCATGCATAGGGATCATTGCGGGAGGTGAGGACGCCGCCCGCTCCCTTTTTTCCCTTCGGGGGAGGGGGTCAGTGCGGACCTGCATGACGTAGGCGGTTGCCTTGCCTGCGCATGGGCGCGGCATATAGCAGCGGTCGGGCTGGAAGGCGATGCGGGGTGGCAAACATGCCTGGGTGGGCGCAGCGGACCAGAATGGATAACGTCAAGCCCCGTCCCTACTGGGTATTGTCTCAGTTTGAGAGTCCTGCCTCTTTCGGCGGGCGGGCCTTGTAGGCGCCAGTCCTCGCCGGCCACCAATCTTGAACTGAGACGCCGCCGGAGCCTATCGAGTCATTGGTGCGGAGCTTCGGAGGTTTGCTGGGGCTCGGGCGGCGGGCGCCACTGGCCGCCGAGGGGTATGGGGTGGCGCTGGATCGTGGCGATCCCAGCCGGGTCGTCCGGCGGACCGCTGCCGGTGTGGGTGGGGCCGGGCGCGCGGGGGATGGCGGCCGGCCCGGGTGGGACGGGGCTGGTCGGGGTGCGCTGGGGGGTGGCGGGCATGGGCGGTCCGGTGCCGGGCTGGCGGGCGCGGCTGGGCGCGGCGGCGCGGGCGCAGAGGTGTTCGAGATCCGCCGGGGTGCGGCGCATCCAGGGGTGGGCGCCGGGCAGGGCGGCGAGGCCGAGGTCGCGGCAGATCTCGGTGATGATGTCGGCAACCGGGCGGTGGCTGATGTCCTCGTCGAGGTCGGGGGCGTCGAGGCGGTCGTGCAGCTCGGCGGTCAGGGCCTCGGCGCTGTCATCGTCGGCGTCGGCAGCATCGGCGCCGGACCCGTCGAGGGCAGCATGACCGGAGGCGCCATGACCGGAGGCGGGGGCGGTGCGCTGGATGGCGTCCTCGACCTCACGCAGGATGCGCTTGCGGGCGGCGGCGCGGTGCCGGGCCGGGTCCCTGGCAGGCTGGATGGGATCGGCGAGGCTGCGCGCGAGGGCGATGCTGCGGCGGACGGCGCGGGCGATGCGGTCGAAGGCGGCTGCGATGCTGGTGAGGGTGTCTGGGACGAGGGCGTCTGGCGCGGGAGCCGGCGCGGGCTGCGGTCCGGGGTGCTGCGGCGCGGCGTGGGCCTGGGTGATGGCCTGCTGCGCGGCCTGGGCGGACGCCTGCTGGTGCAGGAGGCGGGCGAGGTCGGAGCCCAAGTCGATCAGGTCGTGCAGGGCATGGCGGTAGTACTGCGCGTCCGTGGCGTGTGTGTCGGCGGCGTGCGCGTTCGCGGCGTGCTGGCCGGGTTCGGTGTGGAGGTTGGTCGGGGCTGGCTGGGCGGACATGAACGGAACAAGAACATTGTTGGATTGGGGGTGTCAAGGCTGGCGTGGGAGGGGCAGTGTCCCGGTCTGCATGTCGGGTTTTGGTGGATTGCCGGCTGTCCGCTTCGGAGTAGGCTTGCGAAGCAAGCGATCATTGCCGCCGGATCGAGGTGAAGGTGATCTTCCTACAGGTAGCCCTGAATGGCGATCGTCAGCACGGTGCGGTTCCAAAAAGCCCCGATGCGATCGGCAGAGATGCAGAAGCCTCAGTTGAGGCAGGCGCGCATTCCGTCCATGTCCATGCCTATGACGACGCGGGGAAGGAGACGCTAAACGCAGCGGAATGCGGAGCCGTAGTGCGGGCGATCCGTGCGCGCTGTCCCGACGTGCCAATCTCGCTCACCACTTCCGCAACGATAATCCTCGACCCAATCTGCCGTTTGGCGGCGGTGCAATCATGGACTGAACTGCCCGACCTCGTGACCGCAAATCAAGGAGAGGAAGGCATAATCGAATTGAGCGAATGGTTCATGTCACGCGGCGTCGGCATCGAGGCCGGCTTGCTTTCACCCGCAGATGCTCGAAAGTTCGTAGCTTCTCCGCTCCGTGATCGATGCTTTCGCGTTATGATCGAGCCCTTGGACCCTGATCCGACCGTTGCCCTGCGCGATGCGGCGGAAATGGAGGCGATCTTGGCAACAGCCGGCATCACGCTCCCGCAAGTTCATCATGGCTATAACGGCTCGTGCTGGGCGGTAAACCAGCGGGCACTCTCGCGAGGCCACGGCATCAGGACCGGAATGGAGGACGTTATCGTTCTGCCGAACGGCCAAGCCGCCAAAGGCAATGTTCAGTTGGTCGATGCCGCCAGATGGTTGATTGAAGACGCGGCTGTCCGCACCTGAACGGCCGTTTTCGGGCTTGGTCGGGCGCGTTGATAACCGACTCGGGTCGAAAGCCAACATCTAAACTGAGACACTATCCCTCATCGGGGATCACCGCCGTCGCGTCGATCTCCACCAGCCACTCCGGCCGTGCCAGCGCCACCACGACCAGCCCGGTGCAGACAGGATGCACGCCGCGGATGTAGTCGCCAAGGACGCGGTACACCGGCTCGCGGTGGCGGATGTCCGTCAGGTACACCACCAGCTTGGTCAGGTGCTCCATCCGCCCGCCGGCCTCCCCCACGAGTTGGCGGATGTTCTGCAACACCTGGTGCGCCTGCTGCACCGGGTCGCCGACGCCGACATTGGCGGCGGTGTCCAGGTCCTGCGGGCACTGTCCCCGCAGGAACACGATGCGCCCGCGCGCGACGACGGCCTGGGCGAGGTCGTTGTCCAGGTTCTGCTCGGGATAGGTGTCCCGGGTGTTGAACGGGCGGATGCGCTGGTGGGGCATGGCGCGGCTTGGCCCTGCTACCCGGCCCGGCTACTCGGCCGCATGGCGGAGGTCCGGCGAGTGGCTGAACCACTGCTTCACGGCGCTGTCGCCGCCCGCCGCCGCCGGGCCGCTGCTGACCTGGTCGGACAGCCCGGCCGCGTGCTTGACGAAGGCGAGCGGCCCGTCCCAGCCGAAGTTGCGGTACACCGCCGCCAGGTGCGCGAACGGCGCGGATTGCGCGAACAACTGGAACGTCAGCCGGTGCCCGGCATAGTCGGAGTTGAGCAGGTCCCGCGCAAACGCCAGCAGCCTGCGCCGGTCATCCGCCACCCAGCCGTCGTTGACCGTGTAGAACTTCTCCAGCCACGGCTTGGTCTCCGGCGCATCGAACGCCGCCTTGTCCGGGGTGACGCAAATCTGTCCGCCGCACAGCTCGCGCGCCAGGTGCATCATGTGGTGGAGCTGCGAGCACGCCAGCACGCGCCCGGTGTAGAGCAGCGACTGGTTGGGCATCAGCAGCCCGCCGGGGCTGGGTTCGGCCAGGGCGATGGACGCGGTCAGGTGCGCGTTGATGCCCTCGCGATAGACGGCAAGCTGCGACAGCTTCTCCTGCACGGCCTGCTGCTTGTCGAGGCCGGTCTGCCGCACGTTGAACAGCGCGGCGCCGATCATCATGTCGGCGAACTTCAGGGTGCGCTGCACAAAGGCGAATGCGGAGTAGCGGTGCAGCGTCGCCCGGATGAACGTCGCCGCCTTGGTGTGGCGGTAGAACAGCACGTTCTCCCACGGCACCAGCACGTCGTCGAAGATCACCAGGGTGTCCACCTCGTCGAACCGGTTGGATAGGGGGTAATCCGCCGCGTTGGCCCGGCCGGCGAACCCGGTGCGGCAGATGAACTTCATGTTCGGCGAGCCTAGGTCGCAGATGAAGCCGACGGCATAGTCTGATAGGGTGCTGTCGCCCCAGTTGGCGATGGTGGGCTTGGTGAACGCCTGGTTGGCGTAGGCGGCGGCGGTCTCGTACTTGGCGCCGCGGACGATGAGGCCGGCGTCGGTCTCCCGGACCACGTGCAGCAGCATGTCGGGGTCCTGGTCCTGCGGCGGCTTCGACCGGTCGCCCTTGGGGTCGGTGTTGGCCGACACGTGGAAAGGGTCGTTCACGAGGACGCTGTTGATGTGCGCCTCGATGTTGCGGGCGAACTGCGGATCGACCTCGTTCAGCACGTCGCGGCCGTCGAACAGGGACCACATCTCGCCCACCGTCTAGTCGCCGACGCGGGTGACGACGCCGCCGATGCGCTCCAGCACGGTGTCGGTGGCGCGGCGCTTGTCCCACCAGTCCTGCTGCACGCGGGGCAGCTTGTTGCCGATGGCGTTGCGCTGGCCGCCGTCCAGGGTGGTCATGATGTCGCGCGTCGCCGGGGTGTGCGCCATGTCGTAGATGTCGGCGCGGATATCCACCAGCGGCTTGAACATCGGGTGGGTCGTGACGTCGCGCACCCGCTCGCCGTTGATGTAGATCTCGCGGTTGTCGCGGATGCTGTCGCGGTAGTCGCTGCCGGTGCGGATCATGGCGCGGTCCCCTTGCGTCGGTGGCGCCAGGCTGCCCTAGCTGTTGCAGGATGCCAAGGACATGCGGACGGTGCTGCGGGCGCGCAAGCGGCGGCTGCCAGATGCGGCGGGCAAAGGCAGGGTGATTGCACAGGGACGGTGCTGGCTGCTTCCTTTTCCGAACAGGGGAGAGGGAGCAGACGCTGCCCTCGCGTCATAGGCGTTTGCCCCACGCCAGAGATATGAACCCCCGGGAGCTGTGATCCCATGATCATCCAAGCCTGCATCAACGGCGCCCGTCCCCCTGGCTTCCATCCGGCCCTGCCGCTCACGGCGGACGCGATGGCACGCGACGGCGCGGCCTGCATCGCCGCCGGCGCGGCCGAGCTGCACCTGCACCCCCGCGGGCCGGGCGGGCGCGAGAGCCTGGCCGGGCACGCAATGGACGCAACCGTGGCCGCCATGCGCCAGGCCTGCCCAGGCACCCTGATCAGCGTCTCCACCGGCGCCTGGATCGAGGGCGACGAACGCCGGACCCTCGCGGCGATCAGCGGGTGGCGCGAGCTGCCCGACTACGCCTCGGTCAACCTGGAGGAGCCTGGCGCCGCCGCGGTGATGGACCTGCTGCGGCAATGCGGCATCGGCATCGAGGCCGGGCTTGCGTCGGTCGCCGATGCCGAGCGCCTGGTGGCCTTGGACCGGGGCAGGCGCGCGCTGCGCATCCTCATCGAGCTGGGAGAGCAGGAAGCCGGCCAGGCACGCGCCGTCGCTGATGGCATCGAGACGGTGCTGCGCCCCGCCGAGGTGCGGCGGCCCCTGCTGCTGCATGGCATCGACGCTACGATTTGGCAGTTCGTCACCCTCGCCGCCCGGCGGCGCTGGTCCACCCGCATCGGGCTGGAGGATGGCAGCCGGCTGGCGGACGGCACGGCTGCCCCCGGGAATGCCGCCCTGGTCGCCGCAGCGGCCAAGGTGTTCGCGGACGCCTTGGCCGGGGCTGCAAGGGCCGGGGCTGCGGGCGCTGGGGATGGTGACACACTGATTGCTTGATTTCGATGCCCGTCCCGCGGGACGCTCAATTTGCCGGGCCGCCGCCCGGGAACCAGAGGAGATGCCGGTGAGCCGCAAAGGAATCATGTCGTTGCTGGGCGCGGCTGCGCTGCTCGCGGCCGGGTTGGCCCCGGCGCGGGCGAAGGACTGGACGACCGTGCGGTTCGGCATGGACGCGACCTACCCGCCGTTCGAAAGCGTCGATCCCGGCGGCAAGATCGTCGGCTTCGAGGTGGATTACGCCAACGCACTGTGCATCAAGATGAAGGTGACCTGCACGTTCCAGAACCAGGACTGGGACGGCGTGATCCCCGCGCTGCAGTCCGGCAAGTTCGACGTCATCTTCTCCAGCATGAACATGACCCCGGCGCGGGCACAGCGGGTGCTGTTCTCGGACATGTACTACGCCGCCCCCCCGGTCTGGGTGGCGCAGGCCGGGAACAAGAGCGATGACACCACCCCGGCGGCGATGAAGGGCAAGACGGTCGGCGCGCAGTCATCCACCGTGTATGCCAACTACCTGGACAAGGACTATCCCGGCGTCGAGGTGAAGCTGTACCCCGGCGGGGACGAGCCGTTCCTGGACCTCGCCAACGGCCGGCTCGACTACGTGGCGGGCGACATCCTGGTGGCGCAGAAGTTCATCGAGAAGAACCCCGGCTGCTGCCGCGTGGTGAAGGAGATCCCCCGCACGCCGGACATCTTCGGCCCCGGCGTCGGCGCCGCCTTCCGCCCTGACGACAAGGACCTGGCCGCGATGTTCAACCGTGCCATCGCCGAGGCCGATGCGGACGGCACCTACAAGGCCATCGCCGCCAAGTACTTCAAGATCGACATCCGCGGGAAGTAGCGGGCGCGGGACGTAGCGGCGCAAGAGGAGGCTCCGGGCGTTGCCGGCCTTCGAGCTGCTGTTCGGCGCCGACGGCTGGGCGCCCCTGCTGCTGCGCGGCGCCGTCATCACGGTGCTGCTGAGCCTGGCGACCATCCCGTTCGGGTTCGGCGGCGGGCTGTTGCTGGCGTTGCTGAAGCTGTCGCGCAGCCGGGTCGTGCGCGGGTTCTGTGCGGCCTACACCACGTTCTTCCGCGGCATCCCGGACCTGCTGTCGCTGTTCATCGTGTACTTCGGGCTGCAATCGCTGCTGAACTGGCTGGCGCAGCGGCTAGGCGACGGGTGGCGGATCGAGGTCAACGCCTTCGTCGCCGGGGTGATCGCGCTGTCGGTCGTGGTGGCGGCCTACAGCAGCGAGGTCTGGGTGGCGTCGCTCCACGCCGTGCCGCCGGGGCAGGCGGAGGCGGCGCGGTCGCTGGGGCTGAACCGGGTGCAGGTGTTCGGGCTGGTGGTGCTGCCGCTGCTGGGGCGGGTGGCGCTGCCAGGCCTGGGCAACATCTGGACGATCCTGGTGAAGGACACGTCGCTGATCTCGACCTTGGCGGTGATGGACCTGTTGCGCGCGGCGTCGGAGGCCAGCCGGGCGACCACCCGGCCGCTGCTGTTCTACACCGCCGCGGCGGGGGTTTACATGATGTTCGCCGTGCTCTCGGGTATCGCCCAGGCGGCGCTGGAGCGGCGGGCCAACCAGGGTTTTGCCTGATGCTGTCCAGCATCGTGGGCAGCGTGCTCGACCTCGACCTGCTGCAGACCTGGGGCATGCGGCTGGTGTCGGGGCTGCGGATCACCGCGATCGTGGTCGTGGTCTCGTGCGCCCTGGGTTTCATGCTGGCGTATCCGCTGGCGCGGGCGCGGATGTCGCGGCGGGCATTCATCGCCTGGCCGACGCTGGCCTATATCGCCTACTTCCGCGGCACGCCGCTGCTGTGCCAGCTCTACATCGTGTACTACGGCGCGGGCGAGGTGCGGCCGTTCCTGACGCAGGCGGGGCTGTGGTGGTTCTTCCGCGACAGCTTCTTCTGCTGCCTGTTCGCCTTTACGCTCAACACCGCCGCCTACCAGGCCGAGATCCTGCGCGGCGCCATCCAAAGCGTGCCGAAGGGCCAGGTCGAGGCGGCGCGGGCGCTGGGGCTGTCGCCGTACCGGACGCTGCGGCATGTCGTGGGGCCGCAGGCGCTGCTGATCGCGCTGCGCCCGCTGGGCAACGAGCTGGTGAGCATCATCAAGGCCAGCGCGCTGGCGGCGATCGTGACGCTGCTGGACCTGATGGGTCAGACCCGGTTCATCTTCGCGCGGACGTTCGACTTCACGATCTACCTGTATGCGGCGCTGATCTACCTTGCGATGACCGAGGCGGTCAGCCGGCTGTGGAACTGGTTGGAACGCGGGCTGTCACGGCACCTGGTGCGGCCGGAGGTGCTGGCAGGGCAGCGGGCGGCGGATGGCCCGCGTCCGCCCTTGCTCGAGGCTGCGCACCATGGGCCTGTCAACGGGTGAAGCTGGCCGGAGGCGCGCGCGCATGACGGCGAGCATCAGGGCTGGCTTGCCGACGCCTTGATGAAATCGACGAACGCCCGCAGCGGCGCGGGCACCAGGCGCCGTCCAGGGTAGTAGAGGAACGGCCCCGGGAAGCGCTGCCACCAAGGCTCCAGGACGGGTTCGAGTGCGCCGCTGCCGAGGTGCGGACGCAGCCAGTCCTCGAAAAGAGTGATGATGCCGGTGCCGGCGACCGCCGCGTCAATGGCCAGATCGGTTCCCCCGCCGTTCTGCACGACCAGCGGGCCTGTCGGATCGACCCGCACCACCTCGCCGTCGCGCTCGAACTCCCATGGCGGCATCGCATTGCCGGCAAAGCGGCCGCGCAGGCAGGCATGGGCGAGCAGGTCGCGTGGATGCTCCGGCCGGCCGTGCCGCGCGAGGTAACCGGGCGAGGCGGCGGTCGCGAAGCGCTGGATGCGCGGGCCGATTGGGACCGCGATCATGTCCTGCTCCAGCCGGTCGTCATAGCGGATGCCGGCGTCGCACCCGGCCGCGAGCACATCGACGAAGCTGCTATCGGCGGTCACCTCCAGCCGGATCTCGGGGAAGGCTGCAAGGAACGGCGGCACGATCGCGGGCAGCACCAGCCGCGCCGCGCTCACCGGCACGTTGAGGCGCAACACGCCAGCCGGCCTGTCGCGGAAGCCGTTCACCGCGTCGAGGGCTGCCTCCACCTCGGTCAACGCCGGGCCAAGCCGTTCGAGCAGGCGCTCGCCCGCCTCGGTCGGGGCGACGGTGCGTGTCGTCCGGTTGAGCAGCCTGACGCCGAGCTGCGCCTCCAGCCGGCGCACCGCCCCGCTGAGCCCGGAGGCACTGCTGCCGCTTGCGCGCGCGCCGTCGCGGAAGCCCTTGGCGCGCGCCACTGCGACGAAGGCGTTCAGCTCACCCAGATCGACCACTGTCCGCCGCTCCGCACAGCCTGTGCAGATACTACCCCGTTATCGCGCGCTCAAGCCATGCCCAACTGTGCGCTGTCTTGATAGAGGATCGATCATGTCCGTCACCGACCAGCCCATCATTGACCAATCCGGCACGTTCACGCTCGGCGACCGCACCGTGAAGCGGCTTGGCTATGGCGCCATGCAGCTCGCAGGACCCGGCGTGTTCGGCCCGCCCCGGGATCACGCCGCGGCCGTGGCGGTGCTGCGCGAGGCGGCCGCGAGCGGCGTGGACCACATCGACACCAGCGACTTCTATGGCCCGCACGTCACCAACCGGCTGATCCGCGAGGCGCTCGCGCCCTATCCCGATGATCTCGTCATCGTCACCAAGGTCGGCGCCCGGCGCGGCGAGGATGGGTCATGGCTCCCGGCCTTCTCGCCCGAGGAACTGACCCAGGCGGTCCACGACAACCTGCGCAACCTGGGCCTGGATGCGCTGGATGTGGTCAACCTCCGCGCCATGTTCGACGCGCATGGCCCCGCCGAGGGGTCGATCGAGGCGCCGCTCACCGTCCTGGCCGAGCTGCAGCGGCAGGGCCTGGTGCGACACATCGGGTTGAGCAACGTCACCCCGGCACAGGTCGCGGAAGGGCGCCGGATCTGCGAGATCGCCTGCGTGCAGAACCAGTACAACCTGGCGCACCGGACCGACGATGCCCTGATCGACGAACTTGCGCGCGACGGCATCGCCTATGTGCCGTTCTTCCCGCTTGGCGGGTTCAACCCGCTGCAGTCGTCCACCTTGTCTGAGGTCGCGGCGCGCCTTGGCGCCACGCCCATGCAGGTCGCGCTCGCCTGGCTGCTTCGCCGTGCGCCCAATATCCTGCTGATCCCCGGCACCTCGTCGGTCGCGCACTTGCGGGAGAACCTCGCGGCGGCCGGGTGCGCGCTGCCGGACGATGCTGTCCGCGAGCTGGACCTTGTTGCGGGCGCCGCCTCCGCCTGACGGTGTGCGAGGGTTGCGCGCGGTCCGGTTGCTTTTCGACGCCCTCACCCATGACGGGCGTCGGAAGCTGCGGACCGAACTGACCTACGACCCTTGCAGCACTCTTGCTTGTGTTGAGCAGACGCGCTGGAAGAGCCAGCGAGCTTACTGCGTCGCGACCGGCGCCACCCAGTTGGGCGGTGCGACGCCCGCAGGCGGGAGCGCGCTTGGGCCGGGAACGATGGGCGCTGCCGCAGCCACCGGTGGCGCAACCGGGCGTGCGACGGGCCGCACCGGCTTCCGGTAAATCGGACGCGGGACATTATAGGCCATGGGCAGCGGCTCGGGGTAGCCCGGCACGCGGTTGCCCTGCTGGGCCATGCACTCGGCATAGGCGGCATCCAGCCGCACCTGCGGGCGCCCCGCGGCACGCGGCATCGTCCGCATCTCCGTCTGGGCGAATTGCTGGCAGGAGGTGATGTCCAACTGGTACTCGTCGGCGGTCTTGTACGGCCCTGGCATCACCGACACCAGCGGCTCGGGCGGCAGCCGGTGGTGGCAGCCCGCCACGGCCAGCGCGGACATCACCACCATCGTGCCCCATCGAGGTGTCGCCATGATCTCTATTTCCTCCTACTGCGTTGTAAATGCCGCCAAGTTTCCGCCTGGTCAAGGAGGTTTCGTCCTCCCCAGGGCGACCATGCAGCCATCGGGACCATTCGTTGGATGACCATTTCAAGGAGGTGTGCGGTTCATGCCGCCGTCTTCCGTGCGGTCATCAGGACGTTGGCGAACGGCGTACCCTGCCAACACGGCTCCCGTGTGACCGTGAACCCAGCAGCCTCCATCACAGCCGCGAGCACCGGCAGCGGCGCGGGATCGACGACCGCCCCGGCATGCGGCCAGAAGGGCCGGCCCAGGTGCTCCATGGCGAGGTGGAACTTGCTGCGCAGGCCAAGGTCCACATCCAGCGTGCGGACAACAAGGCGGCGGCGCGCGGCGGCCGCTGCCAACCCCAGCAGGCGCACCGCCTGGTCCTGCCGGAGCAAGTACAGCACGTCGATCAGCAGCGCAGTGTCGCAGTCCGGGACCGCGGGGCGCGTCGCCAAATCCTGCGCCTGCGCGGTGAAGGCCAGACCGGCCCCTGCACGCCGGGCATCGTCCAGCGAGCGACCGGCCCAATCAAGCCCGGTGACGGCCACAGCCCCGCCCGCCTCCAGCAACGCAATGCCGACCTGCCCGCGCCCGCAGCCGATGTCGGCGACTCCCCCAAATGGATGATCCGCCGCCATCGCCAGCACCGCATGGTGGATGGGGTCCCGCCGCAGCTTGGAGGCGACGTAATGCCGTGTGAACCGCTGGCAGGCGCGGTAACGGACCGCAGTCCGGGCCAGCGCGTCCGTCGCATCCGCAAGTAAGCGGGGCGCGTCCGCAGGCAGGGGGGGCGCATCCGCAAGCGGGCCGAGTGCGCCCGGCCCGGCGCCGTTCATCCCACCGGAACGCTGGCGTCGCCGACGACGCGGCGGAAGCCCGGGTCGTCCACGATCTTGTCCACCGCCCCGGTCAGGCAGGGCTGTTCAACGCTTCCGAATGACGGTGAGTGAGAGCAGGTTATTGATGCCTGCGAGACCGGCGCGGTAGCGGTCCTGGCTGAGCGTGTCGGTCTGGTTGGCCTTGAGGATGTTGAACGCA
>JAABUQ010003429.1_pt1 | contig 29049 bp, 21 predicted proteins | sample 5560001 | NCBI WGS metagenome assembly JAABUQ01 (sample SAMN10711888, study PRJNA513371) | rock metagenome | isolation source: Antarctica rocks | place: Antarctica: Victoria Land, Finger Mt nord | collected 2015-12-18 | reverse complement strand
TGACGCCCCTCCACCACTCGCTTCGCGAGCGGTCCCCCTCCCCGTTCCGGGGAGGATCAAGAAATTGCGGGTCGCGCCGATCCTCAAGGCGCCACGGCTTGCGCCCCAATCCCCTCCAGCCGCGCCATCGCTGCCTCCGGCAACTCCAGCGTCGCCGCCGCCAGGTTCTCGCGCAGATGCGCCACCGACGACGTGCCCGGGATCAGCAGGATGTTGGGCGACCGCCGCAGCAGCCAAGCCAATGCCACCTGCATTGGCGTCGCGCCCAGCTCGGCGGCGACCTCGTTCAACGTCTCCGACTGGAGCGGGGAGAAGCCGCCGAGCGGAAAATACGGCACATAGGCGATGCCCGCCGCCGCCAATTCCTCAATCAGCGCGTCGTCGCCACGGTGCGCAAGATTATACTCGTTCTGGACGCAGACGATATCCACGATCCCGCGCGCCTCGCGGACTTGGGCGGGCGTCACGGTGCTGATGCCGATGTGGCGGATCAGCCCCTCGCGCTGCAGCATCGCAAGCGCGGTCAGTTGCGCCTCCACCGATCCCTCCGCCGGGCCGTGCCCCGCGCCGCCGCCCATGAAGCGCATGTTGACCACCTCCATCGCGTCCAGCCGGAGGTTGCGCAGATTGTCCTCCACCGCGCGCCGCAAATCGTCCGCGCTCTGCGCCGGGTTCCACGACCCGTCGCTCCCGCGCGTCGCGCCGACCTTGGTGACGAGAACTAGATCGTCGGGGTACGGGTGCAGCGCCTCGCGGATCAGCTCGTTGGTGACATGCGGTCCGTAGAAGTCGCTGGTGTCGATGTGATCGACCCCGCTTGCCACCGCCGCGCGGAGCACCGCGCGCGCGGCGTCCGGGTCCTTGGCTGGCCCGAATACGCCAGGCCCGGCCAGCTGCATCGCGCCATAGCCCATCCGCCGCACCGTTCGCGTGCCCAGCGTGAACGTGCCTGCCTTGTCGAGGTCCATCTCTCGTCTCCTTCGACGCCGATATGGACTCGCCAGCGCTGAACGATAAGCGGGCATAACGGGCACGGCCCGTGCGGGAGCACGAACAATGGCGGCGGACCTCGGCGACCTCGCGGCACTCATGGCGGTCGCGCGCGCGGGCGGGTTTCGCGAGGCGGCGCGCGCGGGCGGAGCGGGCGCGTCGACGCTCAGCGAAGCGGTGCGGCGGCTGGACACGCGGCTCGGCGTCAGGCTGCTCCACCGCACCACGCGCAGCGTGTCGCCGACGGAGGCGGGCGCGCGCTTGCTCGAGCGGCTCGGCCCCGCGCTGGGTGAGGTCGAGGCGGCGCTGGACGTCGTCAACGGCTTTCGCGACCGGCCGGCCGGCACACTTAAACTCAACGTGCCGGTCAGCGCGGCGCGGCTGGTGCTGCCCGCCATCCTGCCGCCGTTCCTGGCCGCCTATCCCGACATCCGCGTCGAGGTGATCGCGGAGGACGGCTTCGTGGACCTGCTCGCCGCCGGGTGCGATGCGGGGATGCGCTATGACGAGCGGTTGGAGGCGGACATGATCGCGGTGCCGATCGGCCCGCGCGAGCAACGCTTCGCCACCGCCGCCGCGCCCGGCTATCTCGACCGACGCGGCCGCCCCGCGCATCCGCGCGACTTGCTTGGCCATGCGTGCATCCGCGGCCGCTTCGCGAGCGGCGCGATGACGCTGTGGGAGTTCGAGCGTGGCGACGAGGCGGTTCGGATCGAACCCGACGGGCCGCTGATCGTGCGGGTCGGCGCGGCGACCGACCTCGCGGTGGACGCGGCGATCGCGGGCGCGGGCGTGATTCAGCTGTTCGAGGACTGGCTGCGGCCGCATCTCGACAGCGGCGCGCTGGAGCCGGTGCTGGCGGACTGGTGGCCGCGATTTTCGGGGCTGTTCCTGTACTATCCCGGCCGGCGGCTGCTGCCCGCGCCGTTGCGGGCGTTCGTGGATTTCGTGGCGGCGGGGAGGGTGGGGTGAGGGTCTGTCCTACAAGCGGGAGAACGTGATACGGTGCGTCGTTCCGCTCTTTGACTTGACCGACCGGCGTTCGCGATGCCGCGATGGCCATCCATTCACCTCCCTCCTGGGGGTGGGAATGGGTGTGTGCCATCCGTCGGACGGCGCCGTGTCACCGGCGCTACTCGGCTCGCGCGAAGTTGAGGACGTTGAATCCGCGTTCGGGCCTCAACTTCCTCAACTTGTTCAGGTTGAGGCGCGGCGGGCGGCAGTGGTTTTGGGCTAAATTTCGGGTAAACTTCGGCCCGACGCGGGCAAAGCCCGCGTCGTCGGACGGGCTGGCCAAGTGGCCACCCGCCGGCCGGGTCGGTAGCTGCGCTTTGCGCACCGGCCGCGTTGCGGCCTGCTACCGTCCTTGCACCCGCCAGCGCCTGATCGTCCGCGCGATCATGTCTTCTTCCCCGCCCGTCTCGCGCCACAGCTCCGAGAACAGCGGGTCGCCCGACGCGGGGCGCTTGTTCTCCTCCAGCCCGTCGAACGCCACGCGGATCGGGATGCCGACGCCCTCGCCGCAGATGATGCATTCGCGGTTGCGGAGCGCGGGAATCGCGTCGAGGAAGCCGCGCGCGCCCTCCGGCATCGCCGCGCGGACAAAGGCCTGGTCGCGGTCGTTGTTGAGCCGCATCGCGATGATCGTGCCGCATTGCGACAGCACGCCCTCCGCCAGATCGGACGGCCGTTGCGTGATCAGCCCCAGGCTGACCCCGTATTTGCGCCCTTCCTTCGCGATCCGGCCCAGGATCCGCCCCACCGACGATCCATCCGTGTTGCGGTCGTTGGGGATGTAACGATGCGCCTCCTCGCAGACGAGCAGGATCGGCCGCTGCGCCTCGTTGCGCGACCAGATCGCGTAATCGAACACCATCCGCGCGAGCACCGCGACGACCACCGAGGTGATCTCGCTGGGCACCCCCGATACGTCGATGATCGAGATCGGCTTGCCGCTGCCGGGCAGCCGGAAGATGCGGCCGATGAACCCCGCCATCGTGTCCGCGACCAGCATCCCGGAAAACATGAAGCCATAGCGCGGGTCCACCTTGACTTCCTCGATCTTGGTCTTGAGCCGGAGGTACGGCGCGGTGTCGCCCGCCCGGTCCATCTTGCCCATCTCGAGCTGGATCAGATTGGTGAGGTCGCTGAGCAGATACGGGATCGGCGCGTCCACGGTCAGTTTGGGGATTTCTTGCCCGATGCGGTTCTTGCCGCGCGCGGCAAGCAGGCATTGGGCGAGGATGTCCTTGTCGATCTGCCGCTCGGACCCCGAGGTGGTGATGAACACCTCGCAGACTTCCTCGAAGTTCATCAGCCAATACGGCATGGCGAGATTGGACACGTCGAACAGCGCGCCATTGGTCTTGAACGCCTGGCTGTATTCGCCGTGCGGATCGATCATCACGATATGCCCCTGCGGCGCGAGCTCGCAGATGCGATGGAGGATCAGCGCGGCGCTGGTCGATTTGCCCGTGCCGGTCGACCCGAGCAGCGCGAAATGCTTGCCCAGCATCGCGTCGATGTACAGCGCGCCCCTGATCTCCTTGGTCGGATAGACGGTGCCGATCTCGATATTGGCGCGGTCGTCGGCGGCGTAGATTTGTTTCAGGTCGGAGGTGGAGACCGCGTACGCCTTGCCGCCCGGGGTCGGATAGCGCGTGACGCCGCGCCGAAAATTGTACAGCTTGCCCGTCAATCGCTCCTCGTTGCCTTCGCCCAGGAAGTCGACCTGCGCGATCGCGCGGTCGGGATCGCCGGTCGCCAGCCGAAGCGAGCGGATGCTGGCGATCAGCCATGCCGAACCGACGCGAACCTTGAGCTGCGCGCCGACCTGCCCCCCGGAGGCCACCACCGGGTCGGGGTCGTCCGCCAGCGCCTCCAACGCGGAGAGGTCGAGCAGCACCTCGCTGCCCGCGCCGCCGATCGCCACCACCGTGCCCAGATGAGCGACGGTGCCCGCGGGCGTCGCGTCCGCGAACGCCGTTCGGCCCGGAAGTTCGATCATCGCCCGCTGTCCTTCATGCTGGAACACAGGCGGCATGGGCGAGAAAGGGTTAACGTGGCGTTGGCGTTATCGCCGTCCCGCGATCCACCCCGCGCCCCAGCCGAGCAGCACCGCCAGCGCGACCGCGACCAAGCCATAGGCAAGCGGCTCGCGCTCCGCCGCCCGCGCGACAAACCGCTCCAGCCCCGATTTGCGCACCTCGATCCCGCGCGTCGCCACCGCCAACACATGGCGATCGCGGATCAGGAACGTCTCGGCGGTAAACCGTCCCACCGGCACGCGCGCCGGAATGGTGACGCGCGCGCGGTAGAGCACGCCGTCGGTAATCTCGACGGCGCGAGGCGCCTCGTAGTACAAGCCGGCCCGGCGCTTCTGGTCGATCAGTCCGCGCTGGAACCGGTTCTGCTCCTCGGGCGCGGCGGAGGAGGCGGGGGACAGCTGCAAGCCGTCGACCCCCAATTCGTACACCGCGCGCGTCCGCGCATCGAGCAGCCGCCCCAGCGGCCGCGACGAGGCGACTGCGTAGAAACTGGGCGCGGACCGATAGCGCAGCCGCGCGGCGTTGACCCAGATGCCCGCGACCTTCTCCTTCTCGCGCATCAGGATCGATTGGGTGGGTCCCTTGACCACGACCGCGACGTCGGGCGCGTCGCGCCGCCCCGGCACCCGCCCGCCCGGATACAGAATCGCGCCGAACAGCAGCAGGTCCGCGCCGTTGAAGCTGTACGCGATCTGGATCTCGCGCTGCGACACATCGGGAACAAGGATCGGCTTGGCTTGGTCGCGCGGGCCGGATCCGATTTGCGCGAGCAGCAACGGCGTGGCCAGCGCGAACCAATGCGCCTTCACGACAGCTCCACCGTGTACAATTCGTCGGGTCGCCACGTCAGCCCCACGAAGATGCGCGCCATCACCGCCAGCACGATCACCGCCAGCGCGAGGCGGAGGTATTCCGGCTTGACCCGGGTGGCGAACCGCGCGCCCAACTGCGCGCCGATCACCGACCCGACCAGCAGCAGCACCGCCAGCACCATGTCCACCGCCTTGGTCGTGGTGGCATGGACCAGCGTCGCGGCGGCGGTCACGAACAGCGTCTGGAACAGGCTTGTCCCGACCACCACCTGCGTCCCCATGCCGAGCAGGTACAGCATCGCGGGCACCAGGATGAACCCGCCGCCGACGCCCAGCAGGATCGTCAGGATGCCGACCAGGAACCCGAGCAGCAATGGCGCGAGCGGCGAGATATAGAGGCCCGACCGGTAGAAGCGCGTCCGCAGCGGCAGCGCGGCCACCAGCGGATGGTGGCGGCGCTTGAGCGGCGGGGCGGGGCGGCGGCCCTTGGCGACGCGGATCGCGGCCACCGACTCGCGCAGCATCATCCCGCCGATCGTGCCGAGCAGTACGACGTATACGACCGCGATTACCGTATCGATCTGGCCGGTGGCCTGGAGCAGCCGGAACAGCCACCCACCCGCGATCGATCCCGCCGCGCCGCCCGCGACCAGCACGCCGCCCATCTTCACGTCGACGCCGTTGCGGCGAAAATGCGCGAACACCCCCGACACGCTTGCCCCCGTCACCTGGCTCGCGGCGGAGGCGGCGGCGACGGTGGGGGGAATGCCATAGACGATCAGCAGCGGCGTGGTGAGGAACCCCCCACCGATCCCGAACATGCCCGACAAAAGCCCCACCACCAGCCCCAGCCCGACGATCACGAGCGCGTTCACCGACAGATTGGCGATGGGAAGGTACACATCCATGCGCTTGCCCGGGTAGCCCGATCGGCGGGGCGGGGAAACCTTAGAAGTCGGTGCCCAGCGTCAGCGCGGGGCCGGATGTGGGTTTCGCGCCACCCGCCACCCGCTCGCGCCAATCGAGCGTCAGGCGCAGCGTGTGGCGCGCGACGGGCACCGACGCGCCGACGCTCGGCCCGATGTCGAGCCGGGTCGCCCCGCGCTGCGCGCCGCCCCACGCGCCGACGCCAAGGTCGACGCGGAGCGGGCCGCCGGTGATCGGCCGCGACAGACGCGCCGCGCCGTCAGCGAACGCCTCCACTTGGGTACGCTTGATCGCGCCCGCCTCGCCATAGGCCTCGATCCGGAAACCGGCCGCGACGGGCGTGGGATTGACGCCCGCGATCGCGAACAAGGCCGGCCCACCGCGCCCGCCGTCGAGCGACACGCGCTGTTCCGCGATCAGCGTCACTGGCGCGCGGGTCGGCCGCCAGGAGACGCCCGCCGCCGCCTCGCGCCCTTGCCCGTGCAGCGGCGCGGACACGCGGGCGGTGAGCGCCAGCCGCCGTGCGGCGTCGAGCGCGTAGGACACCCGCACCCCCGCCTGCGCGCCGCCCAGTTGCGAGACCGGCACCGCGCCGCCCGCGCCCGTGCCCTCGCGCAGCAGCAGCCAGGCGCTGGCACTCCACCGCGACGGGCCGTGCGGCCGAAGCAGAACTGGTGAGCCGGGCAGTAGCGCCGGTGGTTCGCTCGCGACGGGTCCGGCCTGATTGCTTGAGGGTTCGATTGAGGGCCGAATCGGCTCGTATGTAGCCGGCATGAGCCGGGCTAGGCTCGGCCGACTGACGGGCGCGGATCTGACGATCGGCCATGCGACCCGGGTCCACTTCGGCGGTTTGGCTACCACGAGGGCGGGCGTCGCCTCGGCGGGGCGGGTCTCCGCCTGCGCGCGCGCTACCTCGGGCATGACGCCCGGCACCGGCCACAACAGTCAGACGCGCAGCATCGCCCATCCGCTCACCGTCCCGATCAGGAAGCGAAGCGGTCGGCCTGCCCCCGTCATCGCGGCCCCGTTCCGCCCAGTTCCTCGGGAAACGCATGCGCGGTCTTGTCCCACTGCACCGGCTGTCCGCCCAGCATCGCGACATAGCGGAGCAGCGCGCGCCGGGTCGCGAGCAGCGCGATCAGGTTGCCGACCACCATGCGCGGCACCGACCACGCCGCCTCGCGCCAGCCATAGGCGCGTTTGGTGAAGGCGGCCCGCACCACCCATCGCCAGACCAGCAACGCCGCGTTGACGCCCAGCAACATGCTCGCGAACCCACCCAGCGGAGCCGGGCGCGACACCGCGGCCCAGTGCAGCGCCAGCGACACCGGCCAGGCCAGCGCGCCGAGATAGGCGCCGCATAGCACGATCATAGCCAGCGGCCCGCGGCGGTCGCGCATCCGCATCCAATGGTCGCCGAGCGCGAGCGGGCGCGCCCATCCCGTGCGGTCCCACCCGGCCAGCGCGATGCCGAGCATCCACCGCGCCTTTTGCCGCACCGCGTCGTCGAGGCGATGCGGAAAATACTCCCGAACGGCGACCACGCCGCCGCCGGGCCGTTCCACCACCCGCGCCAGCGTGCCCGTCCCGCCGAGCACCGCAACGCGCAAGCCGAGTTCATAATCCTCGCAGAGGCTTTCCGCGTCGAACGGCGTCCCGTTCCGCGCCGCGATCGCCTCCAACATCGGCATCGAGATCGCGCAGCCGACCCCGGCCAAAGGCAGGCCCGCGCCGACCATCGCGCGGACGACGAGCATCTTGGCGTGCGCTTCTGAAAACTCGTCGGCGACCACGCCGGAGATCAAACGATGCCGCGGCTCGACCAACGGCAGCACCGGGATCTGCACCACGTCGAAGCGGTCGAGAAATGAGTCGAACACGCGGAGCTCGTCGGGATGAACCACGTCCTCCGCATCGTGGAGCACCACCGCGCGCGGGCGCTCCGCCGTCGCCAGCGCGCGCCACAGCGTGTTGAGGCAGTCCGCCTTGGTGGTCGGCCCCGCGCGCGGACCGATCACCAGCCGTGCGCGCGGGTCCTCCGCCGCGACCGCCTCGACGGCGGCGATCGTCGCTGGGTCGTTGGGGTAACAGCCGACCCAGACCTGGAACGATGGACCGCGCAGCCTCGCCAGCGTGCTGCGGAGCATCGGCCCGATCACCGCCGCCTCGTCCCAGGCGGGGACGAAAATGATGTAACTGCCGGGCCATTTGGAGGCGGGCAGGTCGTCGACGCACGGTTGCTCTCGCCCGCGCAGACGCGCCCAGCCGCGACCGACGATGAAAATAAGGTCGACCAGCAGGTCGTCGACGCCGCCGAGCAGAATGCCGACGCCAGCGAAGAGCAATGCTTCGCGTGCAACAGCGTCGATCAGCCCGGTAAGTCCGCCCACACCGCCAGCTCCCTGATTCGGCACTGATACTTTCGCGGTGCGGCGAGCCGTTTGCAATGGCCGATGACTTGGATCAATTCCGGCGATAGCTTGCCCTTGGGCGACGGGAGGGCGGGATGCGACTCGGATGGCGCGTGGCGATGCTGGCCTTGGCGCTCGCGCCGGTCGCGGCGCTGGGCGACAACCATCCCCAGGTCGTGATGGCCACGCCGGGCGTCGGCGGCGGCGCGATCGAGCGGTTCACCGTGCGTTTCAGCCAGCCGATGGTGGCGCTCGGCGACCCGCGCGCGGCCGATCCGTTCACCGAAGCCTGCGCGGTGGCCGGGCAGGGTTGCTGGATCGACCCGCAGACCTTCGTTTATGAGTTCGGCTCGCCATTGCCGGGCGGTGCTTCGTGTACGTTTAAGCTGCGAGACGGGTTGAAGAGCGCGGGCGGCGACCTCGTCACCGGGCAGACGCGCTTCACCGTCGATGCGGGCGGACCGCGCGCGCGCGCGGTGCTGCCGGAGGGGCGGGGCGACGCGATCGAGGAAGATCAGGTGTTCCTGGTCGCCGCTAATCAAGCTCCCGACCGCGCGTCCGTCGCCGCCAACGCCTATTGCGCGGTCGACGGGGTCGGCGAGAAGATCGCGGTGGAGGTGCTCGGCGAGGCGTTGCCCGGCACGCTGCTGTCCGCGATGGGCACCGATCGGTGGGAGGTGCGCAGCTTCCTGGACAGCGCCGGGTTGCCCGCCGCGATCCCCACAAACGCGGCGGCGCGCGCGAAAGCGCTGGCGGGCGTGGTCGCGCTGCGGTGCCGGCGGCCGTTGCCGGCGGGGCGCGAGATGGCGCTGGTGTGGGGCGCGGGCGTGACCGGCATCGGCGGCAAGCGGGCGGGCGCTGACCAGCGGTTCGACTACACCGTCCGCAAGGCGTTCGCGGCCCGCTTCGAATGTACCCGCGTCAATGTCGCGTCTGGGTGCAACCCGGTGGAAAAGGCGACGATCACCTTCACCGCGCCGGTGTCGCTGGCGACCGCGCAGGCGGTGCGGATCAAGCTGCCCGACGGGCGGCGGATCGCGCCGACGTTCAGCAAGGACGACCTCAAAAAGGCGACGGTCGACTCGGTGCCCTTCGCCGCGCCGCTGCCGTTCGCGACCGACGCGAGCGTCGAGCTGCCCGCCGACATCAAGGATGAAAGCGGCCGCGCGCTGACCAACGCCGCGCGCTTCCCGCTCGCGGTGCGGTTCGACCAGGCTCCGCCGCTGGTCAAGTTCGCGGGCAATTTCGGCGTGATCGAGGCGGCGCAGGGCGGTGTGCTGCCGGTGACGGTGCGCAACGTCGAGCCCGCATTGCAGGGGCGCAACCTGGCGGTCAGTGGCCAGGCGATGCGCGTCGGTGGCGCGGACGGCGATGTCGCGGCGTGGCTGCGGAAACTGACGGCGGCGGACAAGAACGACTTCCGCGACGAGAAGCGCGGGCGCGAGAAGGTGTCGGTCAACCACACCCGCGACACGCCCGTGCTGCGCGGCGCGACCGGGACGGCGCTGAGCGTCGCGCTGCCGGGCAAGGGCCGCGACTTCGAAGTGGTCGGCATCCCGCTCAGCAAGCCGGGTTTCTATGTGGTCGAGCTGGCTAGCCCGGTGCTCGGCCGCGCGCTGCTCGGGCGCGACCGCGCGCGCTATGTCGCGACCGGCGCGCTGGTCACCAACATGTCCGTACATTTCGAATGGGGACGCGAGCGCAGCCTCGCCTGGGTCACTTCGCTCGACACCGGCAAGCCGGTCGCCAACGCGGAGGTGCGCGTGTCGGACAGCTGCACCGGGCGGCTGCTCGCGCATGGCGCGACCGACCGGACCGGCGGCGTGTTCATCCCCAAGGGGCTGCCGCAGCCCGAAACCTATGGCGGGTGCACCGGGGACGACGACGAAGGATCGGGCGCGCATCCGCTAATGGTGTCCGCGCGCGCGGGCGAGGACATGAGCTTCACGCTCACCGCCTGGGGCGAGGGGATCCAGCCCACCGACTTCGAGCTGCCCTATGGATACGAGGCGCGCGGGCAGGTGATGCACACCGTGTTCGACCGCGCGCTGGTCCGCCAGGGCGAGACGCTGCACATGAAGCATCTGCTACGCCAGCCCGACGGCGGCGGCTTCACGATCCCGGCCGGGTTCAGCGGCACGTTGCGCTTGTCGCATCGCGGGTCGGACACGCAGTTCGACGTGCCGCTGTCGATCGCCGCCGGCAGCGGGGAGACGAGCTGGACCGCGCCCGCCGGCGCGCCGATGGGCGACTATGACCTGTCCGTGATCACCGCCGACAAGCGCCAGGTCGAGAGCGGGCAGTCGTTCCGGGTCGACGAATACAAGCTGCCGACGATGCGCGCGACGGCGACCGGGCCGAAGGCGGCGGCGGTGCGGCCACGCTCGCTGCCGCTCGATCTGTTCGTCGGCTATCTGTCGGGCGGGGGCGCGGGCAATCTGCCGGTGACGCTGCGCGCGGGATGGTTTGCGCACGCGGCGACGCCCGACGGCTATGACAGATACACCTTCGGTGGCCAGCGCATCGAAGAAGGCCTGCGCCGGCAAAGCCAGGCCGACGAGGGCGGCGAGGAGACATTGCCGCCGACCCAGACCATTCCCGTGACGCTGGGCCGTGACGGCACGCTGCGCACCGCGATGGACACGCCCACGCTGGCGGGCACCGCCGACATGAAGGTAGAGATGGATTACCAGGACGCGAACGGTCAGGTGCTGACCGCGACGCGCACCGTCCCGATCTGGGCGTCGGCGGTGCAGCTGGGCATCGCCACCGACGGCTGGATGATGAAGCAGGACGATCTGCGGCTGCGCTTCGTCGCGCTCGACCTCGACGGCAAGCCGATCGCGGGCAAGAAGGTCGCGGTCGCGCTGTATTCGCGCCAGACGTTGACCGCGCGGCGGCGGCTGATCGGCGGCTTTTACGCGTATGACAATCAGGAGAAGACCACCCGGCTCGATGCCGCCTGCTCGGCGACGACCGACGCGCAGGGGCTGGCGCAGTGCAAGGTCGATCCCGGCGTCTCGGGCGAGGTGTTCGCGGTCGCGACCGCCACCGACGACGCGGGCAACACCGTGCGCGCGGTCAAGTCGGTGTGGCTGGCGGGCGCGGACGAATGGTGGTTCGGCGGCGACAATGGCGACCGGATGGACGTCGTGCCCGAGGCGCCGAGCTACAAGGCGGGCGAGACCGCGCGTTTCCAGGTGCGGATGCCGTTCCGCCACGCGACCGCGCTGGTCAGCGTCGAGCGCGAGGGCGTGTTGTCGAGTTTCGTGACCGAATTGTCGGGCACCGACCCGGTGGTCGAGGTGCCGATGCCGGGATGGTACGCGCCAGACGTCTACGTGTCGGTAATGGCGGTGCGCGGGCGGGTCGAGCCGGGCTGGCGCGACTGGCTGCACCGCGTCGCGGTCGCTCTCCACCTGTCGAGCGGCCCCGACCTCGCGCCCGACGCGACCGCGCTGGTCGACCTTGCCAAACCGTCGTTCCGGCTCGGCATCGCGCGGGTGAAGGTCGGGTGGGAGGCGCACAGGCTCGACGTCGATGTCGAAGCCGACCACGAACGCTACGCCGCACGCGGAACCGCGAGCGTCGACGTCGCGGTGCGTCGCCCCGACGGCACCCCCGCGCGCGCCGCCGACGTCACCTTCGCGGCGGTGGACGAGGCATTGCTCCAGCTCGCGCCCAATCAATCGTGGGATGTGCTCGCCGCGATGATGGGCGACCGGCCGTTGTCGGTGCTGACCTCCACCGCGCAGACGCAGGTGGTCGGCAAGCGGCATTACGGGCGCAAGGCGGTGGAGGCGGGCGGCGGCGGCGGCGGAGGCGATACTTCCGCGCTCAACCGCGAGAACTTCCAGCCGGTGCTGTTGTGGCGCGGGCGCGTGCCGCTCGACGCCAAGGGCCATGCGCGTGTCACGGTGCCGCTGTCGGACGCCTTGTCGTCGTTCAAGCTAGTCGCGATCGCGAGCGACGGCGCGCAGCGGTTCGGGACCGGATCGACGAGCGTCCGCACCGCTCAGGACCTGTCGATCTATGCCGGGCTGCCGCCCTTGGTGCGTAGCGGCGACTGGTATTCGGCGGGTTTCACGCTGCGCAACGGCTCCGATCACGCGATGACGGTGACCGCCAATGTCGACCTGTTCCCTCGTATCGCGCGGGGCCGCGCGCTGACCGTCCAGATCCCGGCGGGCGGCGCGGTGCCGATCGCGTGGAACGTCACCGCGCCCGAGAACATCCCGTCGCTGCGCTGGCAGGTGTCGGCGCGCGCCAGCGACGGGCGCGCGGCGGACAAGGTGACGGTGACGCAGGACGTGGTGCCTGCGGTGCCCGTCGAGACTTGGGCCGCGACGCTGGCGCGCGTCGGGGAGGGCGCGATCCCGGTCGCGCCGCCGATGGGGGCACTACCCGGGCGCGGGTCGGTCGACATCCGCCTCGACGACACGCTCGCGCCGCCGCTGCAGGGCGTGCGCGAGTATATGTCGCTCTACCCGTACAACTGCTTCGAACAGCAGTTGAGCCGGCTGATCGTGATGGGCGATGCGGGGGCGTGGACGCGGCTGGCGGGCGCGATCCCGACCTATCAGGCCCCCGACGGCCTGCTGCGTTACTTCCCTAGCGACCAGATCAAGGGGTCGGAGACGCTGACCGCGTACGTCCTGTCGATCACGGCGGAAGCGGGGCTGCCGATCCCGGAGGCGTCGCGCGCGAAGATGATCGCGGGGATGCGCGCGGTGCTCGACGGGCGCTTGCGTAACGAGGATTACGGCGACGTGCGGTTGCGCCGGGTGGAGGCGCTGGCGGCATTGGCGCGGCAGGGGGCGGCGACGCCGGCGATGCTGGGGCAGATCGGCGTGATACCGGCGGACATGCCGACCTCGCTGCTGGTCGACTACCTCGCCGCGCTCGACCACATCCCGGCCGCCAACGCGGCGGCGCTTCGCGCGGTTGCCGAGGCGCAACTTCGCGCGCGCCTCGTCTATGAGGGGACCCGGCTCGACCTGACGGACAGCTCGCAACAGGCGTGGTGGCTGATGTCGTCGGGCGACGAGGCGAGCATCAAGGCGCTGAGGACGGTGCTGGGACGGCCGGGCTGGCAAGGCGAGGGCCCGCGCATGATGGTCGGCGTCGCGCTGCGCCAGGTGCATGGGCATTGGGACACCACCACCGCCAACGCCTGGGGGGCGCTGGCCGCGCGGCGGTTCGCGCGGCTGTACCCGGCGCAGGCGATCACCGGCACGACCAGCATCGCGCTCGGCGCGCGGCTGGTGTCACGCGGGTGGCCGCTGGCGGCGAGCGCGCGGACGCTGTCCCTGCCGCTGCCCGTCGGGCCGACCCCGCTGGTGCTGCGCCAGTCGGGCGGTGCGGGGCCGTGGGCGAGCGTGTCGGTCCACGCGGCGGTGCCGCTGCGCCAACCGCTCAGCGCGGGCTATCGGATGACGCGCGCGGTGACGGTGGTGCAGCGGCGCGTGGCCGGGCGGCTGACACGCGGCGACGTGGTGCGCGTGACGCTGACCGTCGACGCCACCGCCGACCGCAACTGGGTGGTGGTCAGCGACCCGGTGCCCGCCGGCGCGACGATCCTGGGCGATCTGGGCGGCCAGTCGCAGCTGTTGCAGGCGGGCCAGCAGAATGGCGGGGGGCGGTTCGGCGCGGTCGACCCGGACGGCAAGCCGGTGCTGATCGAATACGGCGCGCAGCCCGCTTATGTGGAGCGCGCGCGCGATGCGTATCGCGGTTACTTCGAGTGGGTGCCGCGTGGGCGGTTCGCGGTGTCGTATACGATGCGACTGAACGGCGCGGGTCGCTTCTCGCTGCCACCGAGCCGGGTCGAGGCGATGTACTCGCCCGAGGTGCGCGCGCAGGTGCCCAACGCGCCGGTGGTGGTGGGGTTGAGATGAGCTTGCCGGCGGCGGGGTGGCGGGGGCGTTTGCGTTCGGGACGCGCTCGCGACGCGGGCTCAGCTTTCGCTGGGATGACGGCCAAGCTGGTGCATGCCATCCACCGGTTCGCGCGCTTGTCGGGCAAGGCACAGGCGGCGTGGGCCGGGTTCGCCGCCTTGCTCTGCACGGTCGCATCGCTCGACTATGCCACGCGCCCACCGCCGCTGCCCTCGTTCGCGGCCGTGCGCGCGGCGTGGCGGCCGTCGGAGGCGTGGTTGTACGATCGGCACGGCGTGCTGATCGATTCCGCCCGGGTGAATTTCGCGGCCCGGCGGCTCGCTTGGACACCGCTCGACCGGGTGTCGTCGGCCGCGCGCGAGGTGCTGGTCGCGGCGGAGGATCTGCGGTTCTGGTCGCATGGCGGCGTCGACTGGATCGCGCTCGCCGCCGCCGCGCGCGATCGGGCGGCGGGGCGGCACGCGCGCGGCGCGAGCACGCTGGCGATGCAGGTCGCCGCGTTCGTGTCGCCCGCGCTCGCCCGCCCCGGCGCGCGCGGGTGGCGCGCCAAGGTGGCGCAGCTGCGCGCTGCCTGGGCGCTGGAGGACGGGTGGACCCGCCCGCAGATCCTGGAAGCGTATCTCAACCTGGTCGGCTATCGCGGCGAGGCGCAGGGCGTTGACGCGGCGGCGCTGGCGTTGTTCGGCAAGACGCCGGACGCGCTCGCCCGCGACGACGCGCTGTTGCTCGCGGCGCTGCTCCCCGACCCCCGCGCCGCGTCCGAGCGGGTCGCGCGCCGCGCCTGCGCGCTGGCGCACGAAGCCTCTTGCGATCGGTGGGAGGGCGCGGCCGCGTCCATGCTCGGCCCGGCGCGCAGTCTCCAGCTCGACCCCGGACTTGCGCCGCACCTCGCCGACCGGCTGCTGACCCGGCCCGGCCTGCGCGTCACCACCACGCTCGATGCGGGGGTGCAGCGGGTGGTGATCGCGGCGCTCCGGCGGCAGCTGCAGGGGCTGGGCGGGACGCGCGCGCGCGACGGCGCGGCGGTGGTGCTCGACAATCGCACCGGCGAGGTGCTCGCCTATGTCGGCGGGATCGGCGGCGCGTCCACCGCGCCCGCGGTCGACGGCGCGAACAGCTATCGCCAGGCGGGATCGACGCTCAAGCCGTTCCTCTACGCTCAGGCGATCGAGCGCGGCTATCTGACCCCCGCCTCCATCCTCGACGACTCGCCGGTGCAGCTCGACACTGCGTCCGGCCTGTACGTGCCGCAGAATTACGACAAGGGGTTCAAGGGGCCGGTGTCCGCGCGCACCGCGCTGGCGGGGTCGCTCAACGTGCCCGCGGTTAGGACGCTGCTGCTGGTCGGGGTGGAGCCGTTCCGCGACCGGCTGTGGGACTCGGGCTATCGCGGGCTGGTCGAGGATGGCGATTATTACGGGTTCAGCCTGGCGCTCGGCTCGGCGGAGGTGACGCTGCTCGAACAGGCGAACGCATACCGGGCGCTCGCCAATGGCGGGCGGTGGACGCCGCTGCGCCTCACGGCTGGTGAGGCGGCGAGCACACCCCGCGCCACGACCACGCTGGCGGCGGCGTGGATCGTCGCGGACATGCTGGCGGACCCGAACGCGCGCGCGGTGACGTTTGGGCTCGACTCGTCGCTGCGTCTGCCGTTCTGGGCGGCGGTGAAGACGGGGACGTCCAAGGCGATGCGCGACAATTGGTGCGTCGGCTTCACCCGCCGCTACACGGTCGCGGTGTGGGTCGGGAACGTCGAGGGCGACGCGATGCGCGCGGTGTCGGGGACCAGCGGCACGGCCCCGGTGTGGCGCGACGTGATGCTGGCGCTGGCGAGGGGCCGCGACGACGGCGCGCCGCCGATGCCCGCCGGGGTGGAGGCGCGCGCGATCCGCTTCGCGGACGGGACCGAGCAGCCGAGGCGGGAGGTGTTCCTGGCGGGCACCGCGCAGTCGGTGATCGCACCCGCCCCCGCGCTGGCGCGACGGCCACGGATCAGCAATCCGGTGGCGGGGAGCGTCTATGCGCTCGACCCCGACATCCCGCCCGCTCGGCAACGGCTGGCGGTGGCGGTGGTCGGCGAGGCGGGGCTGTTGCGGCTGCGGCTCGACCGGAGCGATCTCGGCACCGCGAGCGCACCCGCGCCCATACTGCCCGAGCCGGGGCGGCATCGCCTCAGCCTGGTCGAGGCAGGTGGGCGGGTAGTCGATCAGGTGATCTTCAGCGTCCGTTGACCCGGGCGGACGTGCCCGCCCGGGTCTCCCACAGGTCAGAAGTAGAAGTTGCGGATCACGTCCACGACATAGCCGCGACGGTAATCGACCAGCAGCACGTCGTTGTAGTGCCGTACCCAGTGCGTGCCGGGCCGCGCGGCCGCGAGGTGATACCGCCACGGCTCCGCGATCACGAAGCGGTCGTTATAGAAGGCGGGCGCGATGCGGACGCCGGGGCGGAACGCCTGATAGCGGAACGGCGCGTTCCAGTTACCCCTCGCGTACAGGTCGCGGCGCTGGTCGCGATAGCGGTGCCAGTCGTCATGGCCGTACTGGCGATTGCGGTCGTCGTCGCGGCGGTCGTCATGGCGCTCGTCACGCCGATCATCGTGGCGTTCGTCGCGCACGTCGCGGCGATCCTCGCGCAGGTCGCGCCGGTCATCGCGGATCTCGCGACGATCCTGCTGGACCTCGCGGCGGTCGTAACGCGGGTCGTTGTTCTGCGCCTGCGCGAACGTGGGCAGCGCCACGGCCGCGAGCAGGGCGGTGGTGATCAGGGTACGCATCGGGGCAAACTCCTTTTCCGGCGCGGAACAACCGTCCGCGTCATGAAGAAGCATTTGCCCGAGTCGCGGTGAACGATGCGGGAACGCGATCGTCGGCCCGCGTTCAGCTATTTCAGGGCTGGGTACGCCCGCCGCCGCCACCGCCGCCGCCCGGCGCGCCGCCCTCGCCGCCGGTGCCCGCCGCGCCGACGGTGCCGATATTGCCGAACAGATCCTGGAGCAGCCCGCGCTTGCGGCCCAGCGTCGGGGTGGTCTTGCCGTCGGGCGACACGGCCGCGACCTGTTCGACGCCCATCCGACGCACCTGGGTGACGGTGCCGTTGGGCGCGAAGCTGATCTCCACGGTCAGCTGGTCGGTCGGATGCGGCTTGTTGAACGCATAGCTCTTGGAATTGCGCGACAGGTAATACCAGTCGCGCTGCCCGAACTGGCTGGCGAAGCTGGGCTGGCCGAGCACCTTGGCGACCGAATCGCGCGTGTCGACGCCGGGCTGGACCGAATTGACCAGATCGGCATCGACCACATAGCCCTGATGCGAGCGGAGCTGCGCGCAACCGCCGAGCGTGGCGGCGGCAATCAACAGGCTGGGCAACAGGGGTGTGGCGAGACGCATGCGATCAACTCCGGGACGGGCGCGTTGTAAGGATCGCGCCCGCGCTCAATATGCGGTGCGGCGGGGCGGAACAAGGGAGCAAGCATGAGCTGGTTGGGCGGACTGATCGGGCGGCGGACCGACCGCGATCGCGCGGCGACGCTGCCGCTGTACGAAGCGGTGGTGGCGCGCGCGCGGGCGCCGCACTGGTATCTGGACGGCGCGGCCCCGGATACGGTCGACGGCCGGTTCGACATGGTCGCGGCGGTGTTGTCGCTGGTACTGATCCGGCTGGAGGACGCGCCCGAGGGAGCGGAACCGTCCGCGCGGCTGACCGAATGGTTCGTCGAGGACATGGACGGGCAGCTGCGCGAGTTCGGCATCGGCGACATCGTCGTCGGCAAGCATATCGGCAAGATGATGAGCATGCTCGGCGGACGCTTGGGCGCGTATCGGGACGGGCTGGCGGGCGGCGATCTCGACACGGCGGTGCTGCGCAACGTGTATCGCGGCGTCGCGCCGGCTCCGGCGGCGTTGGCGCATGTCCGGGACGGGCTGCGCGCGCTGCATGCGGGGTTGAAGACGGTGTCGATCGCGGCGGTGGTGTCGGGCGAGTTGCCGTGACGCCCGAGTTTGCGAGGCTCGAGCGGGTCGACACGTTCGGCGAGGGCGAGCGCGTGGTGGTGATCGCCGCCGACGAAGGCGAGCGCGCGAAGCTGGCGCGGCGCTTCGGCCTGATCGCGGTGGCGCGGCTGGAGGCGCGGTTCGCGGTCCGGCGCGAGGGCGCGGCAGTGCTCGCAACCGGCCGGGTGGAAGCGGCGGTGACGCAGGCGTGCTCGGTGTCCGGCGAGCCGATCGAGGCGCGGGTGGACGAGGCCGTGTCGCTCCGCTTCGTCGAGGGCGACGACGCGGGCGAGGAGGTCGAGCTGGGCGAGGGCGACCTCGACACGCTCCCGATCGAGGCGGGCGCGATCGATCTGGGCGAGGCGGCGGCGGAGACGATGGCGCTGGCGCTCGACCCGTTCCCCAAGATCGCGGGCGCGGAGGAGGCGTTGCGCGCGGCGGGGGTGTTGGGGGACGAAGGGGGGAATGCCTTTTCGGCGCTGGCGAAGCTGCGGGACCAGCTCCGCTGACCCGCAGCGGTGCGCCAGCGGCGCATCGCCACGCCCGGACGAGGGGTCCCCGCAAAGTAGTACTTTGCTGGGTGCCCCGGCGAGTGGCGCAAGCCAGATCGTCCGACGACGCGGGCTTTGCCCGCGGCGGGCCGCCCTGTGGGTCTAGCTCGGAAACCGCGAACCATGCCGCCTCAACCCGAGCAAGTTGAGGAAGTTGAGGCCGACCGCGTCTCTCGTCCACGCGCGGCAGTTGCATTTCTCGCCCGTGACATCGCGTCGCCGCCACGCTCCCGAGCCTGAACAAGTTGAGGAAGTTGAGGACCGAACGCGTCCGCAGTCGCGCACGGCCGTGGCGGGTTGCCCCTTGCGACACCGCGCCGCCACTCGTGCCGAACCCGCACAAGTTGAGGAAGTTGAGGCCCGATCGCGCAGCCATCATCATACGGCCACCCTCGACAGAGCTTCCCACCCCCGCACCTCCCCTGGCCAGCACCCTCGCGAGCGTGAACAAGTTGAGGAAGTTGACCAAGTTACCGCAAACGACGCCCAAACGCGTCCGGCGACAGCCGCTTCGCCCACGCGACATCGCGCTTCCGCTCGCGCCGAGCCGGCACACGTTGAGGAAGTTGAGGCCCGACCGCGCCGCCATCGTTACACCGACGCGTCCAAGACGCCCCTGCGACGTCGCGCCTTCTCCCGTCCGCAACGGTGCAAATACAACGACCTCGCCCGTAGAGACCCGGCGAACATCGGTATGGCCGCACGTTGCAAAAGGAGAACGGAGCTTCGTCACCGACAAGCATAGACAGCAACTTTACCAACATTGCCAGCCACTCCGCCCGTGGCCCCGACCTGTCGCGCACCTTATCCCATGTATGAACCATTCCGGCGCAAAGCGGTTACACCCCCGGACGATGGCCACGCTCGGCCGACACCAGGGGAATTGGCGATGGCCAGCGTACATGCCGAACATAGCGCGACGGTGAGCACCGAAAGCGCGGCGGACGACAAGCAGCTGACGCTGCTCAACCGCATCTCGTGGGGGGCAGTATTCGCCGGCGTCGCGCTGGCGCTGGTCGCGCAGTTGCTGCTCAACATGCTGGGCGTCGGCATCGGCTTGTCGACAGTCGACATCGGGTCGGGCGCGGACAATTCGGGCACCGCTTATTCGATCGGCGCGGGGCTGTGGTGGGTGCTGTCGGGCATTATCGCGGCGCTGCTGGGCGGCGTCGCCGCCGGGCGGCTGGCGGGCGCGGCGCATCGCGACACCGCCAGCTGGCACGGCCTGATCACCTGGGCGGTGTCGACGTTGCTGGTCATCTATCTGCTGACCTCGGCGGTCGGCGGGGTGCTGGGCGGCGCGTTCCATGTGCTCGGCTCGACGGTCAGCGGCGCGGGCAAGGCGGCGGCGGCGACCGCCAGCGGCGCGGCGAGCATCACCGACGGCGACGCGGTCGCCAAGCAGGCGCGCCAGCTGATCGACCCCAACGGCGCGCAGTCGGTGCAGGAAAGCGTGACGAGCTATATCAAGTCGTCGGTGAGCGGCGACGCGCAGGGCGCGGCGGCGGCCAAGCAACAGGCGGTCAACGGCCTCGCGCAATCCGCGCACATCACCCCGGCCGACGCGCAGGCGCGCATCGATCGCGCGGAAGCCAGCGCCAAGCAGACGTTCGACTCCGCCAAGGCGAAGGCGACCGAAGCGGCGGATACCGCGCGCAAGGGCGTGTCGACCGCCGCGATCCTCGCCGCGCTGTCGCTGCTGCTCGGCGCGGTCGCGAGCTGGTTCGGCGGCCAGATGGGCGCAAAGGCGCACGAAGGCGGCGCGATCATGGTGGACGCGCGCCGGAAGGTGTGACGGGTTAAGGTTGGTGGGTTGAGCCGCCTCGTGCTGGTCCGCAAGGGTCGGCGCGGGGCGATTTTGCTTTAAAATAGCCGAACCTTACGCAAACACCGCCGCTCGCGACCGCCCTCGGCAGGGGCGGAGCTGGTTTCAGGATCAGCCCAGCTTCACCTTGATCCACGTCATAATCGTCTCCTTCTTATAGGGCGAGTATCGGGTCAAATGCGGCACCACCACGACATTGATGGTCCGTGATCTCAGGCCAGCTTGAAAGGCATGGCAGGTGAAGCCGGGCTGTTCGGCCGGAATACTCTCAATCTTGTCTGGTTTTAGGAACGCGCGAAGATAGGCGAACGCCGATTTCTCGAGGCCACTCCCAAAAGCGAGAATCGCGCGGGGCTGAACGCTCTCCAATATGATCTGATGAAGCGGCCAGCATCGTTGGGCATCGCCGTCCATGTCCTGATGCGTTGTGATCCCGGTTGATCGCGTCATCACGATATTACTGGCGGGAACGTTGCGAGGCTCGAAACCGAGAGCCGACAGAAATCGAGTAACCTGCTTCTGGAGCTTCGCTTGGCCCGGTGGCCGACCCTCCCATGAACAGTCCAGATACTCGTTCGATCCGCTTGTAATGTCGTCAATAGATTGAAGCAACGTGTTGGAAAGTGAACCGCCAGGGTTGGTTCCAAGGAAGTAGACCGGGAACGGATTGAGGGTAGCTGCCGAGCTATAAAGAACCTTCCCCGGCGTATTGGCTAACGCAGCATCGGTCGACAGGCGCCCACGCAGCGCCGCTATGCATACAGTCGCAGTCATAGACCTTGGTAATCCTGAAGGTGTTGGCGATCACTGCGAAAGTACCCGCCTTCTATATAGCCGACCAGCCACGACGAGGAAACTTGTCCTCCTTGCGTGTACGCAGACTTGTTGCCGGTGAAATCCACGGCACTCAGCAGACCAACCAGTTCCTCGCCCGTGACGCCGGGGTTAGCCTTGGCAACCGTGAAAATCTTTCCAAACACGCTTTTTCGGGAGCGCGGCTCTTTTCGGCCTGCCATCAACCGGGTGTGGCGCAGCTTGAACTTTGCGGGGATAGCGTTCGCATTACCGGACGCCGCATGATCGGCAGCATATTTGCGAAGCTCGATTCCGTTGAGCTTGCGTGAGGGAGCATAGGTTTGGGCGTTCGTCAGCGGACCCGCATCCTCAGCCAGCCGGCCGATGAGATTGATCAACTCCTCTTCCCGGTCCCAAGGCTCGGCCGCGTGTACGCTGTCGATGGTGCGGACAACCTCGCCGCCCGTGTCCCAGATCGACCGAATTGTCTCGACCTTGGCACCAGAGCGTGCAGGATCGCGCGCCTCTTCTTCGTGAGCGAACGGCCGCATTCCCTGCCCTATCCCCACATAGAAGGGCGTACCGATACCGCCGAACTGCGGTTGTCCGTCTGGCTTGCGCAGCAGATAGACGTAATGGGGACCGTCACTGGAATCGGCGATGAGCTGGGTCAAGTCGGCGCGGTTGTTAATCGTTGTATTACTCACCGATCCGCTCCCAAATAGGGTGCAAGCAATGCCTTACCCCTCCTCCGGCCCCAGCGCCGGGTCTAAATCCCTTGGCCTCGTAAACCGCTTCAGCATCGCCGCGTTCGGCTTTACCGCGTGCCAGTCGCCGTCGAACGCGAGTTCCGCGACGCTGGCGGTCGGGAATTTCAGCTCCACGTCGTCGCGCAGCGGCTGGTCGGCGGCGTCGGGGACCAGTGCCAGGACCAGTTCCTCCAGCCCCGGATTGTGCCCGACCAGCAGCGCGCTCGCCGCCTCGGGCGGGAGCGCGTGGATGAGGTCGAGCAGCGTCTCGACGCAGGCGAGGTACAGCCGCTTGTCGATCAGCGGCGACAAGGTGCGGCCATAGCCCGCCTCGACCTCGGCCAGCGTCTCCGCGACGCGGCGCGCGGGGCTGGCGATGACGTGGTCGAACGTCGCGGCCGTGTCGCGCAGGTGGCGACCGACGGTGCGCGCGGCGCGGCGGCCCTTCTCGTTGAGCTGGCGGTCGACATCGCGGACCGGCGGCTCGTCGAAGCCCGACTTGGCGTGGCGCAGCAGGAACAGCGTCTTCACGGCAGGCTCTCCGGTCAAGCGATCGCGGGCGAGCCTTGCCCCACGGGCGCGCCGATGGAAAGCCGTGACGCGACCCGAACGACCGCTTCGTCGAGCGTCACGCGCGTGACCGCCACCCCGGGCGGGAACGCCGCCAGCAACCGCGACGGCATCGCCGCCGACAGCATGGCGAACACGCCGCGATCGTCCGCGCGGCGGATCAGCCGCCCGAACGCCTGCGCCAGCCGCGCACGGACGATGCGGTCGTCATAGGCGGACCCACCGCCCTGCAACCGCCGGGCGGCGTGGAGCACGGTCGGCTTGGGCCAGGGCACGCCCTCCATCACCACCTGGCGCAGCGAATGGCCGGGCACGTCGACGCCGTCGCGCAACGCATCGGTGCCGAGCAGCGAGGCATGCGGGTCATCGCGAAAGATGTCGACCAGCGTGCCGGTGTCGATCGGGTCGACATGCTGCGCGTGGAGCGGCAGACCCTCGCGCGCCAGCCGGTCGGCGACGCGCGCGTGGACCGCGCGCAAGCGGCGGATGGCGGTGAACAGCCCCAGCGTGCCGCCCCCCGCCGCGACGATCAACCGCGCATAGGCATTGGCGAGCGCGGCGGTGTCGCCGCGCTTGACGTCGGTGACGATCAGCACCTCGGCATTGCCCGCGTAATCGAACGGGCTCGCGGCCTCGGACCGGGCGGGCGCGCGCGCCAGGTGCGGCGCGCCGACCCGCGCCTCGGCGGTCGCCCAGTCTCCCCCGGCGGTGAGGGTCGCGCTGGTGACCAGCGCGCCGTGCGCGGGCTTGAGCACCGTCTCGGCGAACGGCCGCGTCGGGTCGAGCCAATGGCGGTGGAGGCCGACATCCCACTCGCGCCCCTCCGCGCGGTCGACCGCCAGCCAGTCGACGAAATCGGGGTCCGCCGGTCCGCCTACGCGCGCGAGCAGCGCCAGCCACGCGCCCACCATGTCCGCGCGCCACCCGATCGAGGCGATCGCGCCCTCGACGCGCGCGCGCGCGGGCGTGTCGAGCCAGTCGGGCGCTTCGGCGAGCACCGCCTCCAGCCGTCGCCCGAGCGTGACCAGCGGGCGGACCAGCGCATCGAGCGCGTGCGCGCAAGCGGCCGCCGCCTCGATCAGCTCGGGGGTCGGCTCGGCAAGCTCGGTCTCCAATCCGTAACCCGCATCGCCAGGTTGCTCCGCCCGCGCATAGGTGAGGCCGCGCACCGCGGCGAGCATCTGTTCGACCGCGCCGTAGGGCTGCCCTTCCGCCAACCGCGCGAGCCAGCCCTCGCTCGCCAGCGAGCGCGCCGCCTCCACCGCATCGGCGATCGCGCGCGCGCCCGCCTCGTCATAGCTGGCGACGTCGGACAGCCGCGCGGCGAGCCCCCGCCTGCGCCCGCGCCCGGTGTTCTCGGGGCCGAGCAGCCAGCGGCGCAGCTCGATCGTCTCCGCGCCGGTGAGCGCGACCGCGAACATCCCGTCGGCGGCGTCGTGGAGGTGGTGGCCTTCGTCGAATACATAGCGGGTCGGCCGCGTCGCCAGCTCTCGCCCGCGCGCGGCGTTGACCATCACCAGCGCGTGGTTGGCGACGACGATGTCCGCCTCCGCGCTCGCGCGCGCAGTGCGCTCGATGAAGCAGCGCCGATAATGCGGACAGCCTGCGTACACGCACTCGCCACGCCGGTCGGTGAGGGCCGGCGAAGCGTTGCGGCGGAACAAGGTCGGCAGCCAGCCGGGCAGATCGCCGCCGACCATGTCGCCGTCCGCGCTGTACGCCGCCCAGCGCGCGACCAGTTGCGCCAGCACTGCCGCGCGGCCGGCGAACCCGCCCTGCAACGCGTCCTCGAGATTGAGCAGGCAAAGATAGTTCTCGCGCCCCTTGCGCGTCACGACCTTGGCGCGGCGGGTTTCCTCGTCGGGATAAAGCCGGTGCGATTCGTGGACGAGCTGGCGTTGCAGCGCCTTGGTATAGGTCGACACCCACACCGCGCCGCCCGCCTGCGCCGCCCAAAGCGAGGCGGGCGCGAGATAGCCCAGCGTCTTGCCAATCCCGGTGCCCGCCTCCGCCAGCACCAGGTTGGGCGCATCGCGCACCGCGCGCGGCGCGAAGGCGGCGGTCGCGGCCTGCGTATAGGCGCGCTGGCCCGGGCGCTCCTCCGCGCCGTCGCCGGTCAGCTGATGCAGCCGCGCCTCGGCGGCGGCGGGGTCGATGGTGACGGTGCGCGGGGCAGGGCGGGGCGCGACCTCCTCCCATTCGGGCAGGCGCGTAAACAGCTGACGGTCGGGCGTGACGGGCTTGGCGAGCCGCGCGGAGACGAGCGGTGCCCAGGGCCAGCGGAACCGCCCCAGTGCGCGGCTTGAGTCCCACGCGCCTTCGCGCTCGGGCCATGCGCCGTCGGCGGTGGCGAGCAGCGCGGCCGCGGCCTCGCGCAGGAAGGGGGCGACATCCTCGTCAGCGTCCGGCGGCGACAAGTCGACCGCGCGCGCCAGCCCGGCGGGGGTCGGCACCGCGAACCGCGCGGGGTGGATGAACGCGAACAGCTCGAGCAGGTCGAGCCCCGACAGCTCGGCATAGCCCAGCCGCTGCCCGATCAGCGCCGCGTTGAGCAGGATGACGGGCGTGTCCGCGACCAGCCGGATCGCCTCGCCGCGCCCGACCTCGCGACACTGGCTCGCTGTCGCGATCCAGATGCCCGCATGGCTGGCGTGGAGCGCGGGGTGGGGAAACGGGTCCATCGCCCGCCCGCTATGGGGAGCGCGGAACGTTCTGGCAACGATTACAGGATGCCGGTGCCGTCGATCGCGAGTTCCGGCATGGTGAGCGAGCGGAGTTCGCCGGCGAGGGGGATAGTGCGACGCTCCAAATAGACGCCGTCAGATGGCGACCAGAACTGATGAACGGTGCGACTTTCGACTTCGACAACCCAATATTCCGACACCCTGGCGCGTGCGTACAGGTCGAGCTTGTCCGAAAGGTCATGGCGCAAGCTGGTCAACGACACTTCGATCGCCAATGCCACCATGGATAGCGGGTAGTAACCATCGGCCGGCGACGCCGTGACGATCGCTATATCGGGTTCCGGCGCGTCATGAGGCGGGATCGAGACGGTCGGAGTATGCACCGCTTCCATCTTTGAACCGAGCCGCTGCAACGCCAGTTCGAGACGGACCATGAGCCGGCTTGCGGCCATGACATGCGGGCTTCGTTGCGGGCTCATGCAGACCACGGCTCCATTCAGTAACTCGGCATGCGGGTAGGCATCGAACGCGCCCGCGTCATGGAGAACCGCGAAGTCGTTCACCGTGAGCTTGATCGGCTGGGGTGCCTCGAAGGAGATCAGCTGTTCCATAGTTACCCCATAGCATTTGCGCTTGCTCCGCCAAAGCGTCAGATGCCGCCCGCATGACCTCTCTTCGCGATGCTGCCCTCCTCTCCAAAGCCTGGCCGTTCGAGGAGGCGCGCAAGCTGCTCAAGCGTTGGCCGGAAGGAAAGCCGGACGGCGCGCCTCTGGTGTTCGAGACCGGCTATGGCCCGTCCGGCCTGCCGCATATCGGCACCTTCACCGAGGTGTTGCGCACGACGGTGGTGCGGCGCGCGTTCGCCGCGCTGTCAGACGCGCCGACGCGGCTGATCGCGTTCAGCGACGACATGGACGGGCTGCGCAAGGTGCCCGACAATGTCCCCAATGGCGACATGCTCCGCGCGCATCTGGGCAAGCCGCTGTCGCGCATTCCCGACCCGTTCGGGACGCACGACAGCTTCGCGGCACACAACAACGCACGATTGCGCGAGTTTCTCGACCGGTTCGGGTTCGACTACGAGTTCGCGTCCTCGACCGACTATTACGCGTCGGGTCGGTTCGACGAGGCGCTGAAGAACGTGTTGCGCCGTTATCAGGCGATCCTCGACATCATGCTGCCGACGCTGGGAGCGGAGCGGCGCGCAACCTATTCGCCGGTGCTGCCGATCAGCCCGACGACGGGCGTGGTGCTCCAGGTCCCGGTCGAGGTGGTCGACGCGGAGGCGGGCCTGATCGCGTTCGACGACGGCGGCAAGCGCGTGGTGCAATCCGCGTTTGGTGGGCATGCCAAGCTGCAATGGAAGGTCGATTGGGCGATGCGCTGGGTCGCGCTGGGCGTCGACTATGAGATGGCGGGCAAGGATCTGATCGATTCGGTCACGCAATCGGGGCGGATCGCGCGCGCGCTGGGTGCCCGCCCGCCCGAGGGGTTCAATTACGAGATGTTCCTCGACGAGGCGGGCGAGAAGATCAGCAAATCCAAGGGCAACGGGCTGAGCCTTGAGCAATGGCTGCGCTATGGCCCGCAGGAGAGCCTCGCCTATTTCCTGTACCGCGAGCCGAGACGCGCCAAGCAGCTGCATCTGGGCGTCATTCCGCGCGCGGTGGAGGATTACTGGAAGTCGGCCGTGGACTATGCCGCGCAACCGCTCGAGCAGCGGCTGGGCAACCCGGTCCACCATCTCGGCGACGCGGTGCCGGGCGAGCCACCGCCGGTATCGTTCGGGCTGTTGCTTAATCTGGTCGGGGTGCTCGGGGCCGAGGCGACGGAAGGCCAGGTGTGGGCGTATCTGTCGCGCTACGTCCCGGACGCGACGCCTGAACGTTACCCCACGCTCGACCGACTGATCGCGCCCGCGCTGGCCTACCATCGCGACCATGTCGCCACGACGCTCCATCGCCGCGCGCCGAACGAGGCGGAGGCAGCGGCATTGCGCGAGATGGATGAGGCACTCGAGGGCGTGTCCGAGGGGGCGGGGGCGGACGATCTTCAGGGGATCATTTACGCGATCGGCAAGGCGCGGTTCGGCGCGGACCAGTTACGCGACTGGTTCCGCGCGCTGTACGAGACGCTGTTGGGGTCGAGCCAGGGACCGCGCATGGGCGGATTCATCGCGCTGTACGGCGTCGCGAACACGCGTCGGCTGATCGGGGAGGCGTTGGCGGGGGCGGAGTGAGGTCGCTTGCCTGGTCGGCGGGAGGAGCATGCAATGCGGATCGTTGGTCTGATACTCGGGTTGTTGGGTCTCGCGAGCGCGGCGGTGGCGGGGCCGGTCGAGGGGTCGCGCGGCGAGTTGATGCGCGCGGTGCATGCGGATGGGGCGTTGTGGCTGCTCTACGAAGGCGAGCTGCAGCGGCTGGGCGACGACGCGGCCGTGCCGGTGCCGGACGCGCGCCCGCCCGCGCACCCGGTCGAGCTTTGCCGGGCGGGGAAGGGGGCGATCTTGGTGACGGCCGAGGAGGACGCCTTCGCCTTTCACCGTCGCGAGCCGGGGCGGTGGGTCGCCACCGAACGCGTGCCGCGCCTGCCCGGCGAGCGCGCGCTCGCGCTGGCGTGCGGACGCGGGCGCCCGGTGTTGATGACGCGCGCCCGCGTGCTGACCCCCGGCCGCGCGCCAGTGCCGCTTGGCGGCGCGTTGCCGAGGGGTATCCGCTATGTCACGTTCGACGAGGGCGCGACGGTGCTGGTCGGCTCCAACGCGGGCGAATGGGGCGGCGGGCTGGTGCGCGTGGACCTCGGCTCGGGCAGGGTCGCCGCGATCGCGGGGGCGGGCGCGCCGGTGCAGGACATCGCCGCCGAGCCGGGCAAGCCGGGGTGCGTCGTCGTCGCGGTCGGGCTGGTGCATTTCTTTCCTGGCGGACAGCTGACCGAATTGTGCGGAGACACGGCGCACCGCCTGTTCGCGGCCCCCTACGCCGTGCCGGGGCTGCGCGCGATGCCGAACAAGCCGGGCGAGGCACCCTATCCGGGCGTCGCGTTCTTCGCGCTGGCGCGGGACGGCGCGGGACTGACCAGCGTCGCAATCGACGGACTGCGGCGCATCGACGCGCGCGGCGTTTCCGCCGTCCGCCCGCTGCCGCCGTTCCGCGACCGCGGCGGTGTGCGCGTGGCGGAGGTGTCGGGCGACCTGATGCTGGTGCTGACCGGCATTAACGCGCGCGCCTCCGTCGGCGGCGCGATGCCGATCGCGGTAGCGCGGTGAGGCGGGCGGAGCAGCTTTTTCGGTTTGGGTTGGACCGTGCGAACGGCCAATGATGTTGCATGATTGTTCGGCAGCGTCAGCCCAGATCAAGTGCAGCGAGCCAGTCCTACGCGGCGTGGAGGACGCGCACCACTTGGATACCGTCCGATACTGGCTGGTAGAAGATCAATTGTTTGGGGAAGCCATCGACCCGCCACTTGCGCAAATCGGACAATGTGGGATTGCGCGAGGACAAAGGAGAACCGATCTTGGCCGATGCGCTCAACTTCGCGAAGGTCGACGTAGCGGAGGTGGCAAAGCGAACCGCTACATCGGTTCCCGCTTCCGCGGTGAACCAGAGCACTTGCCGATCAAGGTCACGTCGCGCGGCCGGGCCGACCCGGACCCTACCAATCGACCAGGCCGGTCCTCGCCAAGCGTTTCAGTCGCTCCGTGTCCGCCTGTGTCCATTCCGTGACTTCGCCCTCTAGCCCCTCCAGCAGCAGCGCTTCCAGCTTCTCCTGCGCCCGCAACCGCGCGTCCGTGTCGATCAGC
>JAABUQ010003428.1_pt1 | contig 29054 bp, 29 predicted proteins | sample 5560001 | NCBI WGS metagenome assembly JAABUQ01 (sample SAMN10711888, study PRJNA513371) | rock metagenome | isolation source: Antarctica rocks | place: Antarctica: Victoria Land, Finger Mt nord | collected 2015-12-18 | reverse complement strand
TCGTCACTCGTCACTCGTCACTCGTCACTCGTCACTCGTCACTCGTCACTCGTCACTCGTCACTCGTCACTCGTCACTCGTCACTCGTCACTCGTCACTCGTCACTCGTCACTCGTCACTCGTCACTTGCCTATGTATAGCGCGGGATGCGACAATAGCGAGGGATTGAAGGGGGAGAGGATCGATGAGGCTCTATAACACGGCGACGGGCATGATCGAGCCCCTAGCCGTGCGCGACAACACCGTCAGTATGTACGTCTGCGGCGTCACCCCGTACGACACGACCCACATGGGCCACGGCTTCACCTACGTTAGCTTCGACACCCTGGCGCGCCACCTGGCGCACAAGGGCCACGACGTGCGCTACGTGCAGAACGTGACCGACATCGACGACGATATCCTTAAGCGCGCCGCCCGCGACAACGTGCCCTGGGACGCGCTGGGCCGCGAACAGACCACCATCTACCTGCGCGACATGGCCGCGCTCAACGTGACCAGCCCCGAGCTCTATGTCCGCGCGACCCAGGAAACCCCCGCCATGGTCACTATCGCTGCTGCCCTGCTCGACCGCGGCGACGCCTACGAGCGCCACGGCTCGGTCTACTTCCGCGTCTCCGCCGACCCCGCGCTGGGACAGCGGCTGGCCCACCTCGACTATGCTCAGATGCTTGAGACGGCCAACCAAAACGGTAGCCACCCCGACGACCCCAACAAAGACGACCCGCTCGACTTCGTGCTGTGGCAGCGCTCGCTGCCCGACGAGCCTTCGTGGGACAGCCCCTGGGGTCCTGGCCGCCCCGGTTGGCACATCGAGTGCAGCGCCATCGCCCTGACCTATCTCGGACAGCAGATCGATATCCACGGGGGCGGCTCCGACCTGATCTTCCCCCACCACTCCTGCGAGATCGCGCAGTCCGAGCACTACACGGGGCTCGTCCCGTTCGTGCGCTGCTGGATGCACACGGCGATGGTGCGCCAGGACGGCGAGAAGATGAGCAAGTCGCTGGGCAACGTCACCTTTGTGCGCGACGTGCTGCGCGCCCACCATCCCGACGCCCTGCGGCTGTACCTGCTCGACCACCACTACCGTGAGGTATGGGAGTATCAACCCGACGGACCCAGCCATATGGACGCCCCGGCGGCGCGGCTGCGCGAGGCGGCGGGGGCGCGGGGCGGTCGCCACGGCCGCCTCGACGTCTCGCCGCACAAGAGCCGCTTTTACGCGGCCATGGACGACGACCTGGGCACGCCGCCTGCAGTCGCCGCCTGCCGTGAGGTCGGCGAGGCCATCCTGCGCGCCGCCGAGACGAACGGCGACGTCGAAGATGCACAGCAGACCCTGCGCGATATGGCCGCCGTGTTGGGCCTGTGGCTCGATACCACGCCCGCTGCCGTTAGCCATTAGTAATTAGCCGTTAGCCAGAAGAGGCAGGTTGGTCAACGGCTAATGAAAATCCGTGCCTACTTTATGTTCTCCCTATCGGCGGCGTGGGGCATGCGGTACACTAAGGGCGCAACGTCGTCCAGGGGTAGATGCGCGGCATGGAGGTAGGTGTGATCGGAACAACGGGTCAGCGGGCTATTATCGGCGCGGATAGTGGCTCGGGCGAGCCGGCGCGGCGCGCCATCACGGCCGCGACCCTTGTGGCGCGGCTCCTCCTGGCGCTCGTCTTCGCGCTGTCGGCCGTCTCCAAGATCACCGCGCTGAGTGCTTTCCGCGATAGCGTGGCCGCCTATCACCTGCTGCCCACGCCTCTGGTCACACCATTTGCCTACGCGCTGCCGTGGCTTGAGGCCCTTGTCGCACTCTACCTGCTGATCGGGTTGTTGCTGCGGCCGACCGCGATCGTGACGGCGGTGCTGCTGGTCATGTTCACCGGGGCCATCACCATCAGCCTGCTGCGCGGTGGGGTCGCCGTGGCCCATGGTTGCGGCTGCTTCTCCACGACCGGTCCGCTTGGTTCATTTCCTCCCGTGCAGTGGCTGGCCGGCGGGTCCACCATCACCGCCTTCGACGTGGTACGCGACGTGATTTTCATTGCGCTCTGCGCGGCGATCTACTGGGGCAACCGCTACGCCCTGAGCGTCGACGGACTCTTATTCAAGCCCCATGTGGGCAGGGACACGGAGCCGGATGCGGAGTGGGACGACGAGGACGAAGACGACATCGTGGCGCCGATGCAGGCGCACAGGCCGCCCAGGTCCAGCGCGTCGTAGTCGTCGCCTTATCACGGCCGCAACCCATACAATGTAGTGAGAGGGTACGACAGGCACGGCGTCTGGTTGCATCACACGTCCCGCTGTTCGTGTGGTCGTGAGGGCGCGATAGCAAGCGGAGGAAAGAGATTATCATGTCGCAACGACAGACGCAGGGTAAACCCGCGCAGGGGCAGCGCACAAACGCCAGCGGACGCGTGGGAGGGCGCAACCGCGCCGCTGAGCGCGCGCGGGACATCGAAAACATTACTGCTTTCACCGGTACCACGGTCGGGTCACAGACGACAGCCCAGGCACAGACGACAGCGGGACGACGAGCACAATCGCGCGCGGCCGCGGCTCAGGCCCAGGCTCGGGCCGTGCAACAGCGTCGCCGCCTGTTGCTCGTCGGCGGCGGGTCAGCGGTGCTCGTGGTCGCGATCGTCGCCGTGGTGCTGTTGCTGACCCACCCCTGGCAAAGCAACGGCATGACTGATCCCAACGCGCTCAACCCCGCGCCGAACATGCTGGCTAAGGGGACGACGGCGCCCGACTTCACCCTCTCGACCGTCAATGGGCAACAGCACACGTTGTCCAGCCTGCGCGGTCACCCGGTCATACTGGAGTTCTTCGCCGTGTGGTGCCCGTATTGCCAGGCTATGGCCCCACTCATTAACAACGTCGAGAAGCAGTACGCCAATAAAGGGGTGCAAACGTTGTCGGTCCTGGCCAGTCCCTTTGGCCGCAACTACGACATCTCGTACCATCAGGATACGTCCCTTGCTACCAAGGACGACATGAACTGGTTTGCGAGCAATTTCAACGTCAAGCACCCTCTCCTGGTCGATCCCTCGTTCAGCGTCACCAACCAGTACGGCGCCGGCTCGTACCCCACCGTGTACGTCCTCGACCGCAACGGAGTCATCCGCTACAGCAGCCAGGGGGCGTTCGCTCAGAAGGCGCTGGCCGACGCCGTGGCCAAGGCTAGCTAGAGGATAGGATGAGTAGTGACATCGCCTGGTTCCAGCGCACTTTCCACACCCGCGAGCCCATCCTGATCGACCCGACCTTCGCCACGGTCAACCGGTACGGCGCCGGCTCGTACCCCACCATCTATATCCTCGATGGCAAAGGAGTTGTCCGCTACGCCTCGCAAGGGGAAGTCTCCTACGAAACGCTGGCGACCGCAGTGGGCAAGGCCGGGGAATGAATACCGCCAGCCTGATCCTGAAGGGTCATGGCAGAAATGAGACCTTAAAAGGTCCGCGGGGGGAGCGTCGTCGCGCCGATCCTTCAGGGTCCGTCCCTGCCATGGTCCTTCAGGGCCAAGTCCGGCGCAATCTCAGGATGCACCTGACGAGTGACACGGGGCTTGCCGCCCTACGTAACAGATAGACCCATCGGCAAATTGGGAACATAGACAGACAGGCGATTATGGGATACTCACGACAGTCGTTTTTTAGCGTAGCCAGCTTCATCGCCGCGCTCTTGCTGACCCTGGCCCCTTCCGTCGCCGCCGCTTGCGCTATCGACAGCACGGCCTCACTCTCGGCCAATGGCGTGCGCGCGACGCTTACGCCGTCATCCAATGTATCCTCGGCTACCTGGGCGCCGTTTACAGTTGGCCAGGCCTTTGCTACGGGGACGCCCATCGTGGTCGACGAGTCGCAGGCTGAGCTTGCACGCACCCTGACGCCCGACGAGGTCGCCGCGCCCTATCGCTGGTCGTTCGGGGACGGCGGCGTCGCCCTGGGCCACGCCGTCACGCACCGCTACGCGCGGCCGGGTTTGTACCGCGTGGTCGTCTCCACCGTCACGGCCAGGAGCAAGAGCTTGTTGTTCTTCGATAGCGTCTTGCTGCACATCGTGCCGCCCGATCAGACGCTGCAGGCTAATCTGGGCTACTTTGCCGCACGTCTCTTCGATGGCCTGATGTCCGGCTTGCTCTGGATCGGGGATGGCGCCCTCGTCGCCCTGGTGCTGGCCGTGATGTGGCGACGACGAAGGAGGGTCACCTCGACGCCAGCCTCCCGTTAAGCAGAGGCTGGCTCCGGTTTATTGGTGTAGCGGCGCCCGCATTGAACGGGGGAGGAAAGAAGCCTAGACCGCCAGGCGCGAGGGCATCGCGGAGGTCCGCGCGGATCGCGCCATGGGCTTGCTGGCCCTCGCGGCATAGGTGCGCCCGTGTCGCGTCAAAGTATAGAGGGCGCCGCGGCCAATGCCGCGCCGGTCTAGGACGCCGCTCCCGACCAGCATTTCCAACTTGGGCTGCAGCCCCGCGCCGTCCAGGGAGTTGCTGAGGGCTTGCGCGATCTCGTCGGCGGTACCGCCGGCGGGGTCCAGGGTTGCAACGGCTCCTACCACGACATCGGTAACATCAAGCGTCCTACTACCCGACCTCTGTCCCAATCTCGTCGCCATGGGGGTACCTCTATCCTTTCCTGCTGACGCAGGCCTTGCTGTGCGGCCTCGCGCGATGACGCATCGCTCGTGCGACGTCGCCTGATGTCGCCTGTCGTTTGCGTCGGCGACAGGTGATATTGCAGGAATCGTACCAATTGGCGCTGTCAGCGGCGCGCGCTGAAACGAGAGCAGGGAGGGGTCCAGCAGACTGAACCCCTCCCTGTATCGACTGAACTGACAGGACTGCAACGGCCGCACGGACGCTGCCAGTTGCATCACGGTAGGGTCAGGCGCGGCGTATCCCAGAGGTGTTCTGGGGGGCGCCTGACACTGATCGTGAGTTAAGCGACCGGTGCGCTAGTGCTCTCCGCGCGCTCCCAGCGCACCGAACTGTCGGCGTTGCAGTGCTCGCACCAGACGCGCGGCTGCCCCATCGTCCCAACGTGGCGGCGCATCTGGCGCAGCGAGGCCTTGACCGTGAATCGCTTCATGTGGTGCCCTTCCGACGTGCAGACGCCCTGCCAGAGGGTCGTATGGTCGTGGGTGTGCGGACGTGTATGCATTGGGTCCCTACTCTCCTACTACTGTTGTTCTTGCTATTGTCGTCATCCGCCGTACGGGCGGATCGTCGAGGTTACATCAAGCGGCTATGCGGGCACGCGGTCCAGCGCAGGGCCATACATAGTATACAGGATGTGGGTTAACGCTCTGTATATATGGACTGGTATAAGGCCGCGCCCCCGGGATAGTGTTGGCTAAGTAAGCGTTGGTAAGTTCCTGGGAGCGCCGGCTTCCCGCCGACCCGTCGTTTGCCGGCTTCCCGCCGGCAAACGACGGGCCAGCCCAGTCAACGCCCGCAGGCGCCCGTCCGCTGACCGGGGCCGGCGGGAAGCCGGCGCTCCCAGGACGCCCCGTCGCCGCCCACGTACCCGTCATGCATAATCCAGGCTAGCCGAAGGCTTCCTGCAGCGCGGCCATGCCGGGAGGGCGGCGCGTCGTCTCGGCCGGCTTCATGGCCTTGAAAAAGGCCTCGTCGTACTCGCGCACGCGCACCACCACGGGCATGGGCACGGCGTGGCCCAGGATCAGCGCCTGCTTTTTGGTGTCGAGGCTGGCCAGCACGCCGCGCAACTGATCGCCTCCCGCCACGCCGCTGAAGACGGCGCGGATGTCGCTCTCCTCGGTCAGCAGCGCGGTCAGGCGCGTGCCCAACTGGCTGGCCACCTCGGGGTCGATGCCGGAGGGACGTTGGTCGACCACCAGCAGCGTGACGTTATACTTGCGCATCTCGCGCGCGATATTGCCGAAGCTGGTGTTGCGCGCCGCCTGCGGACTGAGGAACTTGTGCGCCTCCTCGATGCACAGCACCAGGCGGCGCGGCTGGTCCGCCGAGTTCTTGGTCAGCAAGTAGTGCTCAGTGCGCTCCACCCAGGCGGCATAGATGCGCCGCGTGATGATGTTGGCCACCAGCATGTAGACCAGCGGGTTGCGGTAGCGGCCGAACTCGAGCACCACGTGCTCGCCGCGCTCCAGCCAGCCCATGATCTCGTCGATGCCGCCCTTGCCCGGCGCCAGGTGGTCCTGGATGAAGTCGTAGCCGCGCAGCCGCGAGAGCTTGCGGTAGAGCGCGGCGATACTGGACTCGTTGGCCGCGCCCATCGCCGCCATGTTCTTGAGCGACTCGGGCTCGGTCTCCAGCAGCGTGCGCAGCCAGGACTCTCCGAACTGGCGCTGCAGGATGTAGCAGGAGTCGATCATGGCGTTGGAGAGGCCCAGCTCGTCCTGCAGCAGGGCGATGTCCTCGATCTCGATACCGTTGAGACCGATGTCCAGGTAGCCGTCGACCTGCACGCCGCGGGCGCGCGCCGAGGCGCGGTCCAGGCCGTAGACGTGGACGCGCGTGCCGAAGAGGCGTCGCAGCCCCGGCAAGACCGTGCCCTGCGGTCCGCCCTCCTCGCTTGCCGTCTCCCAGCCGTACTCGGAGTGCATGTCGAAGACGAGCGCCGAGGCCACGTCGGAGGAGATGACCCCGCTCAGCAGCAGGCGGGTCAGGAACGACTTGCCGGTGCCCGACTTGCCGAAGACGCCGTTGCTGCGCTCGACCAGCCGCTCCAGGTTGATGCAGACGGGAGTGTCCATGTTGAGGGGCATGCCCACGGCGAAACGCGTCCCGCCCTCGCGTCCGAACACGCCGGCCACGTCGGCCTCGACCGCGTCGAAGACGGGCGAGAAGTGCACCGGGATGGTGCGCACGGGCTGCAACTCCGGGACCGCCGGCCCGGCGAGCGGGCCGCTGGCGTTTGCATCGACATCGGGTGCAACGAGCGGCATCATCAGCATCGGCGTGACCTCGACCTGGCCAAAGGTGCTGATACCGTCGAGCGCCTCTCCGGCGAGGCGGTTACCCACGGGCGGGTCGAGCAGCACGCGCGGATTGGTGGCGCCGAGCTCCATGTCGGTCACCAGGCAGAAGAAGCGGTTGCGTTTGCCCTCGATGACCACGAAGCGGCCCACCCGCATGTCCTCGACGCTGCAGCCGGGCTCCAGCTTGAGTTGCAGCCCCTCGCTCAGTGAGCCGCGCGTGATGAGCCCCAACGGCGCCGCCGACTCCGCCGGCGGCTCGTGCGCGGACTGGAAGGACTCCAGCCCTCTTGTTCCGCTAAGATCACTCATGGTCGAGAAGCTCCAGGATGGCCATGACGCGATCGTGCTCCGTCCCCAGCAGCCGGGCCACGGCGCGGGCCGCCGCGACGAGGAAGGCGTGGTCGCGGCCCAGCGCCTCGTAGGCGTGGGCGATGGTTGCGGCGACAAAGTCGTCGGGGTTGGGCACGGCGGCGCGCAGCAGCAGGCGCAGGTAGGTCAGGGAGCCGTTGAAGCGCGCCACCTCGGCGGCCGTGGCCACGTGGACCAGCGCGTGCAGGCGAGGCGGCGTCGGTGGGACGCGCTGCTGGGGACCCTCACCCCCGACCCCTCTCCCGTGCGCGGGCGAGGGGAGCCCGTTCCGGCCAGCCGTGGGAGAGGGGAGCGTGTCCCGGCCGGCTGACGAAGGCCGCGTCAGCAGTCCTTCCGATGCGCGCTGCCCCCCCTCTCCCGCGGCAGGGAGAGGTGCGCTGGACCGGCGATCCCGCGGGTAGGGATCGGGGGGCCAGTCAGCCACGGGGTGGGGGGTGAGGGCCTCGTAGCCGACCAGTACGGCCTGGAAGGTGGTGCGCAAGACCTGCTGGAGCTGCGGCTGGCGGCGGTAGATGTCGTCCTCGTCGTCCTCGAAGCGCCCCCAGGCCACGGCGTGGCGTCCCGGCTCGATCGAGCCCGTCTCGACCCCGTAGCAGAGGGCGTAGTAGCAGTCGATGGCCGGACCCATGCGCTCGTTCCTGGCCGCTGGGACGGAGGAGCGCGGCCCGGCGACGCGCAACAGCGCGCCGAACGGCGGGGCGTCGTTGAGCGCATAGCTCTCCGCCGTGAAGCCGGTGGTGGAGACGGCGACGATCTCGCCAACCCTGGTCGCGTCCCTGGCTCCCGCCCTTCCGGCCGACGCCACGTCCACGGCCACGCCGGCGCCGACATCGGCGTCTATATCCAGGCTCAAGTCCAGCGCGGCGGCCGCGTCGGCATCTATCGCTACGATGTCTACGTCCGCGTCCAGGTCTATGTTCATGCTCATACGGCGCGCCTGTTCTTGCTCAACTGTTTCTGGCTGACCTCGGCCGGCCGCCCCTCTCCATTCAGCGCCTCACCGACCAGGCGCAAGAAGGCATCGCGGTCGCCGCCGCGGATCACCGCCTGCTCGTGCGCCTCGGCCAGGGCGGGGGGATAGCCCCAGCCGCGCCGGCAGCCATCGTGGACCACGGCGTGCACCAGGTCGAGCGTGGCCGCGTCGGCGCCCACCCAGGCCGGCATTTCCAGGCGCACCAACTCCGCGCCCGCGTTGAGGTACACGAATTCGATGCCCGCCTCGGGACCATCGCCGTAGTGGCGCAGCACGGGCGAGCGGCTGGCGAAGCGCGCCGAGCGCTCGCCGGGACGCAGGTGGTCCAGCAGCACGCGGTCGGGCAGCGACTCCAGCAGGTCACGCAGGCAGTGCCCTTGCCGGCAACACGAGGATCTCTCGCCGGTCGCCGGGCCTGCGACTGCGGTCGCATGGCAAACCGCGCCGACTGCGGTCGGTTGAGCAAGATTGCCGCATTGCTCGTCGTCGTCCCACAGAGGGAGGTCGAGTTGAGCAGTTGTCCCCTTCGTCGCCCCTCTCCCGTGGTCGGGAGAGTGCGCTGGACCGTCGGACCCGGTAGGGTCCGGGGGACCAGTCAACCATGGGGTGGGGATGAGGGCTGCGGGGCTGACGGGGTCGGGGCAGGCGGCGAGGCGCAGCAGGTTGGTCACCTCGCGGCCGTTGGGGCGACTGACGAGGCTGCACAGGGGGATGCCCAACTGGCGGAAGCGATCGAGCCTGGCGGCGTACTCGGCGATGGCCTCGGCCACGTACTCCTCCTCGGCGGCGCGGCCGCTGAGTTGCCAGAGCAGCAGCGTCCCGTCCATCACAACGACCACCGGGACGCCGTCGCCACCAAGGGCGCGGGCGAGGTCGAGCGCGCGTTGCTGCTCGGCCAGGGTGCGCTTGAGGTCGACCAGCGCGCCCTGCACGGGCACGCGCGCGCCCTCGCCGCCATCGAGGTAGAGATCCTCGTCACGGTAGTACAGCGAGGCGCTGGCGGAGAGCTCCGCGTGGGGATGGGCGCCATAGCGGATGACGGCGGCGCCGACATTGATGAGGTAGCACTGCGCCAGGCCATGGCGGTCCAGGTCGATGCTGCTGCCGTCGGTGGCCACGACCGTGATATCCGAGGGCAGAGCCGGCGCCAGCCGTGTCGTGAGCAGATCCTCCAACGGCTCGGCCACCAGCCATGGCTGCTCGCGCCGCACCAATTCCTGCAACTCGTCCAGGCGGTCGTGCCACGCGTCCAGCAGCGTACGGGCCAACTCGCGGCGTCGCTCTAGCGTCTGCCAGCGCGCGCCGACCTCGCGAGCCATAGCGGTCACGTGCGGGGCAATCTGCAGCAGGTCTAAGGTCATGCTCACCACCCTAGCACGGCCGCCCGGCGGCGGCACGGCCTTATCCACAAGAGTAGGCAGTAGGCAGTGGGCAGTTCACAGAAGGACGGCATGGGAGGGACAAGGTCCTGACCGTATTATCAGAGTGACCCTTCGTCTGCCCACTGCCCACTGCCCACTGCCCACTGCCCACTCACAAGAGGCCTTTGAGCCGTAGCACACCCAGGGCGATCAGGAACACGCCCACGACGAGGTTCATGTACGCGGAGAACGTGCCCCCCGCGCGGCGCACGCGTGGCAAGACACCCGCCAGTTGTAGCCCGCCTATGATGATGGCCCCGACCCCGAAGAGGACCACGACAATACCCGTCAGCACTGTTGCCCCATTCCTCCCGCCTCCTGCCCGCCGCTCACCATGTTCTTACAAGCGCCGTCTATGCGCGGTAGGCCCACGATGAACGTGCTCAACTGTACCGCCAGGTATACGCGCTGTAGTCCCGCATCCACGCCTCATCGACCGCGTCGAAGGCGTGGTCGTCCGGGCCATCCCACCGTAGTATGCCCATCGCGCCGGAAGGCAGCAGCCCTCCGCGCATCCCCGTGTCCCAGTGCAGGTCCGCCATCTTGCACGACATCGTCGTACCGTTGGCGTCGAGACGGCGTGTGAACGGCTGCCCGGTGTGCCCGTAGAAATGGTACCGCGGCCGGTACGCGTCGAGGACCAGGCGAATCTCCTCCATACCGTAGCCGGGCGTCACCGCGTCGCGCGCCGCGTCGTGCGTCAGCAGGACATCGAATGAGGTCTTGCCCAGGCCCAACAGGCGCTCGGTCTCATGTGCCTGGATGTACTTTGCCCGGTCGGGCTGCTGCTCGCCCGCCGGAGGTCCAACGCGTCCGATGCCCAGGATGGACACGACGTTCGTCCCTACCGAGACAGTGTACGGCATACCGCTGCGCAAGCAGAGGATGCGCCCGTAGGCGTCGACGGGGAACGCCGGACCTACCGCGGCTCGCTCCAGCTCATCCAGCCAGGCGTGGTCCTCGTGGTTGCCCCGCACGAAGACCAACAGGCAGGTCGTCTCGTCGAGGACGGCGGCGGTCTCGGGTCGATAGTCCGCGAAGTCGTCGAGGAAGCCCAACTCGGTCGGGTCATGCTCGGCGTGCTTGAGCGTCGCGCGGTCGAGGCGCGCGCGGTCGGGGAACGCGCCAAGGTCGCCCGCCTGCAGCATGAGGTCGACGCGCCGGCCCGTCTCGCGCTGCCAGCGCGCGCACAGCTTGAAGGCGAACAGGATGCGGCCGTGCATGTCGGCGAAGACGGCAATGTTCACGGTGTACTACCCCTTGCGCTTATAGGTCGCGTGTTCTATTATCTAGAGTATGTTGTGGGACAGATGACCTAGAGCGAGGTGTACACGTGTTCATGCTACGTTTCATCATCCTGGCCATGGTGGCCGCCGCCATCGTCGTCGGATTCTACAGCGGGAGCGTCTCCCTGGCCTTGGCCGCGCTGTGCGGCGCCTGCGGCGTCACCACGCTGCTCGACGCCCCCTCGCCGATGAGGTAAGGATCGCGGGCCACGATCGGGCGCGGCAGGGGCTGGTATGCGTGGCGACTCCGAAGATCGGCCTGCGTTCGGGATCGCCGGCGGCCGGGCGGCGCCTCGTTGTGTAGCCTGGCTCGTCGTGCCCGGCCTGATCGTGTGGTAGCGCGGCACGTGTCGTTAGCCACAGGTACGGGGCGCAGGCTTGCCCGCGAAGCGGTCGGCAATCCAGGCTGTCACGTCGGGCGTCGCGGCCGGACCCGCGCCCAGATGGTCGACACCAGGATAGGTGCGATACTGCACCGTCTCGCCCGCCGCGCACAGACCTTTCACCACAGTGGCCTGAACGTCGGGTCGCACCAGCACATCCTCGGCCCCCTGGCCAATGAAGATCGGCGCGCGGATCGGCATGTGCCCGGCCGTGTTGGTCTCCAGCACGCCCTTCCAGGGCTCGGTTTCCCAGGGCGGCTTGCTCAAGTAGACGAGCTTGAGGATGCGGGCGTGCAGCACTGCCGGGAGCGCCTGCGTCATGTTCTGGATGCAGTACGTGGCCGCGTTGCGCACCAGCGGGCGGGCCAACGGGCTCACAATCTGGTCGAGGCTGAGGGCAGGATACACCTGTGCCCACGAGTCGATTGCAAACGCCGAGAGCACGTTGCCAAAGTCCTTGCCGATGCTGCGCTGGAAGAGCGGGAGCAGCGCGGCGGCCGGCGCCGCCGCCGCGACCCCCGCGAGCGTCAGGTCGGGCGCATACGAGGAGGCGTACTGGCCGGTGAACAGGGCAGCATGCCCGCCCTGAGAGGCTCCCCACACGACGAAGGTGGTCCCCGCCGCGGCCCGCGGCAAGTTGTGGGCGGCGCGCACGCTGTCGAGCACCGCGATGGCCTCGTCCTTGCCGACCAGGTAGGGATGGGGGCCGGGCGTGCCCAGCCCCTGATAGTCGGTCGCCACGACGGCGTCGCCCGCCGCGAGGAACGCGGGCAACCCGTCAATGGCGGACGCGCCAGCGTCTCCCAGGATCGAGGGGGCGCAACGGGCGGCGACCCCCACAGTGCCGTGTGCCCACGCGACCACCTTGCGCCCGTCGTGGGGCGGGGGCGCGGTCGGCACGATCACCACACCGCTGATAGCAGCAGGCTTGCCCGTGTAGCCCGTCGAGAGGTACAGGATTTTCCAGCCCTGCGTCCCTGCCGGCAGGTGGTCAAGCGGCTCGGAGCGGATGATCGTGCCCGGCGCGCCAGTGGGCAGGGGCGACGGGGCACGATAAAACGAGCCGGGATGGGGCGGCTGCGCCTGGTGGAGCACGACGATGACGATCGCGACAGCCACCGCTATCAGCGCCGCCAGTGCGGCCAGGGCCACGCCGAGCGCGCGACCCCGGCGACGGCGGCCGGGTCCGGCCGCGACCGAGCCCGATCGGACCCGCGCGGGGCGCCGGGTACCCCGCGCCGGCGCGTCTGGACTGTCTGCCATGGCCGTGCGTTATCCTTCCCTACTGCTTTTGCGTCGAGGACAGCAGTAGCTCCAGGTCCAGCTCCGGGTACACCGGGTAGCGGTCCAGCAGCGCCGCGACGCGGTCCCTTGCCCGCTCCGCCACGGCGGGATCGAGCACGTACTTGGCCTTGCTCGGCGACCCGCTCTTGGTCTGAGCCGGTTGTGTGTGCGCCAGCACCAGCCGGATCACGCGCGCGATCTCGCGCATCTCGTCCGCGCCCATGCCGAGCGTGGTGATGGCGGGCGTGCCGAGGCGCAGCCCGCTGGTGTACCAGGGGCCGTTGACGTCGAACGGCAGGGCGTTGCGGTTGAGCGTGATCGCGCACTCGCGCACGGCGGACTCGGCCTGCCGACCGGTCAGGCCGAAGGTGGCCGCGACGTCGACCAGCAGCAGGTGGTTGTCGGTGCCGCCCGTCACCGCCTCCATGCCCTCGGCCATGCAGGCCTCGGCCAGGACATGGGAGTTCTCGACGATGCGGTGGGCGTAGGCGCGGAACGAGGGCGCCGAGGCCTCGCGCAGCGCGACCGCCTTGGCCGCGATGACGTGGGGCAGCGGCCCGCCCAGGATGGCCGGGCAGCCCTTGTCCACGTAGTCGGCGAACTCGGCCTTGCACAGCACCAGGCCGCCGCGCGGGCCGCGCAGCGTCTTGTGCGTGGTGGTGGTGACCACGTGCGCGTGCGCCACGGGGTCATAGTCGCCCGCGAACACCTTGCCCGCCACCAGGCCGGCAAAGTGCGCCATGTCCACCATGAAAACGGCCCCCACCTCGTCGGCCAGCTCGCGCATCCGCGCGAAGTTGATGCGGCGCGGGTAGGCGCTGTAGCCGGCCAGCAGGATGAGGGGACGGACCTCGCGCACCTGCTCGCGCAGCCGGTCAAGATCGATCAGCTTGGTGACGGGGTCGACGGTGTAGGAGTAGACATCGAAGAGCTGGCTGGAGACGTTATGCCGGTAGCCGTGGGTGAGGTGGCCTCCCGAATAGTAGTCGAGCGCCAGCAGGCGCTGGTTGTGCATGGCCTCGCGCACCGTGGCCCACTGCTCGCGCGAGAGCTTGGAGGGGTCCTCCTGTTCCAAACCGGCCAGGATCGGCGCCTCCACGCGCGCCGCCAGGATGGCCAGGAAGGCCACCAGGTTGGCGTCGGCGCCGGAGTGCGGCTGCACGTAGGCGTGCTCGGCGCCGAAGAGGTCGCGGGCAAGCTCCGCCGCCTCGGCCTCCATGGTGTCAACGTTGTCGCAGCCGGCGTAGAAGCGGTGGTAGGGATAGCCCTCGGCATACTTGTCGGTGAAGAGGGTGCCCTGGGCGAACTGCGTGGCCAGCGAGCTGTAGTTCTCGCTTGCGATCAGCTTCAGGTTGCGGCGTTGGTCGCGCAGCTCGGCCACGATGGCGTTGGCCACCGTGGGCGCGACCGTGCGGATATGGTCGAGCGAGGCGTAGACGGCCGCGGCGGCCGAGTCGATGGGCTGCCCGTCGGCGAGGCGGGACAGATAGGTGGTCAGCAAAGTCGTGGTCGGCGCGAGCGTGGTCATGGTCATACTGCGTGGTCTCCTTCGCGACGCCGAGAGGCCCGGATGCTCATCGCATCCGATACCCGGAGGGGCGTCGAGGCACTAAAAAGGTGCCGGCGCTGGTCGCATCGGCGCCTCAGCCCAGGCGAGCGGCTGATGGTCGGGCAAGGCCGCTCCAAGCTTCCCCGTGGTTAGGCCCACGCTGTTCGCCAGTGACCCGGAGCGGTCGGTCTAGTGCGAGGGTAGCACCCATCCGAGTATGCCGTCAAGCGGCATGGTATCCTAGAAGTGTGATCGCTCCTTCGGGGGCCACATGATGCCGAATGGCGTCGCTACCGTGGGGCACACGGGAATCTACGCTTGGGGAGATTGTGTCAGACATCAGACCCTCCGGGGAACGATGCAACGGTCGCTGAACCAAGAATCCTCCGGCTGTAGCCGGGGGAGTGTCAAGATAGCAACTACAACATCACGGGTTACAACGGAGTCATTAGGGCGTCGCTTGATACGTTTTGCATGGACGATGTCCGGCCAAAGGTTCGGTTGGAACGGTTGCGAGCACGATAGTGAGTAAATCTCTCGATACGATGAGCCATGCCAGCGATACGCTGCGCCTTACGCGATCTCTGGAGGAGGTAGCACAACTCACCGGGTTGCCCGCGAACTGGGATCGCCATCAAAGCCGCCCTGTCCAAGAAGGCGCAGCACGTGCGGCACGCAAGCTGTTGACCGTGGCCGATCATGAGACACCTCCTATGCCGCGTATCGCTCCAGTTCCCGGTGGAGCTTTGACCGTCACCTTACGATACGACGACCGTGAACTGGAGTTTTTGGTTCATGCGGATGGTTCCGTCGATTTTGCCCGCTTCATTAACCGGGAAGACCAAGACGACGAGAATGAGGGTCCTCTCGACCTCGATAATGAGACCAAGGTGCGGAACCTTGTCCGATGGCTTGTCGGCAAGTAGCTTCACATTGGGTCGTCGATGGCCCAGACGCGTCCCGCCCGTTTGGCCGCGTACATCGCGCCGTCCGCCCGGCGCACCAGCGCCGCGCCGTCGTGCTCGGGCGCGTCGGAGGAGAGCGCGATGCCGATGCTGAGGCCGATCCGTAGGGGCTGGCCCTCGACGATCACGGGCGCCTCCGCCATGTGGCCCAGGCGCTCCGCCGTCTCCACCGCGCCCGCGCGATCGGTTCCCATCAGGATCATTCCAAACTCGTCCCCTCCTAGCCGCGCCACCGTGTCGATCCCCCGCACGCTCTCGCGCAGGTGGGCGGCGACCGCGCAGAGCGCCGCGTCGCCAGCGTGATGCCCCCACGTGTCGTTGACCCCCTTGAAGCCGTTCAGGTCGAGCAACAAGACGGCGCAGGGGGCCTGGGCGCCGTCCAGCGCCGCGGACAGGCGCGCGTTGAACAGGGCGCGGTTAGGCAAAGCGGTGAGCGCGTCGTGCAGGGCCTGTCGCCGCTCGGTCACATCCACCGTGACGCCGATGATCCCCTTCCCGCCTACGCGGGGGACATAGAACGTTTCCAGGACCCGGCCGCGCATGTCGTCCGTCGTCACCAGCGTCTCGCCGGCGAGCGCCCGCCGCAGGTGGCCGAGTGCGGTCGGCGTGTCGCGGAAGAGGTCCAGGGCCGACCGGCCCACCAGTTCCCCCGGCTGGAAACCCAGGGCGTCGAGCGCGCGGCCCTCGCAGAGCGTGATCGTGCCGTCCGCGGCGAGCGCCCATAGCACGATCGGCGCGTGCGCGACGACCGCCCGCAGCCTTGGCTTCCGATGTCCGGTACGCCTCGGCGCGCGCGGCAAGCTCCACGGTTTGCATGATCAATCGCGCCGCGAGCTGCAGCAGCGCCACCTCGCCGCCATCCCGCCGCCGCGGCTCCCGGTACAGGGCGCAGAGCGTGCCGTAGACGCGCCTGTCGGCCTACCGTAGGGGGACGCCTGCGTAGGCGCGGATACCCAGACTTTGGGTGGCGGCCAGGCCGGCGACGCGGCCATCGGAGGCCGCGTCCTCGATCACCAGCGCGTCCTGCCCCTCGGCCAGCAAGAGGGCGCAGTAGGTTTGCTCGACGGGCACGGCGATCCCACGCGGCAGCCCCATGCCCGTCTGGTCGAGGACATGGTCGTAGTGGAGCGTGGTCCCATCCAGACGCGTGAGATGGACCAGGTCGGCGCCCAGGCTCTCCGCGATCAAGCCGAGCAGGCCGGCGATGTGTCCATCGACTGACGCGTCGCGGTCGGTGGCCAGCGCGCCCAGTCGCTCCAGGACGGCGGCGGATTCGAGCACTTGTCTAGTATCTCCTTTATGCCCCAGGTATCCTATATGCCAGGTATCCGCATTCAATCGGAGACTGTCCCTATTATATTATGAGGACGGCGCGGTACCGTATGCAGGATAGGCGAAGGGCACCGTGGGAGCTATGGTCCGTGTGGGGAATATAGTGGGAGTTCCGTCGGGGGGGCGCCCCAGCAGGCGGTCGTCGAGTACCGTAAAGTTGACGCCACTGCCTCGTGAGCTTACGCTGCCTGTAGGACATGTGACAGGGAACAATCAACGATAAATCAACGATAGAGGGGGAGCCGGCACGGTGCTACCGGACGGTAAGGGCGCGGCGCGGGAGATGGAGCGGTTGCGCCACACTTATCGGCGTCGTCTGCACGGACTCGGCGGCGACGAACTGGAGGAGGAAGCGCGCCGCGTCGAGGGGATAGCCGCGCGCCTCAAGGACCAGTTGCATCACCTGGAGTCTTCCCTGGCGGCGCTGGACACGCTGGAGGACGCGCCGCCCGACGGGCGCGCCGCGCGCGAGGAGCGCCGCCACGAGTTGCACGCCGCGCGCCAACGCCTCTACCTGGAGTTGACCACCGACGTGTTCCGCAAGCAGGCCGCCCTCTCCGCCGAAGAATTGCGCCGGTGGGGCGCCGAGTAACCCCTTGCTCCTCTCATCTATCCAAGACAGTACAATCGAAGGACAAGCCATCGCATCCATAGACCACTGTATAGACCACTGGGAGGGCCTCGATGCCGACCGACAAAATCCAAGAGCTCAACGCGCGCTTCGCCATCGCCGACCACGTCTCCTTCGCCGCAGGCCCTGGCGGCCTGCCGATCGCCACGGTGCGCAACGGCCATGCCCTCGGGACAATCAGCCTCCAGGGCGCCCACGTCACCGCCTTCCAACCCCGCGGCCAGGACCCCGTCCTCTGGGTCAGCAACCAGGCCGTCTATGCGCCGGGCAAGGCGATCCGAGGCGGTATCCCGGTCTGCTGGCCCTGGTTCGGGCCGCATCCCACCGACCCTACCAAGCCCGATCACGGCTTTGTGCGCGCCAGACCGTGGACCGTGCGCGGGACCGCGGCCCTGGAGGATGGGGCGACGGAGGTGCAACTGGGGCTGGCCGACGACGAGGACACGCGCGCCATCTGGCCGTACGCCTTTGACCTCCAGCTGACCGTCAGCGTCGGCCCCACGCTCCAGGTGGCGCTTCTGGCCCGTAATACCGGGTCCGAAACGTTTGTCTGCGGCGGCGCGCTGCACAGCTACTTCGTCGTCGGCGACGTCACCTCCATCGCCATCGATGGGCTTGATGGGTGCGAGTACGTCGACAAGGTCGATGGTGGGCTCACGAAGGTCCAGGAGGGAGCGGTGACAATCAGCGCGGAGACCGATCGTGTCTACGAGGAGACGACCACGTCATGCGCCATCGGCGATCCGGTGATGGGGCGGCGCATCGTCGTCACCAAGGAGGGCAGCCGCTCCACGGTCGTCTGGAATCCCTGGCGCGACAAGGCCCGGCGTCTGACCGACTTCGGCGCCGACGAGTACACCCAGATGGTCTGCGTCGAGGTTGCAAATGCGCTCGACGACGCGGTCACGCTCGTGCCTGGCGACGAGCACCAACTGGAGACGACGGTTGCCGTGGAGCTCCTGGAGCATAATGCCTGACACGCTCTGACAGTCTGAAAGAGGTATACTGAGGGTACGATTTTTCGCGCTTCTCCGTGCCCTTCCCCACCCTCTCACCGCACACAGGACGGCAACACCCTATGCCAGATTTCAAGGTTGTGGCGCCTTTCAAGCCCACCGGCGACCAGCCGGAGGCCATCGTCAAGCTCGTCGACGGCCTGCGCAACGGCCAGCACTATCAGACCCTGCTCGGCGTGACCGGCTCCGGCAAGACCGCCACCATGGCCTGGATCGTGGAGCAGGTGCAGCGCCCCGCGCTGGTGCTGGCGCCCAACAAGACGCTGGCGGCGCAACTCTACTCCGAGTTCAAGGAGTTCTTCCCGCACAACGCGGTGGAGTACTTCGTCTCCTACTACGACTACTACCAGCCCGAGGCCTACATCCCGCGCTCCGACACCTATATCGAGAAGGACTCCACGCGCAACGAGGAGATCGAGAAGCTGCGCCTCTCGGCCACGCGCTCGCTCTTCGAGCGGCGCGACGTGCTGATCGTGGCCTCGGTCTCGTGCATCTACGGCCTGGGCTCGCCCGAGGACTACGGGCAGACCGTGGTGGCGCTGCGCCGCGGCCACACCCAGCGCCGCGACAAGGTGCTGCGCCAGCTCAACGCCATTCAGTACGAGCGCAACGACACCGACTTCAGCCGCGGCAAGTACCGCGTGCGCGGCGACGTGCTCGAGATCTACCCTTCCTACGAGGAGTTGGCGGTGCGCGTGGAGTTCTTCGGCGACGAGATCGAGCGCATCCAGCAGGTCGACCCGCTGACCGGCGAGCTGCTGGGCGCGCGTGACCACGTGGACATCTATCCCGCGCGCCACTTCATCACCACGCAGGAGAAGCTGCAGCGCGCCATCGTGACCATCGAGGAGGAGCTGGAGGGACGCCTCACGGAGCTCAACGACGAGGGCAAGATCCTGGAGGCGGCGCGCCTCAAGCAGCGCACCAACTTCGACCTTGAGATGTTGCGCGAGACGGGCATCTGCTCCGGCATCGAGAACTACTCCCGCCACCTCTCCGGTCGCGAGCCCGGCTCGCGACCCTGGACGCTGCTCGACTACCTGCCCGACGACTTCCTGCTGCTGGTCGACGAGTCGCACCAGTCGATCCCGCAGGTCCACGGCATGTACGGCGGCGACCGCTCGCGTAAGGAAGTGCTGGTAGGCTACGGCTTCCGCCTGCCCTCGGCGCTGGACAACCGGCCGCTGCGCTTCGCCGAGTTCGAGGACACCATCAAGCAGGCCGTCTTCGTCTCGGCCACGCCAGGCCCCTACGAGTACGAGCACTCCACGCAGGTGGCGGAGCAGGTCATCCGCCCCACGGGCCTGCTCGACCCTACCATCGAGGTGCGCAAGACCGACGGGCAGATCGACTTCCTGTTGGAGAACGTGCGCCAGCGCACCAGCAAGGGCCAGCGCGTGCTGATCACCACGCTGACCAAGAAGATGGCCGAGGACCTCACCGACTACATGGCCGAGATGGGCATCAAGGTGCAGTACATCCACAGCGACCTCGACGTGATGGAGCGCGTCGATGTGCTGCGCGACCTGCGCCTGGGCGTCTACGACGTGGTGGTGGGCATCAACCTCTTGCGCGAGGGTCTCGACCTGCCCGAAGTCAGCCTGGTCTGCATCCTGGACGCGGACAAGGAGGGCTACCTGCGCTCGGCCAACTCTCTGATCCAGACTATCGGCCGCGCCGCGCGCCACACGGACGGCCACGTGGTCATGTTCGCCGACGGCGTGACCGAGTCGATGCGCCGTGCCATCGACGAGACCTACCGCCGCCGCCAGAAACAGATCGCCTACAACGACGCGCACGACCTGGTACCGATCGGCATCAAGAAGAGCATCCGCGACCTCTCGGACAGCGTGCGGGCGGTGGCCGAGTCGCGCACCGAGTACAACGTCGACGAGCTCGACCTGCCGCGCGAAGAGCTGGCGCGGCTAATCAAGGACCTGGAGAACCAGATGCGCACGGCGTCAAAGGGGCTGGAGTTCGAGCGCGCCGCCGAGCTGCGCGACCAGATCGTGAGCCTCAAGCGCAAGCTCGACTAGACGAGTTGTCAGTAGGGGCGTATTGCATACGCCCAGTTGCCAGTTGGATAACATGCCGGTAGAGGACGAGCAGCCGCGCAAGCGCATCGTGCTGGACCTGGACTGGCTGCCCGAGCCGCTCCAGGGTCCGCACACCGTGACCTTCCTGCCGCGCGGGCGGCGCGTCACCGTGGAACACGGGCAGAGCGTCTTCGAGGCCGGCCAGAAGGCGGGCCAGTACATTCCCACCACCTGCGGGGGCAAGGGCACGTGCGGCCGCTGCCGCGTGCGCGTGGAGGGTGACGGCGAGGCGCGTCCGCCGACCTACATCGAGCGCAAGTTTATCCCGCGCGCCGACCTCGAGCGCGACGTGCGCCTCTCCTGCCGCCTGCGTGTCGAAGCCGACATCGCCGTAAGCGTCCTCACCGAGCATGAGCGGCGCAAGCTGTAAGCGCCCGCAGCCATGCGTACCATCAGTGCCGCTCCCTAGTATTGGCCCGAGTGATGAGGCTACGTCCAGATTGGCTTTTAGCCAGCCTGCGGGAGTTGCTGTTCAGCCTCCTCAAAGTGCTGTTTGGGATTGCCGGATCAGCTGTTCTACTCCTCTTCCTGATCAGTGCGGCTCCCTACAGCCTCTCTATTTTCTCTGTCTGTCTCGGATTGTTGGCCGGCGACACATCTCTGCTCACCGTCATTCATGAATTAGGCCATGCCATCCCTGCCCTCCTGCTGACACGGGACGATGTGACAATGAATATAGGAGCCGGATATAACTCTGCTCGCCGTCAGACGCGCGCCGGACGGCTGCGCGTCGTCGTACGGCCGCCGCACTGGCGCGTCTGGCGGCGCCTATTGCGCAACTGGGGAGGCTTTGTGGAGCACAGCCAGACGACGCGATGGGGTACGGCTCTTATCGTCCTGGGAGGCCCGTGCGCCTCCGTGACGATGCTTGTGCTGTGCGGGTATCTCGCATATAAAAGCACAGGGGCGCACTTTGATACCGGGCTCAGTCTGTGGGCATTGTTCTGGGCCTTCATCGCCGGTGGCGCGTTACGGCAAGCGATTGGGAGCGTCATACCGCGGCGCGGCGCCGTATTCATACCCGGACTCAGGGACGATCCGAACGGCGCCTTAATTCTCGTCAATGTCGTGCGCCTGGCACAGGCGGAGGTGCGGCCTCGTCGGACCACCCGCGCTCGAGCCGACCGAACGCATCGCGCTCCACCCGCTGCCTATCGCGGAGGCGGTCGGGCTGGCCCGCTCCGGCGGGATGAAGGACGGGCAGAGCGCCCTGTCCGTCCTGCTATGCGAGACGTGCTGCGCCGCCATGGCTACCTCGATCCACACCACCCCTCGCATGCGTCGTAGCAATGGCTTGGATGTGATGTCAGCAACCCTGCTCAACTCGGCAAGCCCGCGGCGGCGCTGTGCACAGCGTAGAGTTCATCGAAGGCGCGGTCGCGTACGAAGCGTACACGAACCGTCTTGAGCGAGCTACGCCCATCGTAACAGCCCTTGCCACACTCGGCTTGACTATCACCTGGATCGCTTTTCGTGACCGAAAGAAGCAGGTGTGGGGATGACGATGTACGGGGTAGAGACCAACGAGACGCACGAGTTCCTGGCGCGCGTGGAAAAGCAGGTGTAGGAGCACGTTACAGCGCCTGGGTATGCTCCTGTCCGGCGATCACATCGTTGCCAGTGGGCGTCGAGCCAGTGGCCAGCGTGTCGCCCATCTCGGGCGTGGTCCCGCCGTAGTCCGGGGCGCGGCCGGCTTCGGGAGTGCCCGTGCCATAGTCGATCGATTGTCCGGCCTCGCGGCTCGGGGCGCCGCCGATGTTGGTGTCGGTCTCGCTGGGCGCGCCGCCGCTGTCGCCGGTGGGCGTGCGGGGGTCGAGGTCGCCGCCGGGGACGCCGCCGTCGATATCGCGCGTCCCGCCGTTGCCGCCGGTCAGCAGCGTGTCGATGCCCGCGTTGGCGACGCCCGCATCTTGCGCGACAGGCTCCGTCGAGGAGTTGCTGGTCAGCCCATTGGTGCGGTCGTCCTCGGTCGCCGGATTTTGCCCGTCCTGATCGTCGCGCTGGCTCATCGTCGTTCCTCCCTTGAGTGCTTGCGGACGCGCCGATGCCGTCGGATCGCCTCGGCCGCGTACAGGCTGTTGCCTACGTTCAGAGGCATAAGCCATGCCAGTCGACCGGCGCGGCGCTACCGCGCCACGACGCTCACATGGCCGTGTTCGCCACTCTTGGGTCCGACGACGATGGCTATGTCGTTGTCGAGCGCGATGAACTGCGTCCCCTTCCCAGTCAGATTATACTAATGCTGGAATAGACGCGCGACGGCTGTCACGCTGGCGAGGAGCACGGCGGCTGGATAGGAATCGTGATGGCGCGCACGTCCTCGCTTATGGGGATCGAGCGTCCCGCGTCCGTGCAAGTGAGGATGTGACGCTATGACCACGCCGGTCCCTCCAACGATCCGCGACGCGACCTCCGGGGAGGACGACGCCGTGCTTGCCCTCACCCTGGCCGCCTACGACGAGTACGCCGCCGCGTTTCCCCCCGCGTTCTGGGCCGGCTACCGGCGCAACATCGTGGAGCAGTTCGACGGCGGCGCCACGGCGCACAGGATCGTCGCCGTGCATGATGGCGCGCTCGTGGGCAGCGTACTGCTATTCCCACCAGCGCCGACCGAAGGGAAAGCGACGGGCTCATCACCCGAGGGACAGTCAACGGGCTCGCCAGCCGACGGGGATGAGACAGGCATTCCCGCTGTCCCGGAAGTCCGCCTGCTGGCCGTTGCGCCCGCCGCGCGCGGGCAGGGCGTGGGCGCGGCACTGCTCGGGGAGTGCGTGCGGCGGGCGAGAGCGACGGGCGCGACGGCGCTTGGCCTGCACTCGATGGAGGTGATGACGGTGGCCATCCGTATGTACGAGCGATTCGGCTTCGTGCGCGACCCGCGCACCGACTTCCGCCCCGTCCCGGAGGTGCTGGTCAAGGGCTACCGACTCGACCTCGGGCGCCACAAATAAGCGCCCTGTGATCCGTCGCGCATAAACAGGAGCAGTTCAGCGCGTCGCGTCGAGCACCTCAACGTCCGGTGGGACCACGCGGTCAGTGTTGCCGGGCGGCGGGAGAAACGGAATCCTCTGGCGCAGCCACGACGGCAGCCAGGCCCAGCCGTCGGCGGCGCGCCCGCCGATCGTGTCGCCGCTGTCGAGGACGAAGACACGACCGGCTGGCGCGGCCACGACGAGTTCGAAGGGGTTCACGCCAACCGTGACCGTGCGCAGCGCGTTCCCACTATGGGCGTCCAGGACGGTCACGCTCCCCGGGCCCTTGGGCGGATAATAGGGACGGCCGAAGTCGGAATCGCCGATGACGGCGACGAACACGCGGCCGCGCCGCTCGTCCACGGCCAGCGCGCTGGGGTTGGCGCCGAGGGAGACGGCGCGCAGCACGCGCCCACCGTACCCGTCGAGCATGACGATCCCGCCGGGAGCCACGTTATTGCCATGGTTGTCGCGGCTCCCCGTGGCCACGAAGACGTGGCCATTGCGCGGGTCCACCGCCATCGCCGTCGCGCTCGTGGCGCCCGGGAAGAGAACCGTGCGGACGAGGGCGCCGGTCCGCCCGTCGAGCACGCTGACCCCGCTGCTGGCGGGCGGGTACCCGGCGTTCAGCACGAAGACCCGCTCCGCAGTCGCGCCGTGCCGCCCCGTTGGAACGGTGGCGACAATCATATCGCGCGGCCACGAGCCCACCGTGGCCATTCCGATCATGGCGCCGGTCCGCGCGTCAATGGTGGCGACACGCCCGCTATAGGGGGTTTGAACGGGGATTGAATTGACGAGCACAAAGACGCGGTCCGTCGTCGCGTCGACCGCCATCCCTCCCGTCACCACCGGGGGGATTGCAACCGTATGCAGGACGCGACCGTTGCTGCTGTCGAGCATGCTCAGGCGACTGGGACCATGCCAGACGCCGTTCCGGTCCACGCTCCGCGAGGTGACGAAGGCGCGCCCGAGCCGCTCGTCGACGGCGACGGCTTGGGGTCCCCGATCGACCAGCGCGTCGGCGATCAGCACACCGCTCCGCGCGTCAAGCACGACGACGCGCCCTTTGTTCCCGTCCGAGGTCAGCGTCGCGTTAGCCCCATCGACGACGAACAACCGGCCCGCGCGCTCGTCGTCGGCCAGCGCCAGGGGCAGGGTTTGGGCCGGGGACGCGATGGTGCGCACAACGGTCCCAGCGCCGGTATCGACGATAGAGATGAAGCCGGCGGCAATGGCGCCATTGTGGGCGGTGACCGTGCTGCTGACGTAGGCGCGGCGGTCGGCTGGAGCGAGGGCTAACAGAGACGACGGGCCGAACTCGATACTCGCCGCGATCGCGCCCCGCACAGGGGCCGCACGCAAGAGAGCGCTGCCGCCCGCGTCAAGCACGCTCACAGTTCCGTGTGAGCCCCATGCCGTATCGCCGCCGGCGACCACCACCTGGCCGGCCCGATCGTCGGCCGCCGCCTCGACGGCGTGCAGGGGCAAGGTCGCGACGACGCCGGGCGTGTCGTGTCCCTCCAGGATATCCCGCAAGATGATCGTGCCGGGGATCACCGCCAGCAGCAGCGCCACCGCCAGCCCTATCATGACGCGTTGACGTGCCATGTCCCTATAACGTCGCGCAAGGTAGTGCGGTTACGGATTCGTCCCGCCTTTCCCTCAAGATCTATCTCATGACACCCAGGTCTTCGGTGGCGCATCTACGTGTACACTGCATATAGTGGCCGCAACAGTTCAGCATGGTGTCGATGGAAAGAAGGGCTTCGAGTATGTTGGACGGGACCGAGGGGACACGCGGGGACGAGGCGTCCCACGGGGATGACGAGGGCAACACTCTCTCTGCCGCGACAAACAACCAACGCATCGCCGAGACGCTGCGCGGCGGGATAGCGGACGCGGCGCGGCTCGTCCGCATGGGCAACCCAGCCGAGGCGACGGCAGCCATCCGACGCGCTATCGGCAGGGCGCCGGGAGACCGGCAAGCGGCTGGCGAGGCTAGGCGCTCGCCTGAGGCGACCGTTCCGGGCACGTCCGACGCCTTGCAGGGCCCCATGCAGTCCTCCTCACAGGGACGGGTGTCCGTCGGCTCGTCAGGGACGACGGGCACGCCGCACACAGCGCCGCATGTCTCGCCGTCCGCGACCGGAGCGCGAGGACGCTTCCTCGACGGGTCCTATACCGACGCGTCGGGTACGCGTCGCTACAAGCTCTACGTACCCGATGGCTACCGGGGTCAGGCCGTGCCACTCATCGTGATGCTGCATGGCTGCTCACAGGGGCCCGACGACTTCGCCGCCGGCACGGCGATGAACAGGCTGGCCGAGCGGCACACGTTTCTCGCCGTCTACCCGACGCAGCCGGCCTCGGCCAATCAGGGTGAGTGCTGGAACTGGTTCCGCCCGCAAGATCAGCGGCGCGGCGCGGGTGAGCCTGCGCTGATCGCCGGCCTGACCCGCCGGGTGGCGGACGAGTACCACGCCGACCCCGCGCGCATCTACGTCGCCGGGATGTCGGCGGGCGCGGCTATGGCCGTGATCCTGGGCGCGACCTACCCGGACCTCTACGCGGCCGTCGGCGCCCACTCGGGACTCCCTTATGGAGCAGCGCACGACCTGCGCGGCGCGTTCGCAGCGCAGCAGCGCGGCAGCCAGGACGCCGCGCGGCAGGTCCTCCTGGCCTTCAGGGCGGCGGGCGCCCACGCGCGTCGTGCCCACACTCGTCGTCCATGGGGATCGCGATACGACGGTCAACCCGGTCAACGCGGACGAGATCGTTGAGCAGGGCATCGCGGTCAGCGCCCACGGGCCGGACAGGACACGCCGCATCGACCGGCGGCCCGTCATGACCGAGGGCCAGGTCCCGGGCGGCCGCCCTTATACACGCTCCGTCTATCATGATGGGCGCGGCCGCGCGATGCTGGAGAAGTGGATCGTACGCGGCGTGGGTCATACCTGGTCGGGTGGGGACCGTAGCGGCTCGTACACCGACCCCAGCGGTCCCAACGCCTCGGCGGACATGGTGCGCTTCTTCGCGGAGCACCCCATGGACCCCTCACCCCCGACCTATGGCTGACTGGCCCCCTGATCCCGCAGCTAGGGATCGCCGGTCCAGCGCGCTCTCCCGGTGCGCGGGAGAGGGGCCGGGGGTGAGGGGTGCGCGGGAGAGGGGCCGGGGGTGAGGGGTGCGCGGGAGAGGGACGAACATGGTCTTTGTCCCCTCTCCCACGGTAGGGAGAGGGGGTTGGAGGTGAGGGTTACACGGCGAACGCCTGTTGCCAGGCGGCTTCCAGGCCGGCGCGGCTGTCCCCGATCACTTTGGAGAGGTCGGCCTTCCAGAGCGAGTCGGGCACATCGCCGGAAAAGATTTCGAGGGCGTAGGCGCCGCGGAAGCCGCTCTCATGGATGGCGCGCAGCAGCGGCGGCAGCGGGATGGCGCCCTGGCCAATGACCAGGCGGTCCTGGAACGAGCGCGGCGTGCGCCAGTCGCTGAGCTGCACCACGAAGATGCGGTCGCCGCAAGCGCGGATGGACTCGACGATGCCGGCGTTTTGCCAGATGTTCCACGTGTCGAGGCAGATACCGAAGTTGTCGCGGTCCACCGCGCTGACAAGGTCCATGGCCTGATCGAGCGTCCAGACCGCCGACTCGACGTTCATGATGGTCGGGTTGAGCGGCTCGAAAGCCACGCGCGCGCCGTGCTCGCGGGCAACGTCGGCCACCGCGCGGTACTCCGTCACGGCCGTGTCAAGCAGGTGCTGGATGTTGCCATCGGGGGCGATACCGGTGTTGGTGACGAAGGGCGCGTCGGGCAGCAGCGGGGCGAAGGTCGCGATGGCCTGCCGGAAGCGGGCCATGCGCTCGGGAACGTCCTTGGGCTCGGGCTGCGATTGGCTGGGAAAGAGCGTGCGCGTGGCGGGCTGGACGGAACTGGCCGTGAGCCCGTGCTGCCCAATCAGCGCCACCCGCTCGGGAATACGCTCGGGCTGATCGGCGAGCTTGAACTCGCAGACCTCGATCGTCTCCACTCCCAGGCTGGCATACGTCTCGACATCTTGCTCGAAGCTCCAGGGCCACGTCGTAAACTCGCTGACGCCGAACTGGAACGGGGTCTGATCTGGCATGATGCGACATCCTTTCGGCTTTGAGCCGGCAGCCGTTTCCTGATTATGCCGCCACAGCATCAATTTCCATGCCCACCCGTGAGGCGGCTGGCTCACGCGCGTTGCAACGCCAGGCCATGATCGTCCCGAGACGGGAGGTGGTACACAAGTTGCCTCTCGTAGCTCTCGCGCCGGCGTGCGGGCATCTTGCCACGGTCGGTGGCAAGGCAATACACGATGATAGGGCAGTAGGACAGTAGGGCAGTAGGGCCGCAGGAGGACGAACCACATGGCCGTCAACCCGATCCAGGCGCAGAAGTATCTCAAGGGCGTGGACTATCCGGCCAGCAAGGACGACATCGTCAAAAAGGCCAAGCAAGAGGGCGCGGACGACGAGCTCCAGGACACGCTGCAAAGGCTGCCCGAGGAGACGTACGAGACTCCCGCCGACGTGAGCAAGGCCATCGGCGGGCTCGGCTAGAGTTTCGCTCACCTCGCGGCCATGGGCAACCCTCACCCCTAACCCCTCTCCCGACCGCAGGAGAGGGGACAACCTGTGACCCGTCATCCGGTGGGCGCCCGGTGTGCCCCGGACTCTCTCGGCCGACCTTTTAAGGTCCGTGCTCTGCTGTGCAAATTGCAGATTTTCATCTGTGGGGGCGTCCCGCAGGGACATGACAATCTGCCATGACCTTTCAAGGTCAGGCTGTCGGTCCGTGCTCTGCCATGACCTCAAGGTCAGGCGGCGCTCACTATCACAATCTCAAGGCGCACTCGGACGCGTGATGGATCGTCTTGGGTCAGGGGTGAGAGGTGCGGCTGGTATACTGCGGCCATATCCCCTGACGTTCTTTATGCGACAGAGCGCGGCCGCGGCTATGAGGACCATGATTTAGCGCCGCGCTGCTCAACCGCCACTATCAATCGGACCGAGGTAACGAACGCTATGCCCGTGAGTAAGACCATCACCTGCGGAGAGTTGACGGCGGCCGACGAGGGCCGTACCGTCACCTTGATGGGCTGGGTCAACCGCCGCCGCGACCACGGCGACCTCATTTTCGTCGACCTGCGCGACCGCTGGGGCGTGACCCAGGTCGTCTTCGACCCCGAGGATTCGCCCGAGGCGCGCGCCGCCTGGGAGGAGGCGGGCGACGTGCGCGCGGAGTACGTGCTGGCCGTGACCGGCGTGGTGGCCCGCCGCCTGCCTGGCAAGGAAAACCCCGCGCTGCCGACCGGCGAGATTGAGCTGCGCGCCACCGGTCTGCGGGTGCTCAACGCGGCCAAAACGCCGCCCTTCACCATCAATGAGGACCAGGCGGTGGAGGAGGCGCTGCGCCTGCGCTACCGCTACCTGGACCTGCGCCGGCCGCGCATGACGTCTAACATCCTGTTGCGCCACCGCACGGTCAAGTTCATGCGCGACTACCTGGACGCGCGCGGCTTCGTGGAGATCGAGACGCCGATCCTGTTCAAGAGCACGCCCGGCGGCGCGCGCGACTACCTGGTGCCCAGCCGCGTGCACCCCGGCGAGTTCTACGCCCTGCCGCAGTCCCCGCAGCAGTTCAAGCAGCTGCTGATGGTGGCCGGCTTCGAGCGCTACTTCCAGATCGCGCGCTGCTTCCGCGACGAGGACCAGCGCGGCGACCGCCAGCCTGAGTTCACCCAACTCGACATCGAGATGAGCTTCGTCGACCGCGACGACGTGCTCA
>JAABUQ010003427.1_pt1 | contig 29057 bp, 25 predicted proteins | sample 5560001 | NCBI WGS metagenome assembly JAABUQ01 (sample SAMN10711888, study PRJNA513371) | rock metagenome | isolation source: Antarctica rocks | place: Antarctica: Victoria Land, Finger Mt nord | collected 2015-12-18 | reverse complement strand
AAAAATGATTTTGGGTTTGATGTCCGGCACTTCGCTGGACGGGCTGGATATGGCACTTTGCAGGTTTAGCGGCAGCGGTTTGCAAACTGAATTTGAACTGCTGGAATTTGAAACGGTACCTTATGATGATTTTTTCAGGAACGAGGTCAGGCAGGTTTTCTCCCAAAAAATGGTTGACCTGGAAACGCTGACTTTGCTGAATGCTTTCATCGGCAGTTTTCATGGAGAACTGGTTTTGCAATGCCTAAAAAAATGGCAGGTAAAAACAGCATCCGTTGATCTGGTTGCCAGCCACGGACAAACCATTTACCATGCACCCAAACATCAGCATCAGCAAAAAAACTATCCGAACGCCACGTTGCAAATTGGTGACGGCGATCATCTTGCTGTAAAAACAGGCATCATTACCATCAGCGATTTCCGGCAAAAACATATAGCAGCCGGAGGCGAAGGCGCACCTTTAGCTTTATATGGCGATGTGATTTTGGGCAGTAAAAAAGGGGAAAACCGCATTTTGCTGAACATTGGCGGCATTGCCAATTTTACTTTTTTGCCAGCCTATGCTTCTTTTAGCACCATAATTTCTACAGATGTTGGCCCGGGAAATACGTTGATCGATGCGGCCTGCCGAAAATATTTTGATTTGCCTTTTGATGCAGATGCGAAAATTGCGCTTTCGGGGGAAGTAAATGAGGAATTGTCAACCGCTTTAAAAGCACATCCGTTTTTTGCAGAAGCCTTGCCTAAATCAACCGGACCTGAATTGTTTAATATGGAATTTGTGCAGGAAGCGCAGCAAAAATCGTCAACCCAACAAATCAATCCGGCCGATTTGGTTGCCACGCTTACTGTTTTTACCGCACAAATTATTGCGGCCGCCATCTTGAAAAATTTCCCGGTTGAGGATTTGCAAGTATTTGTAAGTGGCGGCGGCGCAAGGAACCCGATGATGATACAGTCGCTCCAATTTTTAATGCCTAAAAACAGTATCCGGAATTCTGATGTGCTGGGCTTAAACGCCGATGCGAAGGAAGCAGTGCTTTTTGCTTTGCTGGCGAATGAAGCTTTGGCGGGAGAACCGATCGTTATCAACCAAAACCCGGCGGTTTTAATGGGGAAGTTTTCTTTTGGGCGATAAAAAGGATTTCTCACAATAATTTTTTCTACTGAAAAGATAATTCGGATAGAAAAATCAGCAAAAAGTAGATTATATTGCAGACCGATTAATAGCTGGTTACGTTATCAGGGTTAATGTTTCACCTTTTTTACATCCAACGTTAATCATTTTCCATTTTTTTTATCTATTAAATGCTTCATCATCAAACCAAACAAATTACGTATGAAAAAAAACCTACTTTTATTTTTTCTGGGGATCCTGTTTTGTGCAGCACAAGCCGTTGCACAAAGCAAAACGATAACCGGAAAAATTGTAGCTGCAGAAGATGGTTTCCCGCTGCCGGGAGTTTCTGTAAAAATTAAAGGAACTAATACCGGTACGCAAACAGACGCAAACGGGACCTATTCCATTAGTGCCGGTAGCGGGCAAACTTTGGTATTTTCTTTTGTAGGGACTATTAGCCAGGAAAGGGTAGTTGGCACATCTACCATTATTAATGTACAATTAAAACAGGATAACAGAACGCTGCAAGAAGTAACTGTTGTAACAGGTTTTGGTGTTAAACAAAGTAAACGGGATTTAACATCATCTACACAAACCATTACAGGTGCTGCAATTGAGCAAACCCAGCGCGAAAACTTGGTAAATGCCCTGCAGGGCCGTATTGCAGGTGCTACTGTAACCAGTACAAGCGGCGTACCCGGCGCATCGGCATCTATTGTATTACGTGGTATTACTTCAATTGGTGGCAGCAACCAGCCATTGTTTGTGGTTGATGGTATCCGTGTTAACAATGATGCGTTAAACCAGGGCGCGCTTACCTCTAACGGCGACAACCGGCGTGAAGACTTTACCAACCGTATAGCAGATATCAACCCCGATGATATTGAAACGGTTACGGTGCTTAAAGGTGCAGATGCCGCGGCAGTTTATGGTTCTGATGCTGCAGGCGGTGCAATTGTTATCGTTACTAAAAAAGGTAAAAGCGGGGATGGTGCAATCAGCTATAACAACAATTTTAGTTTTTCTAACGAATACCGTTTCCCGAAAATTCAAAGTGTTTATGGCCCAGGCACTTCGGGATATGCTGACCCAACAACCAGGCTTGCATTTGGGCCAGCCTATGCACCCGGGACACCAACCTACAATAATATTAAAGATGTTTTCCAAACGGGCTATTCACAACTGCATGACCTTGCTTTTGCAGGCGGTACAGAAGATGCGAGTTATCGGATATCAGGCGAATATCGTCATACCGGTGGTGTAATACCTGTAGTTTACAATGATAAGCTATCACTTCGTTTTGCCGGACAGGCTAAATTAACGCCAAAGCTGACCAGCAGCGCCAGCTTCAACTATTTTAATATAGATAACCGCAAAACGAACAAAGGCGATGGCGGAACTTACATTAATGCGCTCTCATGGCCTACAAATGATGATGTCCGCAACTATTTAAACCCTGATGGTACGAGGAGAACATTGCTGCCCCCAAGTTTAAAAAGTATTGTTACTGATGCTACTATAGATTTTGACAATCCGCTTTGGGATGTACGAAACAACATCAGCCGTGATAAAACTAACCGCGTGATTGCTAATTTTGACCTTTCTTATGATGTTACAAGCTGGTTAAATTTAAGAGGTTTATTTGGTGTTGATTATTACACAACACAGGGTAATAACCTTTTAAGCCAGTTTAGTAATTCTTACCAAAACGCAATTTCTGCAAATTTTGCATCTACTAATGGTATTTCTACCGGTGGTATTATTGATAATTATGATGATAACAACCTGTTGATAAATGGGTCATTTTTTGGTACACTAAAGCACAACTTCGGTGATTTTCGTACAACTTTGGCCGTTGGTGCCGAAATTTATGACAATAAGGATGTTACCAATGGTTTTTATGGCGAGCGGTTTTTACAGCCTGATTTTAACACCATCAACAACACTACGCCAACAACACAGCGTACAACCAGCAGTTTACAGGAAACCCGCCGTATCGGTGAAATTGCCCGGTTAAGTGTGGTATATAAAGAATTGATCACTTTAAACGCTACTGCCCGTAATGACTACTCATCCCGCCTGGCAGGTACAACTAAAGATTCTTACTTTTATCCATCGGGTGGTATAGGGTTTAATTTTTCGGAACTGCCTGCTTTAAAAGGCAGTAAAGTTTTATCATTTGGTAAAATACGTTTCTCTTATGCAGGTGTAGGTAAAGATCCTTATGCCCCCTATAAAATAAAATCGAGCGTAATACAGCAATCAACCACAGGCGGTGGTTATGCGTATGATGTTACCGGTAACAACCCGTATTTAAAGCCGGAAAAGGATTACCAGATGGAGCTTGGTACTGAGCTGCAATTTTTTGGCGGCCGTTTAGGCGCAGAGATCAACTTCTATAAATACCGTGCTACTAACCAGATATTTGACCCGCGTATCAGTTATGCATCAGGATATATTTTGGAATTGGTTAACGGCGGTGAGATACAAAATAAAGGTATTGAGGTTGAATTGAACGCTATACCGGTAAAAACTAAAGATTTTGCCTGGAAACCTTTCGTTAATTTTTTCCTGAACCGAGGTAAAGTAATTAACCTGGGTAACTTGCCTGAATATTACAACTCAGATACCTGGTTATATGCGAATGCACGTGCAAGTATTTTTCCCGGAAGTAGTTTATCAAACATAGCAACCTGGGATTACTTACGTAATAACAAAGGGCAAATATTGGTTGATCCTTCAACCGGTATGCTTATCTCAAATGGTAAGTTTGTTACAACAGGCGACCGCCAACCTAAATTTACCATAGGTTTTGGAAACAACTTTACTTATAAAAGCCTTGGTTTATCCTTCCTGTTGGACTACCGTAAAGGTGGCGATGTGTTTAATGGAAACGAATTATTTCTTACCCGTTATGGCTTGAGCGCAAGGACTTTAAACAGACAAACACCCGTAGTTGTACCGGGTGTATTAAAGGATGGTAACGAAAACTCGTCCAACCCTACTGTTAACACTATTCAGGTTAATCCTTATTACCAAACAGGTTTTTATACTAATGCTATTGAATCTGATTTTGTTGAACATAACATCAGTACGTTGAGGTTAAGGGATGTTACACTAAGCTACACTTTACCTGCATCAATACTGGGCAAACAAAAAGTGTTTAAATCATTTGGCGTTTATGTAACAGCAACAGACGTGTTTTTAATTACAAATTACACCGGTGCAGACCCTGAAGTAAATGGTACAAACTCCTCTACCAGAGGTTCTGGGGCAGCCGGGTTTGATTATGGCACATTAGCTACACCACGGACAATTTCCTTTGGGGTAAGTGTCAAACTATAACAAAGAACAGACATGAAAAAACAATTATATGCTTTCATTGCACTGCTAACATTAGGTACATTTAGCAGTTGTAAAAAATTTGTTGATATCAATACAAATCCTAACGCACCTACCATTGTAGACGCAGCCAGTTTGTTGCCGCCTATACAAGCAGGTATGGCAAGGGGTATGTGGTATGATACCAGATATATAGGACAATATGCCCAAATATGGGGATCATCAGCAGCTAATAATATTTGGGACGAAGAAGGGTATGCGCCAGGTAGCGACTCTAACGGTGAAATGTGGCGTACTATATATTTCAGCCTCGGCCAAAACATAACCTTAATGATGCAAGATGCTACTGCCCATAATAAATACGAATATTTAGGGGTTGCTTATGCGTTACGTGCCTGGGGATGGCAAAACGGTGCAGACATTTATAACAATATGGTTGTAAACGAAGCATATGACCCAACAAAACTTACGTTTGATTATGATAGCCCTCAAACTGTTTACGCTGAAGCAGTAAAAGATTGCCGTTTAGCGCTTCAATATTTTAACCAGGCAATTAAGGCAGATGGTTTAACACAATCAACCACCCTGGCAAAAGGTGACTATATGTATTATGGTGACCGAAGCAAGTGGATTAAATTTGTTTACTCCATTCTTGCTCAAAACGCATTGCATTTTTCTAATAAATCAACTTTCAGTGCAGATTCTGTAGTTAAATTTGTTGACCTGTCTTTTGCAAACAATGCAGATAATGCCAGCGTGCAGGTAAACGGATCAAATACAACAGACGGTAACTTCTGGGGGCCAACCCGTAACAACCTTTCTGGTTTCCGCCAGTCGGATTATCTTGTACGATTGCTGGATGGCCGTATCTTAGCAGGAAATGCAACTCAAGACCTTACAGCAGATCCTCGTTTGCCATTGTTGCTTATGGCAAGTAAAGATGGGGCTTATCGTGGTGTTGTACCTCCGTTAGGGGATATCAATTCAGCAGATGCCAATTCAGCAATCCCAGCTTTTGCCGGTTCTGCCGGAACAGCAACTACAATTGGTAAATATTTATTTAATGATAATTCGCGTGGTGTGTTTATGACTTTTCCTGTATTGCAGTTTATGAAATCGGAAGCGTTATACAAAAAAGGGGATCTATCCGGAGCTTATGCAGCCTACATCAAAGGTATAAGCAATGCACTCGACTTTGCCAGCAATCCCCCAATTAGTACAGGTTTCACAGGAAATCAAAACTTTATATCTGCAACAGCGCAGGCAAAGTATTTGGTTGGTCCGAGCGTTCGGCAATCAGCAGCAACCTTAAAGCTTAGCGACATTCTTCAACAAAAGTTTATAGCGTTATTTTTATGGAACCCGTTTGAAGCATGGTCTGATGAACGCAGGTATGGCTATGACGCCACCATTTTCCAGGGCTTCGTCAGGCCCGGTACTTTATACCCTGATAATGCCGGAAAGCAAGTGTATCTTGTCCGCCCACGTTATAATTCTGAATATATCTGGAATGTTCCTGCTTTGCAAAAAATAGGCGCTACCGCTCCGGATTATCATACCACCAAACCATGGTTTATTTTGCCATAAGTTTTAACGCCAACTTAAATGAAAAGACTAGCATATATTTTTTTCGGATTACTGTTAATAGTAGCCGGATGTAAGAAAAGTGTAATAACACAATATGGCGATACAGCCTCAGGAATATCTATAAAATTTTTACATACTGCCCCCGGCACACCTGCTGTTGATGGTTATGTAAATAATGTAAAGATCACACCAGTATCTTCCATATCTGTAACAGATAATACAGTTGTAACCTCTGTTGTTACCGGCATAAGTTATAACTATTTTGGTGCAACAGCTACTTATTTAGGCCTGTTTCCGGGCAGTAATTACGCCACAGTACCATCGGGCAGCACAGCAATAAAGGTCGTTGCTTCAACAACCGCACCCGTATTGGCCAGTACACAAACAAGTGCACCTGGCGCAGTAATTGGTAGTGCTACTCAAAATACCGTAAACGGATCGGCTTACTCTGTGTTTGCTTTAGGCTTATCGGGTTCTGCAACTTCACCGCTCGGTATTAAAGTTGTTGAAGATAAATTTCCAACTGCTGGTCCCGGTAAAGCGTATGTACGTTTTGCTTACATGATACCTAACGGGATACCTGTAGATGTTTCGGCAACAGCTACTCTGGTAGGTGCTACAACCGCTACCACCACCACTTTAACTTCTAATATTGCTTACAGCAATGTTAGTGATTTTGTTGCTGTAAACGTTAATCCTGCCGGGCTTACCAACTATACTTTCCAAATGTATTTGACTGGTACTACTACAAAATTAGGTACAGTTTCCGCAGCAGTATCGCTTGCCCCCGGCCGGTATTATACAATAATAGGCAGAGGGCTTGCTGCTGATTATGCTGTGCCCGGGACCAGTATTACGCTCAAAGCCTCAACCCGTCCAACACTTCCGGTTGGTGATGCACCTACAAAATACCCGGAGATTTATTTTAATCCTGCCGGAATTACTTTCTACACCAACAAGTAGTCGGATTTTTTACCCATAAAAGAAGCATCCGGAAATTTTTACGGATGCTTCTTTTACCCTATAAAAACTTGTAACCCAAACTCAAATGCCAAACATTTTGCCGCTGGCCGTAAGCCGGGTTGATCTCTGTCAAACCGCCTTCATAACGCAAATCAACAGAAAAGTTCAGTACATCAACACCGGCACCGGCCTGATAACCTAAGGTGCTGTTGCGGTAATTGCCAAAATCCTGGTAAGCGTTTTTAACGTTTTGGGATAAATTCTGATTAGTGTTCAAAATGTACGTGTACATCGGCCCGGCCATCAGCCTGAAATTTAATTTACTCAACCCAAAAGACTGGCCTAATAAAAGCGGCACGTTCAAAGTTGTGAAACGGACTTTTCCGCCTTCGGTAACCGCTTGGTTTTGCTGATTGTACTGAAAATCAAAATTACTGCCCGAGCTGCCTAAGTAAACTTCTGGCTGCACATAAAAACCTTTTCCAATACGCGTCCATAATCCAAGTTGGTAACCCGGAAGGGCCATCGAATTAATTTGTCCGTTGTTCACACTCAGGTGAGAAAAATTAACGCCGCCTTTTACACCAAGGCTAAACTGTGCTTTTGCACTAAAACTTAGTGCAGCAACCAATAGGGTAAAAAATATTTTTTTCGTATTCATTTTTGTAGGAGTGAAATTGGTTTGCAAAGTTTAATTCTGACAACAGTACAATCAAAAATTTCCCATGCTGTTTTTAATCGCCTAAAATTTATGTTAGGTTTGAATAAAAAAAACTTCAAATGGCAGAAATTACCATCAGCAAAAAAGATTGGGAACGTGTTAAAATTAAGGTTCAGCGGAAATATAACAGCCTGACAGACGAGCAATTGCAATACAACGAAGGCGAGGAAGATGATTTGATCAGGCGGATCATGGTGCTTGTTGACCGCAACCGCGAGTATGTTGTTTTTACGTTGAAAAAAGCTTTGGCCAACATCGACAATAATCGTTTATAAAAACGTTTTTGATAAGGATGTAAATCATTTCTGTTAAATTCGGGTTCAGATTTAAGTTTTATGAAAAAGGGTATTGTGTTGATCGCCAAGCGTAAAAAAATGATTTCGTCCGGCATAGTCATTTTATTGGCTGCAACTTGCTGGGGTTTTCAGGACGACCTTTTTCAGGTAGCCAAAAACCTGGATATTTTTGCCACAGTTTACAAGGAAGTGAACGTGAATTATGTGGATGAGATCAACTCTACCAAACTGGTCAAAAGAGGTTTGGATGCGATGATGGAAAGCTTAGACCCGTACACCGAGTTTGTGCCAGAGTCTGAAATTGAAGATTACAAGCTGCATTACATCAGCACGCAATATGGCGGCATTGGCGCAGGGGTTTATAACCGTAATAATAAAGTTATCATCTCCCAGCTTTTTGAAGGCTATCCGGCACAAAAAGCCGATGTGCGGGTTGGCGACCAGGTTTTGAAAATCAACGATGTTGACCTGGTCGGAAAAAAAGGGGAAGAGGTAAGCACTTTGCTGAAAGGTGCCAAAGGTGGCCTGGTCAAGTTACTGATCAAGCGGGAAAGCATAGCCCAGCCCATCGTTAAAAATTTGCTTCGTGAAGAAATAAAACAACCGAACGTGTCTTATCATGGGATGCTGAAAAGCGGCATCGGTTACATTAAATTAGATAAATTTTTGGAAAATTCAGGCCAGGAAGTGCAGGACGCTTTGCTCGACCTTAAAAAGAACAACCCGAAAGGAATAGTGCTTGACCTGCGCTACAATGGCGGCGGTATTTTGCAGGAAGCGGTTAAAATTGTCAATTTTTTTGTGCCAAAAGGAGTAGAGGTGGTTTCGCAAAAAGGAAAAGTAAAAGAGAAAAACAACATTTATCTCACCCAAAACACACCGGTTGAAACGGATTTGCCGCTGGTGGTTTTGGTGAATGGCCGTTCGGCTTCAGCATCAGAAATTGTGGCCGGTGCCTTGCAGGATTTAGACCGCGCCGTTATTGTTGGTCAGCGCAGTTACGGCAAAGGCTTGGTGCAGCAAACGTTTAGTATGCCTTACAATAGTTTGGTCAAAATCACGATTTCCAAATATTATGTTCCTTCGGGAAGATGTATCCAGGCTTTAGATTACACCCATCGTAAAGAAGACGGATCGGTTGTAAAAGTAGCAGATTCGTTAATCCATGAATTCAAAACGAAAAGCGGCCGCTCTGTTTATGACGGCAGCGGCATTTATCCGGATGTGTTTGTAAAGCAAGAACCGATTGCCAATATCACCAAAGCATTGATCACCAAAATGCTGGTTTTTAATTATGCCAATACTTATCGCAATACGCACAACCAGTTATCTGCCTCAGAAAATTTTAACATCAGTGATACCGATTACAGCGACTTTGTAAAGTATCTTTCGGGCAAAGATTACAGCTACAGTACGCAAACCGAACGATTGCTGACGGATTTAAAAGCCGTTGCCGAGCACGAAAAGCAGTTGGGCGAAATAAAAACGGAGTACGATGCCTTAAAAAACAAACTGGCCGTAAGCAAAAAGAATGACTTGGTTCAGCATCAGGCAGAAATAAAACAAATTTTGGAAAGCGAATTGGTTACCCGCTATTATTATGAAAAGGGCAGGATAGAAGACAGCTTTAAAAATGATAAAGAACTGGCCGCTGCAACGCTGGTAATCCAGAACAAACCGGAATTGGCTTCCATTTTAAAAGGCGAAGGCAACTACAAAGTTATTGGGAAACCGATAGCCGCACTGGCTGCAAAAAGTACCGATAAAAGCAGCAACGACCAGTAATGACACTTCTTTTACCGGTATAAAATCAGCAACACAAAATATAGGCTTTTTCTGTAAGGCATGGATTTTTGCTTGTAAAAGAAGTGTTATTCCTCCCAATCCAAACCCATGTTCCAAAACATAAAAGCCCATTTATCAGATTCCTGGTTGATAACCTGTGAAGTAGAACGGCCTGCACCATGTCCGGCTTTGGTTTCAACCCGGATTAAAACCGGTGCTTTCCCTTGCTGAAATTCCTGTAACCGTGCCGCAAACTTAAAAGAATGCGCCGGCACCACGCGGTCGTCATGGTCTCCGGTCGTCATCATCGTTGCCGGATAGTCGGCCGGTTTTAAAGCATGGTAAGGCGAGTAGTGGTGCAGATAATCAAACATTTCTTTAGAATCATGTGCTGTTCCATAATCATACGCCCAACCTGCACCGGCCGTAAATTGGTGGTAACGCAGCATATCTAAAACCCCAACTGCCGGGAATGCTACTTTGCATAAATCTGGTCGTTGCGTCATGGTTGCGCCAACTAATAATCCACCGTTCGAGCCGCCGGCAATTGCCAGATATTCATTGGAAGTATATTGATTATCGAACAGATATTCCGCAGCAGCAATAAAATCATCAAAAACGTTTTGCTTGTTCATTTTCGTTCCGGCCAGGTGCCAGTTTTCCCCGTATTCGCCGCCGCCGCGCAGGTTTGGAACGGCATAAATGCCGCCCTGTTCCAGCAAAATTAGAGTTGAAGTGCTGAAGGCAGGCGTTAAATTCACCCCAAAACCACCATAAGCATACAGCAACGTCGGATTTTTGCCATTAAAAACAGTACCTTTTTTATAAGTAATCAGCATCGGGATTTTAGTTCCGTCTTTGGAAGGATAAAAAACCTGTTTTGATTCATACTTTTCCGGGTCAAAAGAAACACCGGATTTCTTGTACAGTTCCGACTTCCCGGAAGCAATATGATATTTGAAAATCGTGGAGGGATAGACGTAGGACGTAAACATATAATAGGTTTCCTGATCTTCTTTTTTTGCATTGAAACCGCCAGCCGTTCCAACAGCGGGCAACTGAATTTGATGCTCCATTTTTCCGTCGTAATTATATTGCAGGATAAAAGAAGTAGCATCTTTGAGATATTCGGCAAATAGGTTTCCGCCGCCGGTAGAAATAGTTAATACATTTTCTGTTTCCGGGATCAAATCTTTCCAGTTCTCCGGTTTTGGACCGGCAGCATCAACCATAACTAATTTAAAGTTTGGTGCATTTAAATTAGTGAAAATGAAAAGTTTGCTGCCGATGTTATCTATGATTTCCTGCTGCGAATCAAAATCATCGACGATGTTCTTAATTTCAGGTTCAGGTTTTGCCAGGTCTTGAAAGTACAGTTCGTTTCCGGTGGTACTTTCGGCAGCCGTGATGATCAGGAAACGCTCGTCTTCCGTTAAATAACCACCAACATATCGGCGCGGCATATTTTCTCCGCCAAAAACCAACTGATCTGTACTTTGCGCGGTATTCAATTTATGATAAAAAAGCTTGTGGTATTGCGTTAATCCGGCTAACTGACTGCCTTCCTTCGGCTTATCATAACTGCTGTAATAAAACCCATCGTTGCCTTTCCAGGCCAAACCAGAAAACTTTACATCGATTAAAGGATCGCCTACAATTGTTTTATCCGAAGTGTTGATTACGATTACTTTGCGCCAGTCGGAACCGCCTTCCGAAAGCTGGTAAGCCGCCAAACTGCCATCTTTGCTAAAACTCATTCCGCCCAGCGAAGTCGTTCCATCCGCAGAAAATAGGTTTGGGTCGAGAAAAACCTCCGGCTCGCCCGGATCCGATTGCCGGTACAAAACCGCCTGGCTTTGCAAACCATCGTTTTTGTAGAAGTACGTGTATTTTCCTTCTTTAAAAGGGGCACTGTATTTTTCGTAATTCCACAGCTTTTCCAGTTTTTGGCGGATGGCATCACGAAAGGGGATTTGCTCCAGATAATTGTTCGTTACCTTGTTTTCTTCCATGACCCACGCTTTTGTTTCGGCAGATTGATCGTCTTCCAGCCAACGGTAAGGATCGGCAACTTCAGTCCCGAAATAAGTATCGGCAACGGTTCCTTTTGCGGTTTTTGGGTAAGATAAAGGTTGAATATTCATTTTTTTGTATACTGTTTTACTAAACGGCTTCAGCTAAATAAAGTATTTTTGATTATATATTGCTGATACTTCTTTTACCATATAAAAATTTACCTCATAAAAACAGCATCAACACAATTTTAAAAAGCCTGCACTTTTGCTGTATTTTTGCCCTTATGGTCGTTCGCGATAAACTCTATTTTGCTTCCGATTTCCATTTGGGCGTTCCTGATTATGCTTCTTCGCGCAAGCGGGAAGATTTGCTCGTGCGCTGGCTGGATTTTGTTGGAAAAGATGCTGCCGAAATTTTTTTGATGGGCGATGTGTTTGATTTCTGGTTTGAATACAAAACCGTTGTGCCGAAAGGCTATGTTCGGTTTTTAGGGAAGCTGGCCGAACTTTCTGATGCCGGCGTAAAGCTGTACTTCTTTAAAGGCAACCACGATATGTGGATGTTTGATTACCTGAAAACGGAATTGGGCGCAACGATCATCAGCAATCAACTGCAAATAGAACGGAACGGCAAGAAGTTTTTCCTGCATCATGGCGACGGGTTAGGCCCCGGAGACCGGTTTTATAAACTGCTGAAATGGTTTTTTCGAAGTCAGGTTTGCCAGTGGCTTTTCGCGCGCCTGCATCCAAACCTGGGCGTAGGCATCGCATCCAAATGGAGCCGGAAAAGCAGGATCATCAACCAAAAAAATGAAGAATCCAAACCAGGGCAGCAGGAATGGCTGGTTGTTTTTTGCAAGGAAGTTTTGAAAACCAAGTTCTATGATTATATGCTTTTCGGCCACCGGCATTTGCCGCTGGATGTTCAACTGGATGAACGCAGCCGTTACATTAATTTGGGCGAATGGGTTTACCACAACACGTATGCTGTTTTTACCGGTGAAAAATTGGAGTTGAAGTATTTTGAAGGAGAACAGCCTGAAAAGAATTGATTTGTTTTTCCTTCAAAATAAAGTTATTCAAAAGCCGTATTTTTGCATGATAAAAGAAGCATGTGAATCAAGCTAAAATCCACCTAAAGGATTTAGGAGCAATGGCTTTAGTTTTCAAAAAAACAGATGTTAGAAAAATTAGAAGCGATTAAACAACGCTGGCAAAACGTAGAAACGGAACTGAGCAACCCGGAAGTAACAAACGATATGAAGCGTTATGCGCAGCTCAACCGGGAATATAAAGAGCTGGGCAAGGTGGTGGACGAATACAACGTTTACCACAATATCATGAGCAATATCAATGCAAACCGGGAAATTTTGGACATCGAAAAAGATGAAGATTTTAAGGACATGGCCAAAGCCGAGCTGGAAGAACTGTTGGTGCAAAAGGAAGACCTGGAAGCCAAAATCAGGCTGATGCTGATCCCGAAAGATCCGGAAGATGCCAAAAATGCAATTCTTGAAATCCGTGGTGGAACAGGCGGCGATGAAGCTGCCCTTTTTGCAGGCGATCTATTCAGAATGTACACCCGTTTTTTTGAAAAAAAAGGCTGGCAATATGCAGTTGCAGATATTACCGAAGGCACAGCCGGTGGTTATAAAGAGGTGATTATTGAAGTAAGCGGGGAAGATGTTTATGGTTTGCTGAAGTACGAATCGGGCGTGCACCGCGTACAGCGCGTACCGGATACCGAAACGCAAGGCCGGGTACATACTTCTGCGGCTTCGGTTGCGGTATTGTCTGAGGCGGAGGAAGTGGATTTTTACTTAAACCCGGCTGATGTAGATATGCAGACCTCACGTTCAGGCGGTGCAGGCGGGCAAAATGTAAATAAAGTAGAAACCAAGGTGCAGTTGACACACCGTCCATCGGGAATGGTAGTAGTTTGCCAGATCGAGCGGTCGCAGTTTGGCAACCGTGCGCGTGCGATGGAAATGCTGCGGAGTAAATTGTACGATATAGAGCTGCAAAAGCACAATGGAGATATTGCCGCTAAACGGAAAACGATGGTCTCCACCGGCGACCGGTCTGCCAAAATTCGGACCTATAACTATCCGCAGGGCCGGGTAACCGAGCACCGTATTGGTTTGACGATGTATAACCTTTCCGCAGTAATGGATGGTGATATACAGGAAATTATAGAAGCTTTGCAATTTGCAGAAAACGCAGAAAAATTAAAAGAAGGCACTACAGCCTGAGGACCTGTTTAAAATTTGTTCAATTTGTTTTCTATGCTTCTTTTATCACCTAAAAAAATGGCAGGCATTTGTTTTTGGTTTATTTAAATCGGTGCAAACACCAATTTTTATAGGGTAAAAGAAGCATTGGCATTTTTTCTTGTATAAATTTAAGCAGGCTTTAAGTTTTTTTCAGAAATTATTGCAAAAACCAAAATCAAAGCTATATTTGCAGTCCAAAACGGAGTGGTAGTTCAGCTGGTTAGAATGCCTGCCTGTCACGCAGGAGGTCGCGGGTTCGAGTCCCGTCCATTCCGCCAAGTGAGATTACAAAATTGTCAAAAGCCTTCAAATTCAATGTTTGAGGGCTTTTTTGCGTTTAGGACAGTTCCAAAATTGTCAAAATTGCCCAATATTAAGTCGCGTCATTCGTAGCGTCTTTTTATTTGAAAAAAAGACGCTGCGAATCAGGTTGTAAGACATTGTATGTCAACCTGTTCACGGCATATACATCTTGATTTAGAGACACTGCATTTCGAAATTTGTTAAACCATTAATTATTTCGTTATGTTAGAAAAAAGCTTCGGGTTGTTTTTCTTTTTAAAGCAACCCAAAAATCAATCAAATGGTGTACGGTACGTTTATCTACGTATTACCGTAAATGGTACTTCCAAGGAACTTTCGACCAAAAGACAATGGGAGTCCTCCAGGTGGAACCGGTCCTCAGGAAGAGCGAACGGTTCAAAAGAAGATGCAAAGGCACTTAACGCTTATTTAGATGTCTTAAATGCCCGGGTTTACCAGGCAAGAAAGATTCTTATTGAATCCGGCAGGGAAGTAAATGCAGAAGCGCTGAAAAACATTGTTACGGGACAGGGAGAAGAAAAAAGAATGATCCTTGCCATTTTTAAAGTGCATAATGAGCAGATGAAAGCATTGATCGGAAATGAATTTGCCCCATCTACTCTAACCCGCTATAAGACTGCCCATGATCATACTGCATCTTTCATTAAGTGGAAATACAAAGCCGATGATCTGGAAATTAAGGAACTCGACTATGAGTTTGTTTCACAATTTTCTTTTTGGCTAAGAAGTGTCCGAAACTGCGGCCATAATGCAGCTATGAAATATCTGGGAAACCTAAAAAAGATCGTTTTGGACTGTATTAAAAAAGGCTGGCTTCAAAGAGATCCATTTTTAGGTTTTAAAACCAATCGTAAAGAAGTGATCCGGGTTGCGCTAACTAAAGATGAGCTTGCAAAAATAGAAGCGAAGGATTTTAAAATTGACAGGCTTAATCACGTCCGGGATATTTTTCTGTTCAGTTGTTATACCGGCCTGGCCTATATTGATGTTTACAATCTCAGGCGTTCTGACATTGTAACGGGTGTTGACGATGGTAAGTGGATTATTACCACCAGGCAAAAGACTGAATCAGCGACCAGGCTTCCTTTATTGCCTGCAGCACTAAAAATCATGGAAAAGTACAAAGATGATATCAGGTGCATTAATAAAGGATTGGTATTACCGGTATTGACTAACCAAAAAATGAATTCCTATCTAAAGGAAATTGCTGACGGCTGTGCCGTTAATAAAAATCTCACCTTCCATATTGCCAGGCACACGTTCGCTACCACAGTTACCCTAAGTAACGGCGTACCGATAGAAACAGTTTCTAAAATGCTGGGCCATAAATCGTTGAAACAGACCCAGCACTATGCCAAGATCGTAGACCTAAAAATCAGCGGGGATATGCAATTGCTTAAAGAAAAACTTATAAAAAAATCACTTTAACACTAAGTAGTTGTGGCCGCTTTAATTTTTTTGTAATCGGCCACAATTATTGTAGTAGTTGCTTAATAATCGATGCCTTTTGGCAATAAGTGAAGTTATGTACATCGTCCGGTTTATAACCTTAAAGATTATAAAAATAGATATGATCATTTGGTTATCGATTAGGTTTAATACCATACTGTTGCTTTATATAATAAACAATTTAATTATTTTTGTGTATTACATAAAACACATGTCATGAAACAACAGCTTGTTTTACTTCCAAAGGCACAGAAAGTCTTGAATGATCTCGGTGAGAATATTAAGCTGGCCCGGCTTCGCCGAAAATTAAATACGACACAGGTAGCAGAACGGGCAGGTATCAGCCGCTCTAATTTATGGAAGATTGAAAAAGGCACACCAACAGTAGCAATGGGAGCCTATTTTCAGGTACTATTCGTGTTGGGGCTGGAAAAGGATTTTTTAAAACTTGGTGCTGACGACCAATTGGGCCGGAAATTACAGGATGCTGGTTTAATAACAAAGGACAGCAGTTCAAAAAAATAAGTTATGGCCCAAAGGATCTATGTATACGCTGACTGGCAGGGATTACCGGCAACCATGCGGGTTGGCGTCCTTGCAGCCGACCTTGTGCGGGGAAAAGAAGTCTTTTCGTTTGAATATGACCAGCTTTGGCTGCAGTCCGGGTTCGCGCGAATGCTCGATCCAGACCTTCAGCTGTTTTCCGGGCCGCAGTATTTAAATGACGGGAAGCCGAATTTCGGGATGTTTCTTGATTCTTCACCTGATCGGTGGGGACGTGTACTGATGCGCAGGCGCGAAGCGATCATAGCCCGTAAAGAAGAACGGCAGCCAGCGACACTACATGAATCAGCATTTCTTTTAGGAGTATATGACGGTACCCGAATGGGCGGCCTTCGTTTCAAAACAAACGAAGACAGCAATTTTGTGAGTCATGCAGCTGAACTGGCTGCGCCGCCATGGGTAACGCTCCGCGACCTGGAGTATGCCAGCCTCTGTCTCGAAAATGAAGACATAACTGCACCAGAGGAACTCAAATGGCTCAATATGCTCATGGCACCAGGTTCGTCTCTTGGCGGCGCAAGACCGAAAGCCAGTGTGACAGACCCTTCAGGAAATCTTTGGATCGCTAAATTCCCCAGTACAAGTGACGAATACGATATTGGTGCCTGGGAGATGGTCGTATGGCAAATCGCTGTCAATGCCGGGATCAACATGGCACCGGCGCAGCTGCAACATTTTTCTGGCCGGCATCATACTTTTTTAACCCGACGATTTGACCGTACCCCTAATACTGGCCGCATCCATTTTGCATCCGCGATGACGCTTCTCGGTCAACAGGATGGCGTAGATTATCACGACGGCCTTAGTTATCTTGACATGGTGGGCTTTATTATTCAAAACGGCAGGCGAGTGAACGACAATCTCCGCCAGCTATGGACAAGGATGATCTTTAATATGCTGGTCAAAAACACGGACGACCACCTGCGTAACCATGGCTTTTTGCTAAGCGAAGAGGGCTGGGACCTCTCCCCGGCGTACGACATTAATCCCAATCCGCGCGGTAACGGACTGACCCTGAATGTATCCGAAGATGATAATTCTTTGAACCCGGAGCTGGCACTTTCCGCAGCTATTCATTTTAGGTTAAAACCTAAAGAATCCGAAGCCATTTTGAACCGGATACGCATTGAAATAACCGGATGGCCAGCCATTGCTTCAAAGTATGGTTTATCGCGCAGGGAACAAGAGACGATAGCCCCTGCCTTTGAAAGATAAAACCGATCATCTTGTACAAAAAACGTACTGATTGAAAACGCCAGCTAAGGTTTGCATTAAAGTATTTTTCAAATTTCCCTGCATCAAATACAGTCGTCGTATCATTATGGAGATATAATCAAATAAATTATTGCGTAACTAGCCTTTCCTAATCACCAGATGCATCAGTGCCAGATCGCTTAATAACCGCTCCATCTCAGCCTGGTAAATGTCTTGGACATCCTGCTTAATCTGCGAATAATTCTTTTGTACAATGGAGTTATCTATCTTCCGGATCAATGGTATCTCCTTGTAACTTTCTTCTTCTTTTTTAAGCGCAGCATGGTCATTGATGATGTCGGCGTGAAAAGTTTTTAGGTCAATCTTTTCACCCGGGTTATCCACCACCATACCCACAAATTCACCAGAGCTCAGGGAAGAAATGCGAGATGCAGGAACAGCTGCCTCTAGTTGCTTGGAACGGCTGATCGAGGTATCCTGCCTGGCCTTTTACAACCTTGCTTTTTTGGGCACTGGGCGGCGGTAAAGCAGTTCCTGCTAACGCGAAGGCGAGCACAGAAAAAGGGATTAACACGAGCCTTCCGGATGCTAAAATTAAAGATGGCCGCGCTTTGAACAAAATGAGCTATTATGACCTGGCAATGGCGGACTCAAATAAACTAAGAGAGCAGATCAAAAGTGATCCCTATTACCGTCAGCAAGCTGACGCCCCGGCGTTCAGGAATTTGACCGGCAATCTGCTGATGCCCGGCAAGTTGAAAGATAGTTTACCGATAGAACCTCAGACGGGTACACGCAACGGAAGTAATAACTGTGCTGCGAGCGAAGCTCAGGTTTATCAAAAACTGGCGGCATTACAACAAGCGATCAGGCGGCCGTCCACTACACAAGGCATGTCAAACAAAGCTTATCCGGATTATTTAGTAAACGGTGGTGATGCGGCGGGCTTGTTACAAAAAAAGTTGCAGGACCAGAATAAACAGCCAGCAGAAGACCCGGAAATGAAGCAAATGAATAGCCTGCTGGAAAAGGTACTGGATATTCAACATCCGGAGCGGGTGAATGACAAGCTGAGGGCGAGTTCAGCAGCACACCTCGGCCAGGTATATCCTGTAACTGCTGATTTGCCCGCCAGCCCGGTATCCATTTTGAACAATGATCAGTTTTATAACGATACGGAGGCCGGCACTCACCGGGTTGAATTAAAAGGTTTCTATTCGTTGGATGAGCAGGGTGGGCCGGATCTTACAAATGCTATTCCGGCCGTTATTCACGAAACGCAGACCCTGGTGAGCGGTTCGGTTATAAAGCTGCGTTTGACGGCACCGGTATGGATCAGTGGTGTGCTTGTGCCAAAAAATAATTTTCTTTTTGGCGTAGCCGCATTGAGCGGGGAAAGGCTGGGCATTAAAATTAACAGCATCCGTTATCATCATTCATTATTTCCGGTGTCCCTTTCTGTTTACGACCTGGATGGCTTGGAAGGTATCGAAATTCCCGGCGCGATCAGCCGGGATGTTGCCAAAGAATCTACGGCGAGCGCAATCCAAAATATCGGGCTGGCCAGCCTCGATCCTTCTATTGGCGCTCAAGCCGCGAGTGCAGGAATTGAAGCTGCCAAAACGCTTCTTAGTAAAAAGGTAAAGATAGTCAGAGTCTCGGTGAAAGCCGGGTACCAGGTCTTGCTCAAAGACGAAAAAGCTAAGGATATAACACCGTAATCACCCGGCCAAATAAATGTGGGTCTAAAAGGATTGTAGCCTAAAATTATTAAACAACCATTAAAAACATCATTATGAAAAAGATCACTGTAACAGTAATACTCGGTATTATTCTTTTTTTCAGCAGTAAGGATGGCTATTCACAAAATACCATTGCTTACCCGGTATCGTTCATCGAGCCGTACCGGCTGAATATTGCCTTTTCTAAAACCACCAATTTGGTGTTTCCCTTTGCCATTCAAAGCGTGGATAGGGGCAGCCGGGATGTGCTGGCGCAAAAAGCCAAGGGAGTTGAAAATATTCTGGAGGTCAAGGCAGCTAAAAGGGGCTTTGAAGAAACTAACCTGACGGTAGTGACTTCAGACGGTAAGCTATATTCTTATCTGTTGAACTATAGCGATGCGCCATCGGTATTGAATATCCGGTTTTTAAAAGGCCCCGGCAGCAGTGCGGCTGATTTTTCAGGCGGGCAGCCAGCTGAAGCAGAATTGCAGATCATGGCTGCACAGGTAGCGGCCAAAGAAGACCATTTAACCGGAATAGGTGTAAAGCGCGATGGTATGAAATTACAACTAAAAGGATTGTATATCCATGACAGTGTTTTCTATTGCCAGTTCACCATAGGTAACAAAAGTGCTATCAATTATGATATTGACCAGTTCCGATTTTTCATCCGGGATCAGAAAAAAGTCACGCGGACGGCTGCGCAGGAACTGGAAATCCTGCCAATTTATACTTATGGAGACACGGGTAGTGTCAATGCCCATAGCAGAAAGGTGATGGTTTTCGCCTTATCCAAATTTACGATCCCGGATCAGAAATACCTGGAAATCCAGGTTATGGAAAAAAATGGCGGCAGGCACCTGGAAGTGCGTGCGAACAACAAGGATCTGGTCAGATCCAAATCTTTATAACATCAATTTAATCATTAAAAAATAATGGACATGAATGAGAAAAATCTGGACTACCTGAAAAATCAGGTAAAGTTTACTGGCTTCGGCGAAGGCCTGGACAATGAGTTAGCTGAGCAGGTGCAAAAACAGCAACCTGAATTTAAATTACAACATCGAGCAGTCTATGGAAAGGATGAAGCGGAAGCTACACTGCATTTTAAAAAATCCACGGAAAGTGACTTGTATTTTTTTAATCGGTACGACCTTCATTTAAAACAAGGGCAATCCAATGAACCACTGAAACAAACCTTTTATGTAGGCAGGGAAAATAACGTAACTGCTAAAGAGGCTTATAACCTGCTTGCCGGCCGTTCTGTATATAAGGATATGACCAAAATGGAAAAAGTAGGTGAAGGTGAAAACGTGCGGTTTAAACCAACTGAAGAAAAATATGAGGCCTGGAAGCAGCTCAATTTTAAACAGACGGACGAGCAGGGCAATTTCAAGCAGCGACTGTTTTTTGAAAGCCATGGTTTCGATTTGGGAAAGGCTTTGGGTAAACTTCCACTAAAGGAAATGGAGGATAATTATGACAAAAGTCGCTTGGCCGAATCCCTAAAGAAAGGCAACCTGCAAAAAGTAACGCTCACCGAAGACGGTAAAGAACAAAAACTTTTTATCGAGGCCAATCCAAAGGACAAAACGATCAATATTTATGACAGTAACATGCAACGTATTGATCTTAAACAGATTCAAGTAGAAAAGCTTTCCCAAGGTGAAGCCAATAGCGTTCGACACCAGGAAAATAATAAGGAAAGTCATAAACAGGATTCGCCAGGTGAAAACCAAAGTAACAAGGCTTCTGAGAAGAAAAAGCAGCACATGAAAGTATCTTAAGCCATTTAGGGGAATAACAACAGATAAGCATGGATTCGATCAAGCCACTTTTTAAGTTCTTTGTAGCAATTGAAAGAGATGCCAGGATCAGTATTACCCATATCGGCATCTACGCGGCACTATTACAATTCTGGCAGGAACATGACTGTGAAAACCCGGTCAATGCTTTTAGCTATGAGATCATGCGGATCGCTAAAATTTCAGCAAGTACAACCTATCATAGAAGCGTCAGGGATCTGAACGAATTCGGCTATATCAGGTACGAGCCTTCTTTTAAGAGGAATAAGCGTAGTAAGCTGTACCTGCTTATTTAAAGCAGGTACAGCTTTTATTATATATTTTTTTAACCATAAAACTAGGGTGATGGGTGCAGACGTAATTACGAAAGAAGATCTGGAAATTTTTCGTGTCCGGTTAATGGGGGATATCCGGGAAATATTAACGGCTCATCCCAGTGAGCCAAAGGAATGGCTTAAAAGTATGGAGGTGCGGAAAATTCTTAAAATATCAAACGGGACGTTACAAAATTTAAGGATTGCCGGCAAGTTGTATTACTCGAAGATTGGCGGCATCTATTATTACCGGTACCCAGAAATCATGTCACTTTTAGAAGCTGGTAAAAACACTTTTAAATCCTAATTATCAATGCAATCTCAATATTTGGCTCTGATATTTCACCAGTTTTCAGATGACCAGCGCATCACGTCCTGGCATATCAGTATTTACATGAGTATATTTTATTTATGGAGCGTGAACGGGTTTAGAAACCCAGTTCAGGTAAGCCGTAAAAAAGTCATGCAATTGGCCCATGTCTATAGTAAGATGACGTATCATAAATGTATCAGGGAATTGCACCAGTTTGGATACATCAGTTATCTACCTTCCTATAACCCGTTTCTTGGAAGTACGGTTCACATGCTATTCCCGGGCAATGAACATTGATTTTTTTCCGGAAATAAGCCAAGGAACAGGCTTAGATAATCTATATTTCTTATCATTTAAATTCCTCCTTTTAGAGATAATCATGTTTTTGCACTGTATTCTGTACTTATGATTTCTTGTTTTCAGAAGGAAGAAGGTTCTACTTTTTTTATCAAATCGGTATCAGCTAACAATGCAAAGTTATAAATGTCGCCAGGCATAAGACCTTGAAGCAATTTAGACCGTTCAAAGCATTGGCGGAAGATTGCCGTGCGTTAAGCCGCATCCTGCTGAAGCTTGACTTAAATCAGCAGGAGGCAAGTGCTATGCACGTCTTTACGGTACTTTTCAAAATGGCTTTCAAAGATGACGGGCTGATAATGGAATTTCAAAAGTTTACAGGAGGAAAAATGATTTTATCAGTAGCCAGTACAATATCAATCTGGCCGAAACCGTGCTGAACTTAAAAGAAGAAATAGAAAAAGTCTTCCAAGTCATCCACCTTACCTTTACTTCTTCTGGTACATCTGTTCAGTATTACTTTCAGGAAGGGAAACGGATTCATACTAACCAGGCTCATTCTGAGAGTACCGTGCTTAATTTACTGATGAGCTCCATCAAATACAGATCGGCGGAACGTGATCAGGTTATCAAGATCAGTTTGGATAGGGTTGATGATTATAAAGTAATTGATAATTGCCTGGTATTGATTTGAGCAGGTAGGCAGTAAATGACGCCAAAGGGCTAAGGCGTTTAATCATTAAAGCGCAGATCTAAGCCCTATTGCTGATGGTACGGCAAATTTCACCAACTACTTTTGAAGGGAGTGATTAATAGTGAATAGTCTTAAAATAGGTTGATTATTTTTTGATAGCACAAACATTGATAAAAAAGCTAAACATCCACTAAAAATGTTTGAGCTTTTTTGTTGTAGGTCTTAAGTTTAATGGTTTGTTGATCATTTGTATGCCATTGCCCCATAACAAGTCTGCCAGGGCTTTGGATATATAACCCTTGTCACCAAACAGTTTGCCAAAGATGTCCTCTGTCATAGAAGTCATCAATTTAACATTCCTGTCGTCAACATTTCTTTTTGTAAGGTAAAAAGACAATATCTCCCCCTTGTCATTGATGATCAGATGGAGTTTAGACCCATAAAACCAGCCAATGGAACATTGTCCCCTTTCTGCCACCTGATCAAAGACCTTATAATTATGTATCCGCCTGTTGTGGCAGACTTTGATATATGTTGAATCGATGAAGTTACTACCTCGTGATGTTCCCAGGTAGTTTGTTTTCAGGAACACATCATCGGGACTGCCACCCGTTGCTGCAACTCTACAAAGCGGTTGTAAGACACCAGGCCGGGAAAGTAATCTTTATAATAAGGGCTGATATACCCCAGATAAAAGTGCTATAGATTAGTAAAATGGCCGCTGTGAAAAGCGATCAAAATTGTCATGATCTCACTATCTAAAAGTGAAGCTTCCCTGTTTCTGAACTTGTGTTTATCCGTTTCAAGGCGGTATTTTTTGATGACAATATCAAATTCCTTGCAGAAGTCATCCACTTTAACGAATATTTCAATAATTTTGTTAGGAGTAAGCATACGATGTTTGGTTTAAATTCGACACTTAAATATAACAAAATATGCTTACTTATTGATATTCAATTGATCATAAATCAATCAAGGGCTCGATTATCTTTTGACTTATCCCGAACTCACGCCTATTTACTTAACCATGAATAATTTTAAAAAACAAAACCGGGCGCCTTTGATCAACGCCCTACGCAAAGCTTTTTTTATTGCTAAACAATCGCAAAAAATTAATAGTGCCCCCGCCAATGAATTGATTGAGAAATTTGCACAAAGCAAAGTACAACGAAGACAGTTTATTGGCGATATAGTGAAAACAGGCATGGTAATTAGTGCCGCAGGCATTTTAAACGCATGTAAAAAAGTTGTCGATGTAACACCTGTTGTTCAATTGCCTAACTTTTCGGCAAACTTGAGCCAAAGCCAATGCCAACCTAAAATTGTAATTATCGGTGCAGGCATGGCCGGTTTAAACTGTGCCTACCAATTAAAAAAGGCAGGGCGTGTTTCTACTGTTTACGAAGGTTCAAAACGGATCGGCGGTCGGATTTTTTCTAAAAGCAATACACTGGCAACAGATATTTACACTGAGCTGGGAGGGGAATTTATTGATTCCGGCCACGGTGACATGCTTAAATTGTGTAGCGAATTTGGCCTGTCTTTATTAGATACCAGAACCGAAACAGAGGCAAAGCTGGCAAGGGACAGCTTTTATATAGACGGAAGGTTCTATTCGGAAAGCGAAGTTATAAAAGCTTTTTTGCCTTACTCCTCAAGGATCAATGCCGATATAAATTCGCTGCCTAATGTAATAACTTATGATAACCATGACCAGACCTCCACACGTTTTGACAGGATGAGTATTAAAGAATATCTGGATTCTATTGGCATGACAGGGTTTATCCGGAAAGGGATAGAAACGGCTTACCTAACAGAATACGGACTGGACACAGATCTACAGTCCTCGATCACCTTTCTATACTTGTTCAATCCCGATACATCTAATGGGTTTGAAATTTTCGGCTCAAGTGATGAGCGTTATAAAATCCAAGGTGGCAATCAAAGTTTAACAAATAAACTTTACGAGCAAGTTAAAGATCAAGTTTACCAGGAAAATGTTTTGGTAAAGATAAAAGAGACAACAGCAGGATACACACTCTATTTTTTAAATGGCAATAATTCTGTAACAACAGTTAGTGCCGATATAGTAATATGTACGGTTCCTTTCAGTGTTTTAAGAAATATTGAACTGGAAATAGCTTTGCCAAAATGGAAATCAGACGCTATAAAAAATGTAGGTTACGGGACAAATTCAAAGCTGTTATTAGGGTTTAACAGCAGGGTTTGGCGGGGATATGGACAAAGCGGTTACGTATTTACAAATAACGCTATCGAGACCGGATGGGACAATAGTTGGGCGCAGCCTGGCAAAAGCGGCGGTTATACCGTGTTTCAAGGCGGTAATGAAGGTTTACAATTGGGAAATGGAACGCCGGAATCTCAGGCACCAAAATTTATTGACCAGTTAGAAAAAATGTGGCCGGGATGCAAAAAGGCTTTTAACGGTAATGTAAAAAGAATGCACTGGCCAACTTACCCTTTTACACTTGGCAGTTATTCATGCTATAAAGAAGGGCAGTACACAGGTATCCGCGGGGCCGAAAGGAAGCCCGTTGGCAACTTGCACTTTGCGGGAGAGCATTGCAGCCTTAACTTTCAGGGATATATGAACGGTGCAGCGGAAACAGGACGAATGGCAGCAGAAGAAATACTAACAAAAATAAATAGTTGAAAAACCTATTTAAATATACCTTCTTGAGGACAAGCCAGCAAAAAATTCAAAATTCGGCAAAAAAGAAAGATACCTACTTTACTAAAAGAAGCCTAAATACTTAACATATTCATAGTTATAGGACAAAAGCGACCGTTCTAATCTCCAAAAAATAATATACTCTTTTTAGAAACAGGGTTGTATCCAGAAAAGAGGTTTAATATAGTTCTGGATCAGGGGATCATTCTAACTCCTGGCAGTCGTATCCTGCCGTCTGCAGCACGGATTCGATTTGATGTGGTGAGAGGTCATCGGCCATTATTCTTAGAATATTATCGCAGTCTTCGAGATCAAAATTCCATTTCATGGTACCAAGATTACCTTTAAGTAAGTGTTCAGCCTATTAATTTGTATTCGTTTTGAAACGCTTGTTTTAAAGACCAGGACTTCCATGCGGTGGTGGGGATAATTGCCAGAAGATCACTAAGAGTAATTTCAAGTACTTTTCAATTTGCTGATCTATCCCATTAACAATAATATTATAAACCGGCTAAACAAAGTATAATTCTTTCAAGATGTCCGTTTGTATTATATACCTTTCTTTCTTTTTATAGCTTCTGTAAATTATTTTAAGTTTTACGGCCCCAATTTAAATACATTAGATAGAGCAGTAACAAATCGAAACAATTGCAGTCTGTAAAGACCGGGCTGGTTTAATGGCGACAACTTGTATAATGGTAAAGTTTCCTGCAAAAGCCATTCCTGCCTTTTAAATTGTAACTACAGGATATTATTTGATATGAAATTAGAGATCCTCTCCCTTTCAAAAACCTACCCCAATGGAGTACGGGCGCTAAAGGACGTTTCCTTAACCCTGAACAACGGCATGTTTGGCTTACTTGGACCAAACGGGGCGGGCAAATCATCCCTGATGCGAACAATAGCTACGTTGCAAGAAGCCGATAGCGGGAGCGTTTTTTTAGACGGACTGGATGTTCTGAAAAGTAAAACGGAGGTAAGACAACTTTTGGGATATTTGCCGCAGGAATTTGGGGTATATCCAAAAATTTCAGCAGAGCGGATGCTGGACCATGTTGCACAGTTAAAAGGCGTTGGTAACAAAGGGGAACGGAAGGAATTGGTAGCAGCATTACTGGACCATGTGAACCTAGGTAAAGACAAAAAGAAAAACCTGGGTACGTACTCAGGCGGGATGAAACAGCGCTTTGGCATTGCACAGGCATTGATCGGAAACCCTAAACTAATTATTGTTGATGAGCCAACGGCGGGACTAGATCCGGCGGAAAGGAACCGATTTTATAACCTTTTAAGCCAGTTAGGTGAAAATACCATTGTGATCCTTTCCACACATATTGTGGAAGATGTTAGCACCTTGTGTTCGAATTTTGCCATTATTTGGCAGGGGGAAGTATTGTACGCCGGGCAGCCCGATTCAGCGGTACGCGAACTGGGAGGGAAAATATTTACCAAAGCAATCGATAAAACGGAATTGGAAAACTACCAGGACGAGTTCAAAGTAATCTCCACACAGCTAAAAACGGGTAAACTGCACATTCGTATTTTCCAGGATATAGATCCGGGACGAAATTTTGTTCCCACTGTTCCGACCCTGGAAGATGTTTATTTCAGCAATATCTCCGACCGTACCGATGTGAACACGATTTAAACTTCAATTAAGCTGACAGCCCTTATGTTCTGGAAGATATTTGTTTTTGAAATTCAAAACAGGCTAAGAAGCCCAGCAGTTTACGTTTACTTTGCTGCTGCATTTATTTTTATTACGTTTTCTTTTGCTACCGGCGCATTACCGGTGGGAGAAAAAGAGCACATCAATAGCCCCATGCTGATTGCATTTTCCATGGGCTACATCTCGATCATCATGATGCTGGTCACGTCAGCCATCATGGGAATGCCCTTGTATAAGGATATTGAATATAATACCAAAGATTATTACCTTACTTATCCCATTACCAAGTTCGGCTATTTTTGGGGTCGTTACTTTAGTTCGTTACTATTTGTATTTATTATTGGATTCGGGGTAATCTTAGGGGTTTACGCCGGCACTAAGCTTGGCCCTGCATTGAAATTAAACCCTGCAAGTCGGTATGGTCCCAATTATCTGGAATATTACCTCCAACCGTTCTTGCTAATAGGCATACCCAACCTTATTTTTACATCTTCTGTTTTTTACGGCTTGGTTGCTATCACCAGGAACATCAAGGTGATCTACAGCAGCGGAATTATTTTATTCCTGGGCTATGTGATAGCTACCTTCTTTTTGGCACGTACCAGTAACGAGGCTATCATAAACCTGGCAGACCCTTTTGCATTCAGCGGTGTCCGTTTGCAGTTCCTCAGTTCAAATGATCAGGTTAGGAGCACAACGATGATTGCTTTTAATGGCTCGTTGTTATTAAACCGCATACTATGGCCAGCCGCCGGCTTGGTGCTTTTAGTTTTTACTTATGCTCGGTTCAACTTTGAAACCTTTTTTAGCGGAAAAAGGGATAAAAGCAGTATTAAAGATGAGAAAAAGATCAACCGAAATGCCACTATTCCAAAAGTTAGGACCAGCTTTACAGGCCGCTATAATATCAATACACTGTTTTCTTTAACCAAGACCGAACTACTGAATATTATCCGTGACAATTATTTCTGGCTCATCATGGCGTTCGGATCCGGATTTTTAGCTTTTATATTTTATTTAGGTAATAACAACTACGGTGTCCCCGATCTTCCACGAACAGTGTCGCTACTGGCCTTATTTAACGAGGTTTTCCTGTTCTTTACTTTTTTTATTATCATTTTTTATACCGGAGAAACGGTTCATCGTGACCGCATAACCCGTTATTCTTATATCAATGATGCCTTACCAATGCCAAACTGGGTTCTTAATGGTTCCAGGCTGCTAAGCTTACTTGTCCTCGGCTTTTTTCTTTCCCTACTGCCCATGTTCCTGGGGATCATCGTGCAGCTGTCAAGGGGCTTTACCCTGTTGCGTCTTCCCGTATATTGTTTTGCTGTATTCACGCTAATCCTGCCAAGGTTTTTAGAGATGGTGGTATTTGCTTATACAGTACATGTAGTAATAAACAAAAAATTTGCGGCGCATGGCATTGGTATCGCATTCTGGGTGGTGCTGTACTTTTTAAACCTGACTAACCTGTTCAATTATAAACTGTTCCTGTATTCCTATACCCCTAATTTTACCTTATCGGACATGGATGGTATAGGGCACATGATTGTACCAGTATACTGGTTTAATCTTTACTGGTTACTAGCAGCTGGCTTACTGGTTATCGTTGCAGCATTGTTTTATTACCGCGGGGTGTCCTCCTCGGTAAAAGAGCGGCTACAGCTAGTTAGTGAACGCTTTGATCAAAGGACGCGGATGGTAACTGCTGTGTTATTGCTGCTTTTTCTGGCAACAACATCGTTTATATACTACAATGTAAGTTATCTGAACAGCTACATCACAAGATCTGAGAACATTACCGTGCAGTAACTTATGAAAGAAAGTTAAAGGGTTATGCTAGTGTTAAGTTAAATATAATAAGACGTATTAATTTTTGTACATTTGAA
>JAABUQ010003426.1_pt1 | contig 29060 bp, 23 predicted proteins | sample 5560001 | NCBI WGS metagenome assembly JAABUQ01 (sample SAMN10711888, study PRJNA513371) | rock metagenome | isolation source: Antarctica rocks | place: Antarctica: Victoria Land, Finger Mt nord | collected 2015-12-18 | reverse complement strand
CGGGCGAGACGTGGAACGTCTGGTAGAAGGCGCGATTGGCGGACCGCACGCGCAGGGTGGCGTCGAGGATCAGCAGCGGCTCGCGCACCGTGTCGACGATGTTCTGGGCGTAATTCTGAATATCCTCAACCAGCGGTTTTCGGGACATCGTGGTCCTCCTCCGGCACGCTTCGAGGTTCCTCCGTGGCGGCGACTGACCGGAAGGAAACGCCCCGGGCTTGGTTTTTCGAGCGTCCGACGAGGCGGCTCACGGTGCCCCCCGATACGGCGTCCCACCCGATCCTACAACGTCTTGAGAGACCTTGCGCCTCCCGGATCGGACGATTCCACCAGGAAATCCGGGACCACGGAAAGACGCGGTCCGTCGCGGCGACGCGCGTCGGGGCCCTCGCGGGATTCAGGCCGGGCCCAGGCGACCCTCGGCGATCTGGCGGAGGCGACGGAGGTCGAGCTTGCCGGTGCCGAGCATCGGGAGGGCGTCGACCTGGAGGAAGTGGTCGGCCGAGGGGAGCCAGAGCTTCGGCAAGGGGCCGGCGGCTAGCAGGCGGTAGGCCTCGGCGGGCGGGACCTTCAGGTCGGTATACAGGACGACCAGGCGCTCGCCTCGCTTCGAGTCCGGCAGCGCCGTGACGGCCAGGCTCGACTCATCGGCGCCGGTCGCCTCCAGGATCGCGGCTTCCACCCGCAGGTGGGGGACCATCTCACCGCCGATCTTGGAGAACCGGCTCAGGCGGTCGGTGATCCAGAGGAAGCCGTCGTCGTCGACGTAGCCCAGGTCGCCGGTCGTGTACCAGCCGTCCTTGAGAACCTTGGCCGTCGCCTCGGGCCGGCCGAGGTAGCCGACCATCACCTGCGGGCCGGAGACGAGGATCAGGCCCTCCGTCCCGCGTGGCAGATCAGCGCCGGTGTCGTGGTCGACAGCCTTGACCGCCGTGCCGGGCAGGGGCATGCCCACGGAACCGAGCCGATTGCCGGGGACGGTACGGCCGTCGCGGGTGCGTTTCTCGTGCGGGGTGTTGACCGCCACCACCGGCGACAGCTCGGTGCAGCCGTATCCCTCCAGCGGGATGGTTTGGAGCGTCTCCCGGATCGACCGCTCCAACTCGGGCTTGAGCTTCTCGGCCCCCAACACCACGCGGGTCACGGTGGCGAACTTCGAGGGCTCGCAACGCTGGATGTAGGTCCGCAGGAAGGTGGGGGTGCCGATAATCAGAGTGACCCCCTGCGTCTCGCAAAGATTGGCGATGACCCGGGCCGCCAGCGGGTCGTAATGGTACGCGACCCGCTTCCCCAGGCTCAGCGCGGTCCAGACCGTGACGGTGTAGCCCATCGAGTGAAAGAAGGGCAGGATGCCGAGTAAAACCTCATCGGGCAACAGGTGGATCTGCTCGTTGATCGCGTGGCAATTGGACAAAATATTGCGGTGCGACAGGACGACGCCCTTGGGGTCGCCGGTCGAGCCCGAGGTAAAGATGATGGTCGCGGTCTGCTCGGGCGAGTCTCCCCGCAGGCCAGGGAGGAACGCCCCCATCGCGGCGATCGGCACCGCCCTGGCCACCACGGCCGCCCACACCTTGTCGGCGGTCGTGACCTTCCTGGCCAGTTCCTCCAGCAGGAGGACCGTCCCCTCGGGCAGGAACTGAAACTTGGTTTTATCGAGAACCTTTTGCGAGGTCACGACGTGGCGGAGCCCCGCCTGGTCGATCGCGGAGTCGACGACCTGCTGGCTGGCCGTGTAATTCAGGTTGACGGCGACCTTGCCCAGGAGCGTCGTCGCGAGGTTGGCGACGGCCGCGGGGACCGTCGGCGGCAGCAGCAGGCCGAGGTTCGGCTCGTCGTGCCCCAACTCCCTGCGCAGGGCGCGTCCCAGGGCCAGGGCGCGCAGGAATGCGTCCCCGTAAGTCAGGCGGGCTCCGGTGCTGTCGGCCATCGCCGGGGCCTTCGGTTTCGCGCGGACCACATGGACGAACGCCCTCCCCAGCGACCTCCAGTGCGGGGGCATCGGCGCCAGGGGGATATCGGGCCCATCGGCGATCGCCGTCGCGGGCGGGGGGGCGGCTTCCACGCTCATGGGAGGTCTCGGGCGGAACGGGTTCGACTCCCGGCCACTCTAAGCGATGCGAAGTGCGTGAGCAATTGAGCCCCGTCCCTGTCAAGGAGGGAGGGGCGACGGCCCGGGGGGCTGGCCGTCGTCCCTCCGGTCGCCCGCACCGAACCGGCCCCGGATTTACCTCAGCCGGCGTTCGTGAAGGAATCCAGCTGCGCCGCGAGCCCACGGGCCAGCTCGGCGAAGCGCAGGGCCTGCTCCGGCAGGAGGTACGCGTCGAGCATCGGCCCCTCGGCGCGGACGCGGTCGCGAAGCTCCTTGAGGCGATGGGTCAGCGCCTCCGTCTGGGCGGGCAGGAGTCCGCGCGCCACCAGCTCGCCGAGGCCGCCGAGGTGGTCCGGCAGGCCCATCGAGCGGACCGCGGCGGTGGCGGCGACCTCCACCTCGTGCCAGGCCTCGGAGATCGCCGCCCGCGGCGAAACCTCCGCCAGCCTTCCGAGCCTCGCGGCATCGGCGGCCTTCCCCGGGCGCGCCGGCCCGGTATCCAGCTCCTTCAAGACCGTCGGCGAGCCGGCCCCCGGCGCCGGGGGGACGCTCGCGGTCGCGGTCGTCGGTTGCGTCGCCGCCACCAGGGCCGTGGCGGCGCGCAGGTCGGCGCCGAAGTTCAATTCGATGTTGCGATACCTCATCGAGACGATCCGGCCGAGGCTCTCCTTGAGCTCGACCCGATACAGCGTCCCGATCCCGAGGATGACCACCGGCCACGACAGATTTCTGACCAATTCGATGAATTCGCTCAAAGGTGGACCTTTCACGTTCGCAGTTTAAGTCAGACCAGACCGGGCCAGACCAGATCGGTGTCCGACCGTCGGGGGAACTTCCCCCTCCAGGGAGAGAGTCGCGACCCGTGGCCGTTTCGATCACCAATTCCGGCTCGACCCGGCCTTGACGCGGCCCCGGACCCTTCCGGCGGCCACTCCTTTGCGGCAAAATCAGGAGGAGCCGCCGCGAACCCTCCGCGTGGTCGGGGGCCCGCTGGCGGCTCGAACTGAACTGAGCGGAACCGAACGGAACGGAACCGAGACCGGGGCGATCGACCATGAACAGCCTGAAGGGTCACTTCCTGGTGGCGTCGCCGGAGCTGTTGACTCCCTTCTTCACCCAGACCGTCATCCTGATGCTGGAGCATGGCGAGGGGGGGGCGATGGGCCTCGTCGTGAACCGCCAGACGGAAGCGACCGTCGCCGACATCGCCGGCCAGGTCTTCGAGGAGCCCTTTGACTGGGACAAGCCCATCGGCCTGGGCGGCCCGGTCCCCGGCCCCTTGACGGCCGTCCACGCCGCCGCCGACCTGGCCGATCGCGAGGTCGTCCCGGGCGTCTACACCTGCATCGAGGCCTCGCACGTCCGTGAGGTCATCCGCCGCAAGGCCGACCCCTGCCTGATCCTGGCCAACTACGCCGGCTGGGGCCCCGGGCAGCTTGAAAGCGAGTTCGGCGAGGATTCCTGGCTCACCCTCCCCGCCACCGCCGAACTCATCTTCTGGGACGGGCCGAAAGACCTCTGGGAAGTCGTCGTCAAGGCCGTGAACGCTCGGAAACTGTCGGAGTTCCTGGGCCTGCACGACCTGCCACCCGATCCGAGCGTGAACTGAAGGCCGACTCCGAGGTCAAAGGTCCTCGACTCCCGACAGGCTCTCCCGTTGTGCCCAGGCCTGGATGACGGCCTTGTCCTCGTCGCTGGGGGGCTCGTTGCAACAGCGCGACGCCTGGACGATCCGCCTGGAGGCAGGGTTCACCTCGATCGTCACCTCCCGCTTCCGCCCGCCCGGCTCCTCGAAGCCCAGCGACCAGATGGACGACTTGCCGCGGAGGCAGGGGCTGACATAGTCTTGGCCGACGCAGTGGTGCATTGCCGCGCCCTCGAGGGCCAGGTCGGCGGCGCTGAGCAACTGCCGGATGTCGCGGGCGGGGGACTCGGCTTCGGTGCGGAATTCGCCGATGGCACAGCGGGGCCAGCGGAGGGCGTCGGGGCTGACCGGGGGGGCGGGGCGACGGCGGTGGGTGGCGATGTCGCGCAGAAGGGAGCCGACCGTCCGCCCCTTGACCGAGAAGTCCGCTTCCTCGGGTTCCAGCTCGACCGTGACGCCGTCGGCGACCTCGACGGTCCTCCTTTCGAACTTCCGCCGGTCGATGTCGCGGACGATCGGGTCGACCAGGGCGAAGTCGAGGCGGGGGGTCCGGATGAAGAGGTGATAGACCGTGCGCCAGAACATCTCGTTGGAGAAGTCGCACCCCAGCGGGGTGGCGGCGATGGCCGCGGCCAGCTCGGGCGAGCCCCCCAACGCCACGACCTCCGCGTGCCGCAGGGCCTGCTCGATGGTCAGGTGCGCCGGGGCCTGGCAGAACTCGTGGACCATCCGCCGGGTAAGCGTCAGACCGAGGTAAACGGTGCGGAGGTTCTTGCCGCGGCCGAGGTGCAGGAAAGTCCGCTGCCAACGCCTCGCGAAGCGGTTCTGACCTCGGAACCATGCGGAGAGCAGGACCGGCGGCACCGGATACTCGGCCAGCAGGTGATGGGCGAGCGCCGAGAACTGGGGCAGGGGATTGGCCTCCGGCGGGTTCCACGCCTCGGCCTCCCTGAGCCAGTCCTTGTGGAACGACGCCAGAGCCAGCAGCCCGCCGGCAACCTCGGCGGCGGCCCCGGCGTGCGCGGGGCGAAAGAAGTCCGGCTGGCCGCGGACCACCCGCACGAGCCGCTCCAGCGCGATCCGGTGGGGCGAGCGCCGCCCGGATTCCTTCAAAACTCCGCGGACGGCGCGGTCGACGACCGCCTTCGCCGCCGCTTTGCGAAGCGCATGCGTGGTCATGGAATCGGCCCGGTGGGGGACTCGGAGGAGAACGCCGGCGCGCCTCCCTCCGGGCGGGTCGTGCCGTCCCCGGCCGACTCCAGCCCCTCAGGCGGCGATCCTGGCGCTTGGCGTCAATGTCAATGGCGTGGCGGTCGTGGCATCGGCGGTCATATCGGGAGACTCCGGTGTGGGATTTCCGCTCCCGAGGGCCTGGACACCGCCGGCCCGAGCCTGGTTCGCGGGGATTGCCGCCTTGACCCGCGCGACCCGGCGGGCGAACGTGTCGGGGCGAATCACCGAGCAAGGAGGGACGGCGATGGCCACCAAGCCGACGAAAATGCAGGAGCGAGCTTGCGACCTGCTCGCCGCCGTGCTGGTCCAGATCACCGAGGCCACGCGGCTCGACGGCGGCACGAAGTTCGGCGCGGGCGACCTGGCCGAGGTCGCCGCGAGGCTCGCGAAGGCGTCGACGGCCTTCGACCTTGATGCGATCGTCGCGCGGGCGCTGGAGGCCCGCGGACGCGCTCTGGGGCTGCGGGCGGGGACGGCGGAGCTGCTGACCCTGATGGACAAAGGTGGCTCGCCGCTGGAAGCGCTCCGCCTGTCCGACGACGCGTTCCGGGAGCGGATTGCGGCGCTGGAGGCGGAACTGGGCGAGGTTTGACGGCCCCCTGGCTCGTGGGCTGCCGCCGCCCTACCATGTGGGGGAGATTGCCGGTCGATCAAACCGCGCCCTTTCGAAAGGGGGGACTTCCGATGTCGCCGTCGCTCTCCCGCCGCCTGCTCACCCGTGGGGCTCTGGCCCTGGCCCTCCTGGCCACACCGGCGCGGGCCGCGGATCAGGAATCGACCGAACTGACCGCCCTCGACGCCTGGAAGGCGCCGACAGGCGCCTGGGCCGAGGTCGGCGCCGTCACGCTCGCCCCGAGGAACCCGCGGCGGCTCGCCACCGAAGCCGGCGACGGCGTCCTGTACAACGGGCCGACCGGGAGGACGGGGAACCTCCTCAGCAAGCGGGATTTCGGCGACGTCGAGGCCCATTTCGAGTTCCTGGTCCCGAAGGGCTCCAACTCCGGCGTCAAGTTCCAGGGACTGTACGAGGTCCAGATCTTCGACAGTTGGGGCAAGCCGAACGCGGACGCCAGCGACTGCGGCGGGATCTACCCGCGCGCTGAACTCCTCCCCAATTACCACCACATCGACGACGGTTTCCCCCCGCGCCAGAACGCCTGCAAGCCTCCCGGCGAGTGGCAGACCCTCGACGTGACCTTTTGCGCCCCGCGCTTCGACGCCTCGGGGAAGAAGGTCGCCAACGCCCGGTTCCTCAAGGTCGTCCTCAACGGGAAGGTCGTTCAGGAGGACGTGGACGTTCCGTCCCCCACCGGCCACGCCTGGCGCGACCGCGAGGTGGCGGCCGGCCCGCTCCTGCTCCAGGCGGATCACGGCCCCGTCGCCTTCCGCAACATCCGGGTCCGCGCGCCGAAGGGAGATCGACCGTGAACCGCCGCACGATTCTGGGAATGCTGGCGACGGCGGGCCTCGGCCTGGCCGCGCCCGGGGCGATCGCCGCGCCCGCGACACGTCGGGAGCCGCTGCCCGAGCCCTCGCCGGGAACGCTGCCCCGGTGGCGGGGATTCAACCTGCTGGAAATGTTCATGGCGCACGACGCCCGGCGATTCTCCGAGGAGGACTTCGTCGCGATCGCCGAGTTCGGCTTCAACTTCGTCCGCCTGCCGCTGGACTACCGCGCCTGGACCGACGCCAACGACTGGTCGAAGCTCCGCGACGACCGCCTGAAATGGATCGACGAGGCGGTCGGGTTCGGCCGCGAGCACGGCATCCACGTGCAGCTCAACTTCCACCGCGCCCCGGGCTATACCGTCGCCAGCCCTCCGGAGCCGAAGTCGGTGTGGACGGACCCCGAGGCCCGCGCCGTTTGCGCACGGCACTGGTCGCGGTTCGCCGCACGCTTCCAGGGCGTCCCGAGCCGCGAGCTCAGCTTCAACCTCTTCAACGAGCCGGCCCACGTCGACCCCGGCCCCCACAAGGAGACCGTCGCGCGAATGGTCGAGGCGATCCGCGACCAGGACAAGGATCGCCTGATCGTCTGCGACGGCCGCGACTGGGGCACCAAGCCGCCCACGGAACTCGCCGGTTTCGGCGTGGCGGCGGCGACGCGCGGCTATGCCCCCTTCCACCTGACCCACGCCGGCGCCAGCTGGGTGGAAGGCTCGGACCAGTGGCCGAAGCCCACGTATCCCTTTCGCGAAAACGGGGTGGTCTGGGATCGGGAAACGCTCCAGCGCGAGCAGGTCGAGCCCTGGAAGGCCCTGCAAACCCGGGGCGTCGGCGTGATGGTCGGGGAGTTCGGGGCCTACAACAAGACGCCCCACAACGTCGTCCTCCCCTGGATGCGCGACTGCCTCGACACCTGGAAGGCCGCGGGCTGGGGCTGGGCCCTCTGGAACTTCCGAGGCGGCTTCGGCATCCTCGACAGCGATCGCGCCGACGTCTCCTACGAAGCCCGGCGCGGCCACAAACTCGACCGGGCGATGCTGGAACTGCTCCAGGCGTCGTGACGTTCCTCCTGGCCCACCACCGGAACGCCTCCATGACCTTCCCCGCGCGCGGCTGTGTCTACTTGCTCCTGGTGGTCGGACTTGCCCCGGCAGTCGCCCTGGCCGGGCCTCCACGGGCGGAGGAGGTCGGTCAACTCCGCGAGCGGATCGACGGCCTCTTGAGAACGGAGTTGACGCAGGGCTGGTATCCTCGCGCCCTCGACCGGGAGCGCGGCGGGTTCCATCAGGATTTCGCCCGAGACTGGTCGGCCCTGCCGGAGGAGAACCGCTTCCTCGTCTACCAGGCCCGGATGACCTGGACGGCCGCGGCCTTCTCCCGCTATTCGCCACCCGACCGCGAGGAGTATGCGAAGTACGCTCGCCACGGCGTCGCGTATCTCGACAAGGTAATGCGGGACCGGCCCTCCGGCGGCTTCCACTGGGTCCTCGACCTGGACGGCCACGTGGACCCCCGGCTCGGCGACGAGAAGCACGTCTACGGGACCGCGTTCGCGCTCTTCGCCGCCAGCGCGGCCTACCAGGCGACCGGCGACGAACTGGCGCTGAAGGTCGCGCGCGACGCCTTCGACTGGCTGGAGGCGAACGCCCACGATGAGGAGCACGGCGGCTACTTCGAGGCCCTGACCCGCGCGGGCAAGCCGATCCTCTCGTGGGACGAGGACGCCCCCGCCTCGAAGCGGGTCGACCGCCTGGGCGTCTCCTACGGCTTCAAGTCGATGAACGCCCACATCCACTTGCTGGAGGCGCTCGCCGAATTCGCCAGGCTCGGGAAGTCGCCGCACGCGCTGGCCCGCCTCCGCGAGGTCCACGCGATCGTCCGCGACAAGATCGCCGCCGAGCCGGGGGCCCTGAACCTCTACCTGAGCCGCGACTGGAAGCCCGCCCCCGCGCACGACTCCTTCGGCCACGACGTTGAGACCGCCTATCTCCTGGTGGAGGCCGCCGAGGTCCTGGGCATGCCCGACGACGCGAAGACCTGGCACGTCGCCCGGCGGCTCGTCGACCACGCCCTCGACTGGGGCTGGGACAACGCGAATGGCGGCTTTTACGACAAGGGCGACGTCTTCGCCGGGGGCGTCCTCGACGCCAACAAGGTCTGGTGGACCCAGGCCGAGGGGCTCAACGCCCTCCTGCTGTTGCACGAAAAGTACGGCGACCGCACCGACCGCTACTGGGACGCCTTCCGCAAGCAGTGGGCCTTCATCGAGGCCCACCAACTCGACCCCGACCACGGCGGCTGGTACGGCGAGGTCACGCGCGAAGGCCAGCGGATCGGCGACGGCCGCAAGGCGACGCAGTGGAAGGCGAATTACCACACGTCCCGCGCGCTCATGAACGTCGCGACAAGGCTCGGCAAGCTGCAAGGGTCCCAGCCCTAGACCTAGACTAGACCAGCTCGGCAATCGGCTTGCCGTCGTCGAGCAGGCGCATCGGACGGCCGCCGAGGTCGGGCAGGGTCGAACTCGGGTCGATGCCGAGTGCGTGATAGACCGTCGCCAGCACGTCCTGCGCTCCGACTCCCCGGCTCTTGGGACGCTCGGCGCGACTGTCGGTCTCGCCGACGACCTGGCCCATCCTGAGGCCGCCGCCAGCGAAGAGGGCGAAGCCGGCGTCGGGCCAGTGGTCGCGGCCTTCCACGTTGTTGACCTTGGGCGTCCGGCCGAACTCGCCCCAGACAAGCACGGCGACCTCGCGGTCGAGCCCGCGCTCGTGCAGGTCGGTCACCAAGGCGTGAATCGAGCGGTCGAGCAGGGGGAGCTGCGACCGCAGGCCGGTGAAGATGTTGCCGGTCCCGGAGGTCTTGCCGTGGTAGTCCCACGTCCCCACGCGCAAGGTCACCACCGACACGCCCGCCTCGACCAGGCGCCTGGCCATGAGGAATTTCTCGGCGGGCCAGGCGACGGTCGGCGTCGGGTCGTTGCCGTAGATATACTTGGCCTTGGCCTTGGACTTGGCGTCTTGCACGCCGTACTTTTCGCGGACGCGCGCCGGCTCCTGGGAAAGGTCAAACGCCTCGCGCGCCTTGGGTGAGGTAATCATCTCCAGGGCCTGGGCGGTGAACGCGTCGACGGCGACGGACTGGCCGAGGGCGTCGGCCTCGCGGCGGAGGCCGTCGAAGGTCCTTAAGAGGCGTCTGCGATCGTCAAGGCGGCCCGGGGCGATGCCGGCGTTGAGGCCGAGGTTCTTCACCGCCTCGCCGCCGAAGAGGAACGGCCGATAGCCCTCGCCGACGTACCGAGGATGCTCCAGCCCAGAGTGGTCGGCGGCGTATTCGTCGAGGCTGACGTACCGCGGGAGCAAGCGATCGTGCCCGCCGCGGACCCTGGCGATGATCGAGCCGAAGGCCGGCCGCTTCGCCGCCTTGGGGAAGCCGGTGTAAACCTCCTGAAGCTCATGCTGCATCGGCTCGACGAACTGGACGGTGCGCACCAGCGCAAGCTTCTGGGCGATGGTCGCCTGCAAGGGCATCAGCTCGCAGATGTCGAAGCCTGGGACCGTCGTCGGGATCGGCCGGAACTCGCCTCGGCATTCCGAGGCGGCGTTGGGCTTCAAATCGTACATGTCGATGTGACTGGGGCCGCCCGCCAGGCAGACCATGATGACGGCCCTGGGCGAGCCCGAGCCGCCTGCCCGCGCCCGCAGCCGGAGCACGTCGGGCAGCGCGAGCCCTCCCAGTCCCAGCGCCCCGATGCGGAGGAAGTCGCGGCGGCCGACCTGATCGCAGTACCGGCGGCCGGCGCCCCAGAGCGTCAGCATTCCTCTTCCCCCCGATCAAGAGTCGTCGCGCTGGCGTGAGGCGGGGCCTTCCGAGGCCCAACCCTCGTTCGGCAAGGTGTCGGCTCACACCATCATCGGCATCAGGAACATCCCGGGTCAATCGGGGGGCTTCAAGGGCGACGCCGTCACGGGTATTGTCTCGGGTCGGGAACGCCTCGAACCGACAACAGCGGTTCGCATCGTCCAATAGCCGGGCCTCGCCCCTGGAAGAGAACCTCGAATGACCCGACTCGTCCTCGCGCTGACGGCCTTGCTCTCACTGCTCGCGCCCCGTATTGCCGCGGGCCAGGGACGGGAGCATGTCCGGGCTCATTACACCAAGTACGACCATCGCATCCCGATGCGCGACGGCGTCCGCCTCTTTACGTCGGTGTACGTCCCCAAGGATACGTCGCGAACGTACCCGATCCTCCTGATGCGCACGCCCTACGGCGTGGAGCCTTATGGCATCGACCGCCATCGCGAGGATCTTGGCCCCTCGCCGCTGCTGGGGAAGGCCGGTTACATCGTCGCCTACCAGGACGTGCGCGGTTGCCACCTCTCGGAGGGGAAGTTCGAGGACGTTCGGCCCCAGGTCGTCGAAAAGCAGGGGCCGAAGGAGATCGACGAGAGCAGCGACACGTTTGACACGATTGACTGGCTGGTCAAGAACGTCGCGGGCAACAACGGCAAGGTCGGCATGTGGGGCATCTCGTACCCTGGCTTCTATGCCGCCGCGGGGCTGGTCGACGCCCACCCGGCTCTCAAGGCCGTGTCGCCGCAAGCGCCGCTGGTTGACTGGTTTTTGGGCGACGATGTCCACCACAACGGGGCGTTCTTCCTCCACCAGACGTTCAACTTCGACGCGATGTTCGGCCTGCCCCGGCCGGAGCCGATCGCGAAGTCGAATCCGCCGTTCGAGCACGGCACCCCGGACACGTATGCCTTCTTCCTGGCGCTGGGGCCACTGGCGAGGGCCGAGGACAAGTACCTCAAGGGCAAGGCCGCCTTCTGGGCGGAGGAGATGTCGCACGGCAATTATGACGACTTCTGGAAGCGACGCGCGCTCTGGCCCCACCTCAAGGCCGTCCGCCCGGCGGTGATGACCGTTGGCGGCTGGTTCGACGCCGAGGACCTGTTCGGCCCCTTGAAGACCTTTCGGACGATCGAGGAGACCACGCCGAAGGCTCAAAACCTGCTGGTGATGGGCCCCTGGATCCACGGCGGCTGGGGGCACGGTGGCTGGAACCACGGCACCGGCGAGTCCCTCGGCCCCGTCCGGTTCGCCTCCAAGACCGCCGAGTTCTTCCGCGAGAAGATCGAGCTCCCCTTCTTCGAGCACCACCTGAAGGGCCAGGGGGAATGGAAACCCCCACGCGCCTGGATCTTCGAGACCGGCAAGAACGAGTGGCACCGCCACGACGCCTGGCCGCCAACGGGGGCGAAGCCCAAGTCGCTCTACCTGCTGGCCGACGGCAAGCTCGGCTTCGACCCCCCGGCCGAGGACGACCCCCGGGCCTTCGACGAGTACGCGAGCGACCCCGCGCGCCCGGTCCCGTACACGACCGTCAATTCCGCCGAGTACCCGCCAACCTTCATGGTCGAGGATCAGCGATTCGCCGCCAGGCGCCCCGACGTTCTGGTCTACCAGACGGCGCCCTTGTCCGAAGACCTGACGGTCGTCGGCCCGATCCGGGTGCAACTGCACGCCTCGACCTCGGGGAGCGACTCCGACTGGGTCGTGAAGCTGATCGACGTGTACCCCGACGACCACCCCGACCCCGATCCCAACCCGACCGGGGTGCGCATGGGGGGATACCAGCAACTCGTGCGAGGCGACGTGATGCGCGGGAAGTTTCGCAAGAGCTTCGAGGACCCCGAGCCATTCGAACCGGGTGAGCCGACCCTCGTGCCCTTCACGATCCCGGACCTCGACCACACCTTCCGCCCCGGCCACCGGGTGATGGTCCAGGTGCAGAGCAGTTGGTTCCCGCTGGTGGACCGCAACCCGCAGACCTTCGTCGACATCTACCGCGCCAAGGAGTCCGACTTCCGCAAGGCCACCCAGCGCGTTTACCGCACGCCGGCGCGGGCCTCGCACCTGGAGGTGCTGGTTCTCCCCTGAAGTGTGGAGGTCTGGTCCCATCGACGCGCGAGCATGCGAAGATTCCCCTTGCATTCGCCTTCCCTCGGAACCATCCTCGGTCGGCGGCCTCGGTCGCGTGTCGTTTCGTTTCGCCGCGTCGGCGGTCCGACCAGCCTCGCGCCCCAGCGGACCCGCCGAGGACGGCTTCCGGTCAGTCGGCAGGAATATGGGGGGGAATGATGCTCCGTAGCGTGCCCAGATCGCTCGTGTTCGCCGCCGGGGTGCTCGCCGGCCTGGCCATTGCGTCGCTCCTCGGGGTCATCGGCTCCAGGCCGAGGGCGTTCGCCCAACCGCCTGCCGCGCCTACGGGCGTCCGTTACGTGATCTCCTCGTGGGCCGCTGACAGGAATTATGGTGCCTACGTCATCGACACCCAGACAGGCGAGGTGTCCGCGATCGATCAACACCAGAAGCCTCAATCCCTCGGTCGCGTCTCCGGGCCAGAGCGCTGACCCTTGCCAGGGCGACTGACGCCACACCTCACGTTGCAACGGACCCGGCCCGACGCAACGTGATGTGACAACGTCAGGGCTTTTCTCGGCGGGCCGGTACGCGGAAGGGCGCTGGGATGGTGGAGCAGTGGGCGTCGCTGCTGGGCCGGTTGCAACGGGCGTAGCCCTTTTTGGGCGTCAACCGGCCTCTGAAGCACAAGAAACGGTCTTCCGCGCAAGATGCGCCCGCGGATTCCGGCATTCCGTAGGGGCGGTTGCCAGAATCCCTGTGCGCACCCGCGCCCTCGGCGCTCCGGATCGTCCCCTTGGCAGGGGTTGGCGGGGCGTGTTAGCATGGCGAGTCCGTCGCGACCGGCGCGCCGCCTTCGCGATGGGCCTGTCAAGCCGAGGAAGAGTGGAGACGTGCCGATGCTCGACGCGATCCGAACGCTGGTCCTGGCCGCGGTCCTGGCGCCGCCGGGCACCGAGGCCCCGCCCACCGCGCCCGCCACGGACGCGAAGCCCGAGGGGCCGGCCACGACCCTCGCGCTGCCCGGGCAGGAGCCGTCGAGGCCCTTCGTGCCCCTGAACCCCAGGACCGCCGAGGAGCAGGCCCGCCTGGACGCCCTCCGAGAGTACGTCTCCGCCCGCGCCCTGGAACAACAGCGACGGCTGACCGAGGCCGTCCGGGTCCTGGAGAAGGCGCTGGAGAAGGACCCCGAGTCGGTCGCGATCCTTCGCCGGCTCGCCCGCCTCTGCTTCGCGCAGGGACGCCTCAAGCCGGCGATCGACTACAGCAAGCGCGTCGTCGAGATCGACCCCAACGACGCCGCCACGCTCCAGCTCCTTTCCGACCACTACCAGCGCCGGGACGACCTGGCGGCGGCCGAGGCGATCTTGAATGGCGTCCTGAACAACCCCAAGCTCGAAAAAACGTCCCCCGCCTTCCTGCTGGCCCACAGCGACCTGGGCGACCTCTACACCGGACGCCCCGGCCACGCCGTCAAGGCCGCCGACGCCTACGCCAAGGTGTTTGAGGGCCTCGATACCAAGGCCGCCAGCCGCCTCTCCGTCGCCGATCAAAGGCGCATCCTGAGCGAGGACGAGGCCAAAACCTACCAGAAGTTCGGCGACGCCTTCGCCCGCGCCAAGCGGTTCGAGCTCGCCATCAAGGCGTATCGCCGCGGCCTGGTCTACGAGCCCGAACATCCCGGCCTCCCCCGCAAGATCGCCCTGGCCCTCCTGAAATCCGGCAAGGCGCCCGAGGCCCTCGCCGTCCTGGAGCCGCTGCTGAAGGCCCCCAAGGCGGCCCCCGTCGCCGAGAAGGTTGAACCCGGCGACGAGGCCGCCGACGACGCCGACGACCGGCCCCCCGCCGACACCGACCTCTTCGACCTCCTGGAGCAGGTCCTCAAGGCGATGGACCGGGGCGCCGAGATCATTCCACGCCTGGAAAAGGCGGCCAAGGTCGAGCCGAACAATGTCCCCCTCCAGTACGCCCTGGCCCAGCGACTGCGCGACGCGGGCGAGGCGGCCCGGGCCGACACCGTGTACAAGGCCCTGCTCGCCCGCCAGCCCGACCCCCAGGGCTTCGCCGCCCGCGGCGAGTCGCTCCGCAAGCAGGGCAAGAATGAAGAGTTGCTGAAACTCTTCGAGGAAGCGCTCGCCCCCGAGAAGCAGCCCGCCGGCCTGGAATCCGTCAAGCCGCAGATCGAGTCGATCGTCAACGACCCCGCATACGCCGACGCCCTGCTGGCCGACGGGATCAAGCTGCTGGAGGCCGACCCCCCCGGCCTGGGCCGCGGCGGGCGGATCGCGCTGGCGTTCATCGCCGGCAAGCTCAAGAAGCCCGACGCGGTTCTCGCCCTGGCCCGGCTGGCTGTCAAGAACGAGCCCTCCGCGCAGACCTACCTGGAGCTTGTCCAGGCGCAGGCCCGCGCCGGCAAGTTTGAGGAGGCTGCGGCGACGTTGGAAACGATGCTGGAGAAGTTCCCCGAACAGAAGGACGCCGCGAAGGTCGTCTACCTGGGCCGCCTCCACCTCCAGGGCGGCGACCTGGAGGCCGCCCTGAAGGCCGCCCGCGACGCCCTGGTGCTCGAACCCGAGGAGTTCGACGCCCAGAACCTTGTCGGCATCACTCTGGGCCGCCTGAACAAGTTCGATGAGGCCATCGCCCACTACAAGGGCCTCATGGAGCGCTACCCCAACAACGACGCGGTCACCCACCTGGCCCGCTCCGGCCTGTCGAACATCTACGTCAGCATGGACGAGTTCGACAAGAGTGAGGCCGAACTGGAGGCCCTGCTGGTCAAGGAGCCCGACGACCCGGGCATCAACAACGACCTGGGCTACCTCTACGCCGATCGCGGCAAGGACCTGGAGAAGGCCGAGGGGATGATCCGCAAGGCGGTCGAGGAGGACCCCGAGAACGCCGCCTACCTCGACAGCCTCGGCTGGGTCCTCTTCAAGCGCGGCAAGCTCAAGGAGGCGATCGAGCCCCTGGAGAAGGCGGCCAAGGGCAACCTCGGCGACGCGACGATCCACGACCACCTGGGCGACGTTTACTTCCGCCTCCAGGAGTTCGCCAGGGCTCGCGCTTCCTGGGAGAAGGCCGAAACCCTCGCCCGCAAGCCCACCCCTCCCGACCGCCGCTTGCCCGAGATCCGCAAGAAGCTGCAGTCGGTGGAGAAGGTTTCGCAGACTCCCAAGGCCGCGACCGGCGCGAATCCCTGATCGATCTTGATCGGAAGGAGGCACCCGCGAGCGGGCCACGCGTCGGCCCCTCGTTGGCCGCCATCCCATCACCATTTTCCATCCTCCCGGCGGGCGACGTGCCGGAGAGTCCGAGGGCAACATGGCAGGGCATTCCCACTCCGCCAACATCGCGCATCGCAAGGGGACGGTCGACGCCAAGCGGGGCAAGCTCTTCAGCAAGCTCTGCCGCAAGATCTACGTGGCCGCCAAGAACGGCGGCGGCGACCCCGACATGAACTTGAAACTGCGCTACGCCATCGACAAGGCGCGATCCTATAGCTGCCCCAAGGACAACATCGAGCGCTCCGTCAAAAAGGGGACCGGCGAGCTCGACGCCGAGAGCTATGATGAGATTCTCTACGAAGGGTACGGCCCCGGCGGCGTTGCCGTCCTGTGCGAAGTCCTCACCGACAATCGCAACCGCACCGCCGGTGAGCTGCGCAAGGCTTTCGAGGTCTGCGGCGGCAACCTCGGCGCCACCGGCTGCGTCGGTTACCTCTTCGAGTACAAGGGCCTCTTCCTCGTCGAGGCCAAGCACGTGGCCGAAGACCGCCTGATGGAGGTCGCCCTGGAGGCTGGCGCCGACGACCTCAAGCATGAGGGCGACTACTTCGAGGTCACCTGCGACCCCAGGTCCTTTGAGGCCGTCCGCAAGGCGCTTGAGGCCCAGAAGATCGCCGTCGAGTCGGCCGAGACCAGCTACCTGCCGACGACCTCGGTGGACCTCGACGCCGACAACGGCAGGCGCATGTTGAAGCTCCGCGATCTCCTGGACGAGAACGAGGACGTTCAGAACGTCTTCGCCAACGACAACATCCCCGAAGCCGCGACGGTCTGAGCTGAGCTAAGCCGAGCGAGCACCCTTCCCCTTTCCGACCCGCACTCGCAACCGCACCCGGGGACTCTTCAGAACGATGCCGACGCCATTCGTGAAGGCCGAGCGCCTGCGGAAACTTCCGCCGTACCTGTTCGCCGAGATCGATCGCAAGAAAAAGGCCGCCATCGCCGCCGGCCGCGACGTCATCAACCTCGGCGTCGGCGACCCGGACCGTCCCACCCCCAGGCCGATCATCGAGAGCCTCCAGAAGAACGTCGAGAACCCGGCGTTCCACCAGTACGCTCTCGACCAGGGCGCCCCCGAGCTGCGGCGGTCGATCGCCGACTTCTTCCAGAAGCGCTATGGCGTCGAGCTGGACCCGGCCTCGGAGATCCTGCCGTTGATCGGCTCCAAGGAGGGGATCGCGCACTTTCCGCTGGCGGTGCTGAACCCCGGCGATGTCAGCCTCGTGCCCGACCCCTGCTACCCGGTCTACCGCAGCAGCAGCCTGTTTGTTGGGGCCGAGGCCCACACCATGCCCCTGGTGCCCGAGCTGGGATTCCTCCCCGACCTCGACGCCATCCCCGCCGACATTCTGAACCGCGCCCGGCTGATGTTTCTCAACTATCCCAACAACCCAACCGCCGGCACCGCCGACCTCGCCTTCTTCGAGAAGGTCGTCGCGATGGCCAAAGCCCACAACTTCGTCGTGGCGCAGGACGCCGCCTACAACGAGATGTGCTATGACGCCCCCGCGCCCAGCATCCTTCAGGTGCCGGGCGCCAAGGATGTCGCCATCGAGTTCCACAGCCTCTCCAAGACCTTCAACATGACCGGCTGGCGCGTCGGCTTCGCCGTCGGAGGCGCCCCGATGGTCGCGGCTCTCGGCCAGGTCAAGGCGAACACCGACTCCGGAATCTTCACCGCCATCCAGTTCGCCGCCAAGACCGCGCTGGACGAGTACGACACCCTCACCCCGCCGATCCGCGAGCTGTACCGGGGCCGTCGCGACGCCTTCGTCGCCGCCATGCAGGAGATCGGCTGGGTCGTCCCGACCCCGCGGGCGACGTTCTACATGTGGATTCCCTGCCCCATCGGCACCTCCTCCACCGAGCTCTGCGGCCGTTTACTGGATGAGGCGAACGTCGTCACCACCCCCGGCCTTGGCTTCGGCAAGACCGCCGAGGGCTACCTCCGCATCGCATTGACCGTCGAGACCCCCCGCCTGCTGGAGGCTGTCGACCGGATCGGCGCCCTGAAATTCTGATCGGAGCGGAGGGGGTGGGGGCCGGTTGCCATGACGACGCGCGCTCTGATCGGCCTGGGGAGCAACCTCGGCGACCGCCGGGCGACTCTCGACGCGGCCCTCGCGGCCCTCGCGAGCCTTGCGGGCGTCGAGGTCCGGGCCGTCAGCGCCTATCACCAGACCGAGCCGGTGGGCGGCCCGGGTGGGCAGGGGCCGTTCCTGAACGCGGCGGCCCTGCTGGCGACGGCCCTGGAGCCGTTGGACCTGCTCGCCGCCCTGCACGAGATCGAGCGCAAGCTCGGGCGAGTCCGCACGGTGCGTTGGGGAGAACGGACGCTCGACCTCGACCTCCTGCTCTTCGGCGACCGGGTCGTCGACTCACGCGAACTGACCGTCCCCCACCCCCGGATCGCCTCGCGACGGTTCGTGCTGATCCCCGCGGCCGAGATCGCCCCGGCAATGGCCGATCCGATCAGGCGCCGGACGATCGCCCAGCTGCTCGCGGACCTCGACCGCCCCTGAATCCCCCACGGCGGGTCGATTGCCAGGGATCGACCCGTCCTCTATCATGCTCTTCACCAAGCCAAGGCAAGCGTCGGTGATCGGGAAGGTTGCGTGCGATGGCCAAGAGCGACGGCAAGGCGAAGACGAAAACGAAGCCGACCACGACCACGAATTCGAAGGCGAAGGCGAAATCCAGGGGCAAGGACGACGAGCCGGCCATCAAGATCGTGGCGCGCAACCGCCGCGCCCGCTTCGAGTTTGATTTGCTGGAATCGGTCGAGGCGGGGCTGGTCCTCACCGGCACCGAGGTCAAGAGCCTCCGCACCGGCAAGGCCAGCCTGGAGGAAGCCTACGCCAGCGTCGATCGCGACGAGGTCTGGCTCCACGGGTGCGACATTCCCGAATATCTCCAGGCCAACCGGATGAATCACAAGCCCAAGCGGTCGCGGAAGCTGTTGCTCCACCGCATCGAGATCGACAAGCTCTCGACCAAATCCTCGGAGCGCGGGCTGACGATCGTGCCCTTGAAGATCTACTTCAAGGCCGGGATCGCCAAGGTCGAGATCTGCGTCGCCAAGGGCCGCAAGCTCTTCGACAAGCGCGAGGCCCTCAAGAAGCAGGACGCCAAGCGCGACATGGACCGCGTGTCACGGGGACGCGGCGCTTGACGGCCAGGCGCGTGCCCCCTAATATTAGCTCTGTGAGAGCATCGCTCTCTCTGGGGGCGAACTAGGATCGACCGGATTTCGGATGTGTCCGGTGGCGTGCCGAGGTTGGTCAGCGGGCCTCGTAAAAAGCCGACCAAACAATTATCTGCCGAGAGGACTCCCTCTCTCCGTATGGCTGCCTAAGAGCAGAAACGGCTTCGCGGCGGTTCTTCTCCCGCTAGAATCGCCCGATGTCGCCAATGCGGGATCGGCCCGGCCAAACCGCCCGTTGCGGTCGGGGCTAAAGCTATGATGGGATAAGCCGAAAAGGACCCTGCCGGTCGGGGACTCCAGGCCGACAATTAAACGACCGGCTACGCACGTAGATGCCATCACGGAAGGGTCTCGGGACGCGGGTGCAATTCCCGCCGCCTCCACTACTTACGTCAACTGCCTGTTCCTGACAGGTGGCGTCAGCGGACGACGGAACCCTTTCCTCGGAGGGGGTTTCTTCGTTTTCCGATCCGGTGTTTTCCACGCCCTCCGTGCCACCCGCTGACAGCTCCCGACTCAAGACGACGCCCGATTCCCGACACATTTCCGACATTTCAACAGGTTGGTATGTTTTAGGGACTGGCAGGTTGCCCAGCGCGTCCGCCCGGTCCTGCATCTCGATATGGGTGTATTCGAAAGTCTGGCGGATATCGGCGTGCCGGGCCAGTTCCTTCGCCTCCATGATCGACGCGCCGGACCTCTCCAGCCCAGTGATGTGGCGATGCCTCCCCACCGCGTGGAAATCGGCCATGCCCTCATGCGTTTCGTAGGGGATGCCCGCCCGCTCCAAATCCTTCTGGATCATCGTGTAGGTTTTCTTGCGGGCCAGCCGGGGGAACAGCGGCGAGTTCGGCTCCATGCCCTGAATCCACTCACGCACCATCGCAACCAATTCTGGATGCATTGGCAGCGTATCCTTGCGACGATGCTTGGAGCTGGATGTCTGCACCATCAGCGTCGGCTGAGTGGCATCCAGCCTGAACGAATCCGGCGTGAGGCTGCCCAGCCCCAGCCGCCTCAGCCCGGTCAGGAAGCTCATGAGATAGACCCGCGCCCTGAGTTCATCGGGATACCCCTGCACCTCCACGCCCGAATCGCGGGCGGCCCGCACCAGCCGGGAAACTTCCTCCGTGCTCAGCGCCCGCCGCTGGTGCCTGATATCGGTTTCGGCATTCAGGCTTTCGATGCCCGCCAACGGGTTCGAGGGCAGGCGTTTCGTGGCCACCAGCCATTTCCCGAATTCATCCATGGCCTGGAGGTAGTGGTTGTCCGTCCGTTTCCCCAGATCATCGGCCCGATGGATTTCCTTCATCGCCTCTTCCGCCCGTTCCGCGTCGAGGTCGGCAAGCGTCTTGGCGGCGCAGGCTTCCACCAGCCGCCTGACCCGCCCCAGGATCAGCTTGCGGTGTTTGGGCGTGGTGTTATCCAGCGAGCGGTCGAACGCCGCCAAGTGCTCGGAAATGGGCGATGGCTTGATGGCCAGCAGCCGTTCTTGAACTGGGTCGATCATCCCCCGCTTGCGGAGCATGACCTCGTTTTCGAGCTTGGCCGCGAGCTGTTCCGTCAACCCGATCCTTCACGATGACGCAAATCCGCGCCACGCGCCGACTTAGGTAAATCCGCAAACCCCTATGGACTTGGAAGTTGCGCCTGGTATAATACACAGACGTATCTGATCGACACGCGTACCTTGTTCGGGGCGGAACGTGTTCAACAAACGGATTGACTTCGATACGATAAGAGAATTGCTCGGAGAGCCGGTCTACTCTGACCTCGATTTCATGATCTACGAGGGTGACTGCCTCAAGCTCATGCAATCGCTTCCCGCTGGCTCCTTTGACCTTACGATTACCTCGCCGCCGTACAATATCGGCAAAGAATACGAAGACATTCAAGACATTGACATATACGTGAACTGGTGCTTATCGTGGATTGATGAGATTTACCGGCTCACCAGTCCCGTCGGAGGGTTCTGGCTGAACCTTGGCTACGTTTCCCTGCTCGACCGGGCGAAGGCCATCCCTATCCCTTACCTGCTTTGGGATCGCATGCCCTTCTATCTCATGCAGGAGATCGTTTGGAATTACGGGGCGGGCGTCTCCACCAAGAAAAGCTTCTGCCCCCGTAACGAAAAATTCCTCTGGTACGTCAAGGATGCGGAAACCTACACCTTCAATTTGGATGAGGTCCGCGACCCGGATGTCAAATACCCCAACCAGAAGAAAAACGGCAAGCTGAAGTGCAACCCGCTAGGCAAGAACCCTTCCGATGTCTGGCAGTTCCCCAAGGTTACGTCGGGCACAGACCGCAGTTCCAAGGAACGCACGCCGCACCCGGCTCAGTTTCCCATTGCCGTCATCGACAGAATCGTCAAGGCGTGCAGCAACCCCGATGACCTGCTCCTAGACCCGTTCTTAGGATCAGGCACCGTCATCGAGGCGGCTTTGCGGAACGGGCGCAGAGCCATCGGCTTCGAGCTGAACCCAAAATACCTGCACCTGACCGCCGAACGAGTAGAGAAGTTCCGGCGGGGAACTGACCAGAGAGTGATGTTTTAATCGTCGGTCAATTCGTCAGCGTCTTCGGTCGGCTCAGCGTCCCCAATGGGATCTGCCAGTAGCCCGAGCGGCTGGATGCCCGTATTCACGTCGTAGATCAGCAAGAGCTTCGCCCTGTCGCTCTCGGGCTTGATGTGGGCCTGCTGACCCGTCGCCGCTTTCTGCCCCACCCAATCACTATGCTCTAGCCATCCGAAGCGGATGCGCATGATCCTCGGGGCGGTAACTTTGTCCTTAAATTTCTCGAAATTGATGGCGATGTAATAGCCGCTCTTCGATTTTGTCTTCTTGCCCTCGGTCGGAGGCTGGGCGTAGCTCCGGTTGCCGAAAATCTGCGAGCGGTGGGTCGAACTCTTGATTTCAGACGACAACGCCAGATCCGGGATATAGACCAGATCCTTTTCAGTGGCCGTCTCATCGTTTCGCCAGATGCCCGGATAGCGGGTCTGGAATTCGAGGGCGATCAGCTCGTGGAGGAAGAAGCCCATGACTTGCGGCTTCGGGTAAATGTGCTCCCCGATCTGGTAGCCGGACAGATTCGAGTTGAAAATCCCCTCCCAGCACTTCAGGACAACTTCGGCGATCTCCTTTGTTTTCAACGGATGTTTCGAGATGAGTTCGCGGGTCTTGGCTTCCCACTGCGAAGGGGGCAGCCCGTCATACGGAGAAGACATTTTCGCATCGCCTGTCGAGAATCACGCGGCATAGCTCACACCGCCCCGGCTGAACCGGAACGGCGGCCATTTCCCGGATTTTCCCGCGCAAGCGTGCGTGCGCCAATGCCTTAGAGGGTCTTCCCTGAATCGGGTTCGATCAATCACATGATTGCCTGATTGCTATCAGGTGACAGGTTTGGCCAAGCATCCACCAGTTTTTGCAGCTCTGGCGGAAACGCCACAGGCTCCCGACAAATACCCTGCGCGCCCTCACCACTCAAGTCATAACCACAAGCAGGGCAATCGCTTGTAACCCACGGTATTCTCATGCAATTCCCGCCGCCTCCACCTTGAGCCCACTTACAAGCCTTTGTAAGTGGGCTTTTTCTTTGAGGTCAGGTCTTGCCGCACGCTCAAGGTACGCCCGGGGGCGGGCGTTAAGCGGGCCGGGGGCGGGATCGGCGGACTCGAGCGCGGTCCGTGCGTGCGAGAAACCGGCCCGTTCGGCGGGGGAGCCGGGTTCCGGGGGGCTCGTGGGATTCGGTAGGATTGTGGTCACTTCAGGGGCGACCGTATCCGGGGCGAGGCGCGTGGGAGAGTCATGCCGATGAAATTCCGGAAGGTCCTGGCGTTGCGAGGGCCCAACGTGTGGGCCAGGTTCCCCGTGCTGGAGGCGTGGGTCGACCTGGAGGAGCTGAAGGATTCCCCCTCCGACGAGCTGCCGGGGTTCAACGAGCGGCTCAAGGCGTGGCTGCCCACGATGATCGAACACCGTTGCAGCGAGGGCGTCCGCGGCGGGTTCTTCGAGCGGCTGCGGCGGGGGACGTGGCAGGCGCACATCCTGGAGCACGTCACGCTGGAGCTGCAAACCCTGGCGGGCTCCGAGGTCGGGTTCGGCCGGGCGCGGGAGACCTCGGAGGACGGGGTCTACAAGGTTGCCGTCGAGTTCGAGGTCGAAGACCTGGCGCGCGCGTGCCTCGACTCGGGGAAGATGATCCTGGAGGCGGCGGTCCATGACATGCCGTTCGACATCGAGGCCGAGATCGCCCGATTGCGAGAGATCGCTTACTTGACGAAGCTCGGCCCCAGCACGATGGCGGTGGTCGACGCCGCCAAGGCGCGCGGGATCCCGGTGCTGCGGCTCAACAGCGAGAACCTGGTCCAGCTCGGCCACGGGGTGCATCGCAAGCGCTACCTCACCGGCCAGACCGAGGGAACGGGGGCCCTGGCGGAGTTCGTTGCCCAGGACAAGCAGTTGACGAGGACGATGCTCCTGGGCGCGGGCGTGCCGGTGCCGGAGGGGCGGCCCGTCGCCGACGCCGAGGACGCCTGGTCCGCCGCGCAGGAGATCGGCCCCCCCGTCGTCGTCAAGCCCCGCGACGCCAACCACGGCCGTGGCGTCGCCACCGGCCTGACGACCCGCGAGCAGGTCCTGGCCGCCTACGAGAATGCCCTCAAGGAAGGCGAGAGCATCCTGGTGGAGCGCCACGCCCCCGGCTTCGACCACCGCGTCCTGGTCGTGGGCGGCCGCGTCGTCGCCGCCGCCCTCCGCCACCCCGCGCACGTCGTCGGCGACGGCATCGCGACGATCGCTCAGCTCGTGGATCGCGTGAATGCCGACCCCCTGCGCGGCGACGGCTTCCACACGGTCCTGAAGGCGATCGAGTTCGAGCCGATCGCGCTGAAAGTCCTCGACGAGCAGGGGTACGGCCCCGAATCCGTCCCCGCCGAAGGACTTCGGGTCCTGATCCGCCGCAACATCAACTACTTCAACGGCGGCTCCGCCACCGACGTCACCGCGAGCCTCCACCCCGAGACCGCCGCCCGGGCCGTCGACGCCGCGCACGTCGTCGGCCTCGACGTGGCGGGCATCGACCTGCTGGCCGAGGACATCTCCCGACCGCTGGGCGAGCAGCGCGGGGCGATCGTCGAAGTCAACGCCGGCCCCGGCCTGATCATGCACCTGCCCCCCTCCGCCGCTCCCCGGCCCGTCGGCGAGGCGATCGTCGAGTCGCTCTTCCCCGGCGGCTCGGACGGCCGCATCCCGGTCGTCGGCGTCACCGGCGTCAACGGCAAGACGACCGTCACGCGCCTGATCGCCCACGTCCTGGGTGCGACGGGCCTGAAGGTCGGCATGACCTGCACCGACGGCGTCTACCTCGGCGACCGCCGGCTGACGGGGGGCGATTGCAGCGGCCCCAAGAGCGCCCGCGACGTGCTGATGAACCCGCGCGTCGAGGCCGCGGTCTTCGAGGCCGCCCGCGGCGGCATCCTGCGCGAGGGGCTGGGCTTCGACCGCTGCGACGTGGCCGTCGTGACCAACGTGGGCGAGGGGGACCACCTCGGCCTGCACGACATCCTGACCCCGGACCGCCTGGCCTATGTCAAGCGCACCCTGGTCGACGCCCTGGCCCCCCGCGGCGTCGCCGTCCTGAACGCCGCCGACCCGCTGGTCGCCGAGATGGCCGGCCACTGCCGTGGCGAGGTCCTCTTCTTCGCCCGCGACGGGCGCGACCCCATCCTGGCCGCCCACCGCGCCTCGGGCGGCCGGGTCGCCTTCACCCGCGACGCCGCGATCGTGCTGGCCCGGGGCGACCGCGAGGAGCCGCCGATCCCCCTGGCCGACCTCCCCTTGACGCACGGCGGTCGGGTCGCATTCCAGGTCGAGAACGCCCTGGCCGCCGCGGGCGCCTGCTGGGCCCTGGGCCTGTCGACCGGTTCGATCCACGCGGGCATCGGGACGTTCTCCGCCGACGCGAGGCAGGCCCCCGGCCGCTTCAACATCCTGGAAGCCCGGGGCGCGACGCTGATCCTCGACTTCGGCCACAACCCCTCGGCCCTCCTGGCCCTGGTCGAGGCGATCGGGCACTTCCCCGGCCGCCGCAGGGTCGCCGTCTACTCCGCCGAGGGCGACCGCCCCGACGAGTCGATCCTCCGCCAGGGCGCGATCCTCGGCGCCGCCTTCGACCGGGTCGTCCTGTACGAGGAACCCTCCCGCCGCCGCGGCCGCGCCGCCGGCGAGATCCTCTCCCTCCTGCGCCGCGGCCTCGCCGCCGGCCCCCGCGTCTCGGAGACCGACGAGATCGAGGGCGAGCGCGCCGCCGTCGAATCCGCCTACCTCGCCCTCCGCCCCGGCGACCTCGCCCTGATCCAGATCGACGCGGTGGACGCCGGCCTGGACCTGGTCCGCAGCCTGGGTGGACCCGTATAACGATTCGCGACACCTGTGCCCGGGCCGGGACGGGCCGGGCCGCGGCTCCGGCAACGGCCACCAGAGGGTCTTGGACCATGCGGAAGCGGATGACGAACCCGGCGATCCTGGCGGGCTTGCTGGTGTTGGGTGGGATGGCGGCGATCGGACCGTCGCCGGCCGGGGCGCAGATGGCGATGTCCAGCGGCGGCCGTTCCCTGGGCGGGTACGGGGCGGGCACGATCTCGTCGTATTACGGCAATGGCGGCGGTTACATGCCCACCGGCGGTCGCGGCGGCGGCGTCCTCCCCCTGGGCGGCGGACCCGGCGTCATGGGCACCCCGCCAGCCCCCCGGATGATCCCACAGACCGCGATCGGCGGGGCCTCGATGGTCGCCGCGACGCCGATCGGCGGCATCTCGGCCACCGGGGGAATGAGCATGGGCGCCCGGCGCGGAAGTGGAATGGGAACGGGGATGGGCGCGCGGTCCCGACCCGGCCGCCGCGCGTACGCTCCCCTCCTCCCCGGTGGTGGGATGGGCACGGGCCTGATGACGGGAACGAGCGGCATGGGCATCGGCAGGGGCCGGGCCCCCGCGGGGCCGGGCTTCGGCTACCCGTTCCGGTCGCCGCTGGAATTCGGCGGTGGCGGCGGCGGGTCGGGCATGGGGATGCCGTGAGTCGGGGGCCGGGCCGGTTTCGCGGTTCGCGACGGCGGGCCTTCGGGCCCGAAGGGGCCGGCGGCTCCCGAGGGCGGCGGGTCCGGGGCCGCGACGGGGTCCGCGACAGGATCGGGGCCCTCCGCGGGCCCGGGAGCCGGCAACGGCGTCGAGATCGCGGCGGCGGCCTCGGGAGTGGGCGGGTGGGCGTTGATCCGCGCTCCGACGGCCCGCTCCAGCGACGCCAGCGACTTGCGCAGTTCCGCCTCGACCTGCGCCACCTGCAACTCGACCTGGAGGACCTCGCGCCAGGAGGTAATCAGGGTCACGTAGTCGACATTGCCATTCTTGTAGTCGCTCGTGGCCGCCTCCAGCGCCTGGCGGGCTTTCGGCAGGATGCTGCCGACGAACAGGGTGAGCACGTCTTGCCCGGACCTGGCCTGGGTCAGCAGGTTCTTGACCTCGCGGTTGGCCGAGTCCCGCTCCGCGTCATACAGCTTGGCGTCGGCGACGGCCCGCGCCTGGGCCTCACAGACGCCGGCCTGGTACTTGGCCCGGTAGATCGGCAGGTTGAAGCCGACGAACAGCCCGACGTTCGGGAAGCCGCCCGCGGTCTTGGGCGTCTGGGCGTTGGTCTTCTCCATGTCCATGTACGACAGGCCGACGGTGGTGTTGGGGTAGAACCGCTTCCGCGCCAATTCCACGGCCTTCTCGTCGCGGGCGATGGCCGCCAGCCGGCCTTTGAGCTCGGGGCGGGCGGCGACGGCGAGGCGGTAGAGCCGGTCGACCTCGACGGGGACGGGCGTGGTGGGCAGTTCCGCCAAGGTCCGCAGGTCGGCCTCGGGGCTGACGTGAAGCTGCTGCGACAGGTCGGCCCGAGCCTCGGCCAGCCCCTGCCGGATGCGGATCAGCTCGCGGTCCAGGTCGACCACGGCCACCTCGGCGCGAAGGACGTCCTGCTGGGTGCTATTACCGCCGGCATAGCGCGACTTGGCGATCGTCACGAAATCGGCGGCCAGCTTGCGGTTGTCCCGCAGGATCGCCTCGGCCCGCTCGTTGTAGTGGAGGTCGTAGTAGGCCCGCTTGACGTTGGCCACGGCGTCAAGCTGGGCGGCGGCCAGTTCGGCCAGGGCGACCTTCACGTCGAACTCCGCGGCCTCGCCCCGCAGTCGCAGCGTGCCGAACCAGGGGAACTGCTGGGCTAGGGTCAAGTTATACGGGTTATAACCCATCAACGAATACTGAGGAGCGACCGAGGGGATCGGGTAGATGACATTCGACGCGACCGGGTCGTCCAGGGAAGTGACCTGCGGGATGCGTGCCCGCATCGCCAGCACGTTGTAATGCGCCGCCTGGACCATCCGATTCTCGCCCAGGGCGCGCCGGATGTAGGCGTCGACCGGCTGCGGCCCGGTCAACTCCGGCGGGGTCGGAGCGGTGTCCAGGGCCGTGGCCATCGGCTCGGCGGGGCGGATCGCCCCGGCGGGAGCAGAGGCGGCGTGTTGCAGTTCCTTGTCGACCTCGCCGAACTCGCGGGGCGGAGCCGAGGCGCAGCCGGCGAACCCGAGACTCAAAATCGTCGTAATGACGTGGGGCCATCGGTTTGCCATGGTCCCTCTCCAGAAAAAGCGGTCGATGGCCGCAAGACCGGCAAAGCCTGCTTCCTTGACCCGTTGTGCATCATCCTGATAATCGACAGAATCGTACTCGGCGATAACTCCATTTGGGTGCGCCCGCGGATTTCGGCACTCCGTCGGGCCGGTTGCAACCGGCCCTAGCGGGGAAGTTTCGGGGCGATGCCGGAATCCACTGGCGCACCCACTCCTTCTTGCTTCGTCCGAGGGTTTGACCCTTTCGAATTGACTGGTGACGCAACCTGGGTAGAATGCAGTCGATGCCTCGGGACGCATTCTCGCTCTCGATGTGCCGGGACCGATTTTCTCGAAACGGTGTCTGGATGTTCGCCTCCCGTCCCCAACGCCGGCTCACGCTCACCTGGATCGCCTTGATGGCGGTTTGGGCGTTGTCGTCGACGGTCCACGGGACGGCGCGGGCGGACTCCCTCCAGGGACCTGGCTGTTCGGTCGCGCAGGGGACGCCCCGGTGCTGCCGTAAGGCCCCGACCTCCCCATGCGGGGGGTGTTGTGCCCGCAAGTCGGCACCTTCCGGCATCTCGACTGATCGAGGTCGAGGTCTGCTTGTCGGCGCGTCGCTGTCGGACGTTGACATCTCAGCCTCGCCTGGCGAGGGTTGCGGTTGCCGTGCGAACGAGCCTACCGAGCCCATTCAAGAGCCCGCTCGCGATCCGTTGAAAATCCGCGCTGACCTCGCAGGTGAGGCCCTGGCGTGGGATTCCCACCGGATTGACTATCCCCCTCTTGCCTTTCACGGCGATCCTCTCGCAGCTCGCGTTTCGCAACGCCCTCTCTTCCTCCTCACCTTGCACATCTTGATCTAAGAGCATCTCCGCGACGGCCTTCGGGCCCGTTCCGCGCGTGAGATCCTCCCGACCGCACCCTTGCGCGCCTGGAATTCTCGCAACCGGACTCTTCGTCAACGGCTGACGGTGGGGGCGCGGATGGTGTTCCTCTGCGCGAGGGGCACCCTCCCTTTCCCTATCGCAGGGGGAAGGCGAGCGGTCCGCAAGGCGCGGGCGCTCGATCGGAGTTCGCAACCGGGAGGACGATCATGGACCGTCGTGAATTGCTGGGCGTGCTGGGAGCGACCGCCGCGGGGCTGGCCGCCGTGACGGGCCGAGCCACTGCCGCTGAGGAGGCTCATGCCCACGAGGGGCACGGCGACAGCCACGAGGCATGCGCCGAGGCGTGTGTCGATTGTGAGAAGCACTGCAACCAGGGCTTCCACCACTGCTTCAAGCAGGTCCAGGCCGGCAAGGCGGGCCACGCCAAGGCGATGCACCTGTGCGTCGACTGCGGCGACGTGTGTAGCACGTCGGGCAAGCTGGTGGCGCGGATGAGCCCGCTGATGGGCCACGTGTGTCACGCCTGCGCCGAGAGCTGCGCGGCGTGCATCGCCGAGTGCGAGAAGCTCAACGACCCCGAGATGAAGGACGTCGTCGCGTCGCTGCGCAAGTGCGAGGCGTCGTGCCGCGCCATGGTCAAGGCGATGGGCCACGCGCACTGAGCGGACACCGTGGGGGGGCG
>JAABUQ010003425.1_pt1 | contig 29061 bp, 25 predicted proteins | sample 5560001 | NCBI WGS metagenome assembly JAABUQ01 (sample SAMN10711888, study PRJNA513371) | rock metagenome | isolation source: Antarctica rocks | place: Antarctica: Victoria Land, Finger Mt nord | collected 2015-12-18 | reverse complement strand
GGCGATCATGGACTACCTGGCCGCTCATAACGAGAACCCCAAGCCGTTCGTCTGGACCGCCAACGCGGATCTGATCCTGGAACGAGTCAAGAAGGTTTGCGAGCGAACTTCTAACTCAGGACACTAGGCCGCCGATCCAGTCGCCAGCCCATTCGGGGCCTGGGTGGTCGGCTCAGGAATAGGCCACGCCCTTGCGGTCGAGGGCCTCCTGGAGGGCGCGGGCGGCGTCGCCGAAGCGGTCGGGGCCGGTGAAGCCGTACATCGCCTCGGCGATGACCAGGTGGGGTTCGAGGGTGCAGAAGCCTTCGAAGCCGTCGGCGACGGCCTCGGCGATGATCCGGGGGATTTGCCCCTGGCCCTGGCCGGTGAGGACGTTCTTCCGGGTCGCCGCGTCGTAATCCTTGACGTGGATGTGGGCGGTCCGGCCGCGGAGCAGGTCCCAGGCGGCGTCGATCGACTGGCCGACTTCGAGGTAGTTCGCCGGGTCGAACGCATGGCCGAGGCTCGGCGAATCGACCGATTCCAGGAGGTCCGCCACCCGGTCCGCCGTGTCCCCGTAGATCCCCTTCTCGTTCTCGAGGAACAGGGCGACGCCCCGCCTCGCGGCGATCGCGGCCTTGGCCTCCATCCGGCGGACGACCTCGGCCCGGTGGCTGGCGGGGTCGTCCCCCTCGGGGATGTAGTAGCTGAAGACCCGGACGCGGGGGCAGTCGTAGAAATCGGCCAGGTCGAGGGCCTTGGCGAACCGGGCGAGGTGGGGCTCGAACGGCTCGTTGGCCTTGATCTTGCCGATCGGCGAGCCGATCGCGCTGAGGGCGAAGCCCCGGTCGTGGAGCAGCGATCGGAAGGCTTCGTGCTGGCCCTCGGCGAGGTCGAGGACGTTGGTCCCGTGGATCGAGCGGAACTCGATGTGGCGGATGCCGAGGCCGGCCAGGACCTCGACCTGCTCGACCGGGTCCGGGGCGATCTCGTCGGCGAAGGCGCTGAGGCGGATCATGGGGGGCGTTCCGGTTCGGGGCGATCGGGGACGGCCGCGCCCATCGTAACATCGCCCGCGAGGACCGCCAGCGGCCGGCGGCGAAGTTCGGGATCGCGGCCGATTCCAACCCAGGGTCGATCGGTTCGTCGATTCGCGGGATGCCAGATCCCAAGGATCTCGGATTCCAGATGGCGGCAAGACGAGAGGAACCCGATCGTCCGGAATCGGAGATGCTTGGGATCTGCGATCCGTCTCTCGACCCCGCTTGAAGGACCGATCGACCCTGGATTCCGACCGTCCCGGCGCTGCGAGGGGCCGCTCGATGGGTTAGAATCGGGGGATGGACGCGCCCACTCCCACCCCGGACTCGCCGACGATGCTGGTGGTGACCGGGTCGCTGGCGATCCCGCTCGACGAATTTCGCTTCGAGTTCGCCCGGTCGGGCGGGCCGGGCGGCCAGAACGTCAACAAGGTCAACTCCAAGGCCGTCCTCCGCTGGAAGCCGGCGGACAGCCCGAGCCTGTCGCCGATGGTCCGCGACCGCTTGCTGGCGGCGGTCGCGTCGCGGTTGACGACCGAGGGGGAGTTGCTCGTCACGTCGCAGCGGACCCGCGACCAGGGGCGGAACGTGGCCGATTGCCTGGACAAGGTCCGCGAGCTGGTCCTCGCCGCCGCCAGCCCGCCCAGGCCGCGACGTCCCAGCCGGCCGACCCTGGGGTCCAAGGTCCGGCGGGTCGAGTCCAAGCTCAAGCGTTCCTTCACCAAACGTCTCCGCCGGAAGCCCGAGGCGGAGTGACTCGACCCCACCCCCGCGCCCCGTTCGGAGCGGATTCATGGCCGACCTGTCGCCGTACCAACAAAAGATCGTCAAGCGCTATTACCACAACTACGACGCCATCGCCTCCCAGAGGCTGGCCGAGATGGTGGGCGAAATTTATCTCTCCGACGGCAAGAAGCTCGACCGCCTCTGGATCAAGGTTGGTGAAACCCTGGCCAAGCTCGAATTCCCGGCGGCGCGGATCGAGCATCTGCTCCAGAAGCGCGACCCGGCCTTGCTCGCCGGGGTCATGAAGGAGCTGGAAGGGAAGCCGGGTTGAGATCCCCGGCCCGACGGCCGGCCCCGTTTTTCTCCCGGACGAGTTGCCGCGCGGCCTTTCGTTTCGTACGGTTCCCGGAGACGATGCGGACGGACCATGACCGGAACCGACCGGGCCACGACGGAAGCTTACGATGACGTTAGCCCAAAGAGTACGCGACCAACGCTACGCCAGGGGTTGGGGGCCCGACGAGCTGGCCATCCGGGCCGCCATCTCGCGGACGGCCCTCTACCAGATCGAGAGCGGCAAGACCGAGCAGCCCCGGGCTTCCACGCTCCGACGGATCGCCCAGGCCCTGGAAATCCCGACCGAGATCCTGCTCGGCCCCCAGATCGGGCTCCTCGGGATGACCTGGTCGTCGCCCCACCCTCGCCCCCTCGATGGCCCCGCCCCGGCGACCGAACCGGCGATGCCCGCCGCCGGAAGCGACACCGTCCCCATCCGGAGCGACCGCGACCTCGACCGCAAATTCCGGGAACTGCTCGCGTCCCCCCTGGGCGAGAGCGTCGCTCGGATCGTCGAAGAATCGTACCGGATCTTGCCGAGGCTCGCGGTCGAAGCGCGTTGGTAATTTGGGGATTCTTGGAAATCCGCAAACGTGGTGTAGAATTCCTCAAGTTGGAGGCCCGACCGGCCGGACTCATCACCGAGAGGAAATCATCATGCGGCTCGCGACCCGGTTTTTGGGACCCTTGGCGATGGCGGCCTGGGTCGTGGTCGGCGTGGGGGGCGACCCGGCGGAGGCGGGAAGCCCGCGGGTTCGTCGCCGGGACTGGGCCGTCGGGGAAACGGTCGACACCCGGCCCGAGAACCGGCTGGCCCCGTCGGGGATGCTCGGCACGTTCCGGTCGACGCCGGTCATCTCGGTCAAGAACAGCGGGGTCCTCGGCGGCGGCTACTCGCCCGTCGGATTCTACGGCGAGAACAATTCGATGACCCTTTACGGCCCCTTTTCCGCCCTCCGGGCAACCTCGGCGCCGGTGACCACCGTGGTCCGGGGCTACAACGGCCAGCCGACCCTGGTCGAGGGGACGTCGTTCTCCACCCCGTTCCGGCCCGAGATTTCGCCGGTCCGCTACCCCACCCGGGCCAGCAATTATTCGTTCCTCCGGGGCGCCGGGCCCTCGACCCGGACCGGGAGCGGGATCATGTGGGTGGACCAGAATTGAGGGACGAGCCGGGTCGGACCGGGTCCGGGCCCGGACCCGGCTCGGCGCTCATTCCTGGCCCATCCGCTGGCGGAGCCGTTCGAATTTGACGCGGAGTTCGCCGCCGCCGAGGTCGGGATGGAGGATCGCGGTGGCGTCGACGACCTGGCGGGCGTCCTTGGCCCGTCCGCCTCGGTAGCTGGCCAGGGCCAGGCCGTATCGGGCTTCGAGCCAGGGGAGCGAGCCGGGGTTGAGCCGGGCGAGCCGGAGGCGTTCGGCGTCGACGGCCAGGCCGAAGGCGTCGAGCCGGAGGTAAGCGTCGGCCAGGTCGCGGAGGAGCGCCGGGTCGTCGACGCTGGCCGGCCCGCCCCAGGCGGCGACCTCGCGGCGGGCGGCGTCGGGGTCGCCGGCGAAGAGCAAGGCGCGGGCGTGGCGGAGCCGGGCCTCGTCGCGGTCCGGGCCGGCCAGTTGGTCCGGGCGGTCGACCAGCCGGCCGGTCAGGATCTTGAGGATCAGCCCAAGCCGCCGCCGGCCGGATTCGGCCTCGGACTCCCCGGCCGAGCGGTCCAGGAGCCGGGCGGCGACCAGGAGCGGGGCCGGGTCGTCTCCCTTGACCTCGGCCCGGGCGATGGCCTCGGCCTCGACGAACCGATTCGAGGCCGCCAGGGCGACCATCCGGCCCAGCCGAGCCTGGCGGTGCTGATCGGGGCGGGCCGCCCCCTTGAGTGTCCGGTCGGCCGCGGCCAGGGCGTCGGGCGGGCGGCCGACCTCGGGCGTCAGCTCCAGGCGGATCGAGCGAAGTTCCAGGGGGACCGCCTCGCCGCCGTCGGTCGCGGCGGCGAGGGCGTCGCGGAGCGACCGGCGGGCCTGCTCCATCTTCGACCGGGTCGCGGCCGAGTCGCGGTTGATCCGCTGGTCGGCGACGCCCTCGAAGAGCAGGTCGTCGATGGCGAGCCGGGCTTCGAGCCATCGAGGCTGGCCGTGGGCGATCCCGGACCAGAGGGCGACGGCCTCGGAGGGCCGGCCGGCGGCGACCCGGACCTTGCCCAGGAGCCATCGGGCCTCGGCCGAGGCGGGGTCGGCGGCGAAGTCGCGGACCTGCCCCTCCAGCGCCTTGAGGTAGGCCTCCTTCGAGGCTCCGGGTTGGCGGGTCGCCAGGGCCCGCCCCCGGGCCAGGGTCCTGAGCATCCCCGACCGGGCCCGGAGGGCGGCCGGCGCGGCGGTTGACTCGGCCACCCTCGACAGCCAGCCGTCGGCCTCGGCGTACTTCTCGGCCTCGAACAGGTAGGCGCCCGCCCGGAACCGGAGCGTCGCCGCCTGTTCGGCCTGCCCCTGGGCCTCGGCCCGGTCGGCCCCCTGGGCGGCGAGTCGCCCGGCCCTGGGGGCATTGCCGAGGCGGAGCTGCCCCTCGGCCAGGAGGTCCCACCACCCGGGCGGCGCGGACCGGGGCGGCTCGTCGACCCCCCTGGCCAGCTCGATCAGGGCCCGGCGGGCCTCGGCCCCGCCGGCCGCCCGGAGCGCCTCGACGGCCCGGAACGACTCGGCGTCGACCTCGTCGCGGAGCCTCCCCGCCGACGTTTCGCGACGCCGGCCCAGGCCGATCCGGACGGTGAGCAGCCCCTTCCAGGAAGCTTCCACCCGGGACGCGGCCACGGCCTCGCGGGCTTCCTCGAACCGCTGGCGCCCGATCAGGCTGGCCACCCTGGCTTCGAGGATCGACGCGGGGGGCGGCGGCGGGGTCGACTTCTCGGCCTCCTCGACCTCGATCTGGGCCTCTCCATAAAGCCCGAGCCGGGTCGCCAGCTCGGCCCTGAGCAGCCGGGAAAAGCCCCGGAGGCCGGGCGCGGCGGCCGTCCGGTCGAGCAGGCCGAGCGCCTCGCGCTCGCTCGCGAGCCGGCCGGCGGTCCCCTCGGGCTCGAACCGCGCCCGGTCGGCGATGGCCTGGGCCGTCCGAAACCGGAGGTTCTCCGCGAACGGGTCGGCGGCGTCGCCCGGCTTGACGGCGACGCCCCGGAGGCGACGGGTCGCCTCGTCGAGGCCCCGGATCGCCCCCGCCCGCGCCGGGGCGTCGGCGGGGGCCAGTTCCGCCTGGTCGGCGAAGCTCCGGCCCGCGGCCCAGGCATAGACGCCCGCCTGGAACCCGATCAAGGGGGCGGCCTCGACCGTCGGGTTCCGGGCGAGGAAGCCGTCGAGTAGGCCGATCGCCTCGTCCCAGCGGGCCCGGCGGTCGGACGCGGTCGCCGCCTGCTGGGCCGCCTGGTCGAGGGTGCCCGCGGCGTCCAGGGCGCGACGGGCCCGCTCGTCGGCCGGGATCGCGGGATTCGCCAGGGTCGCGCGGACTTCCGCCAGGTCCAGCGGCGGGTCGTCGGCCCAGCTCGACCCGCCCAGGCCGAGGGCCACCACGACCGCCCATCCGCCGACCCTTGAACGTCGCCCCATCGTTTCGTCCCCTCCCCGATCGGACCCGCCCGACCCCCGGGCCTCCTCCCCCAGTATAGGCGGCCCGCCGGCTCAGGCCGGCCCGGGGTCGACCGCTTCGAGCCGCCGGAAGGCGTCCAGGGTGTTGCGGAGGAGCAGGGCGACGGTCATCGGGCCGACCCCGCCGGGGACCGGGGTGATCCAGGAAGCGACCTCGGCCGCGCCGGCGAAGTCGACGTCGCCGCACAAGGTCCCGTCGGCCCGCCGGTTCATCCCGACGTCGATCACCACCGCGCCCGGCTTGATGGCCCCGGCCCGGACGTGATCGGGGCGGCCGATGGCGGCGATCAGGATGTCGGCCTGGCGGGTGATCGCGTCGACGTCGCGGCTCGCGGCGTGGCAAACCGTGACGGTCGCGTCGCCCCCGGGCCCCTTTTGCAAGAGCAGCAGGGCCATCGACTTGCCGACGATCTGCGACCGGCCCAGGATCACGGCGTGGGCCCCCTTCGTCTCGATCCCCGAGGCCAGGAGCAGCTCGCGGATGCCCAGCGGCGTGCACGGGACGAACCGGGGGCGGCCGATCGCCAAAAGGCCGGCGTTCTCGGGGTGGAACCCGTCCACGTCCTTGGCGGGGTCGATCGCCTCGATCACCCGGCGCTCGTCGACCTGGGGGGGGAGCGGGAGCTGCACGAGAATCCCGTGGACCCCTTGATTGGCGTTGAGGTCGGAGATCGTCGCGAGCAGGGTCGACTCCGCGACGTCGGCCGGCAGGCGGATGACCTCGCCGCGCATCCCGGCGGCCTTGCAGGCGTTCTCCTTGTTCCGGACGTAGACCTGGCTGGCCGACACGTCGCCGACCAGGACCACCGCCAGGCCCGGCGCGCGGCCGGTCTGACGCCGGAGGCGCGCGACCTCGGCGGCGACGTCGGAGCGGATCGTCTGGGCGAGGGCTTTACCGTCGAGGATTCGGGCGGCCAACGAACTCCTCCGTGGTCGAATGTCGAGGGGCCGGCCCGACCGAGCCGGCCCGGGAGGGCGAACGTCTATAATGAAGCCCGTGTCGGCCTTTCTCCAGGCCCAAGGCCCCGGCGGCGGGTCGACCCTCGGATTCTCGAAGCGGGCGGGCGGTATCGATGGACGCGGAGAGCGCGACGGAGGGCGGGGTCCTCGTCCCGGTCGACGAGGGGCCCGAAGGGCGGGCGGACGAGGCGGGGTCGTCGCGACCGATCGGCGGCCGGGTGCTCCGGCTGGCGGGCCCGGTCCTGGTCGAACAAGCGTTGCTCTACCTGGTCGGGCTGTCGGACACGATCCTGACCGGCCGCTACCTGGCGGAGGACGACCTGGCGGCGGTCACGGTCTCGACTTACTTGCTCTGGTTCCTGGGCACCCTGATGACGATCGTCTCGGTCGGGGCCACGGCCCTGGTCGCGCGCCTGACCGGGGCGGGGGAGCCGGCCACGGCCAACCGGATCTGCCAGCAGGCGATGGGGCTGGCCTTGATCTGCGGCGCGGTCGTCCTGGTCGCCGGCGAGGCCGCGGCCCCGGCGCTGGTCCGGGCCCTGAACCTCGAAGGCCGGGCGGCGGCCTCGGCCACGCTGTTCCTCCGCGTGGTCGTCCTGGTGACCCCGCTGCTGGCGGCGACGACGGCGGGGATCGCCTGCCTCCGGGGCGTCGGCGACACCCGGACCGGGATGTGGGTCATGATCGGGGTCAACGCCGTCAACGCCGTCTTGGCGTGGACCCTGGTCCGCGGCCTGGGCCCGGTCCCGGCCCTGGGGTTCACCGGGATCGCCGTCGGCACCGCCATCGGCGAGGCCGTGGGCGGCCTGGCGATCCTGGCGGTGTTGCTCCGCGGCCGGTCGGGCCTCAAGCTCGACCTCGCCGGCTTGTGGCCGGCGCGTCGGGAGTCCTGGCGGATCTTGCGGATCAGCCTGCCGGCGGCGGGCGAGAGCCTGACCAACGTCCTGTGCCAGCTCTGGTTCCTCGGCCTCATCAACCGCCTGGGGGCGACGGCGACGGCCGCGCACGGCGTGGCGATCCGCTGCGAGGCCCTGGCCTTTTTGACCGTGACCGCCTTCTCGATCGCCGCCGGGACCCTGACCGGCCAGTACCTCGGCGCCGGCCGGCCCGACCTGGCGGCGAAGGCCGCCCGGACGGCCTGGGGGATGGGCGTGGCGGTCCTGGCCGTGGTGGGGAGCCTCCTGTACCTGGCGGCCGGCCCGATGTTCGACCTGTTCCTCGGCGGCCGGCAGCCGGCGGTGGTCGCGGAAGGGGTGCCGGTCCTCCGGATCGTCGCCTTCGCCCTGCCGTTCCTGGCCACCCTCAACGTCCTGACCGGGGCCCTCCGGGGCGCCGGCGACACCCGATGGCCTTGGGTTATCGTCCTGGTCGGCTACCTCGGCCTCCGCCTGCCGCTGACCTACGCCCTCACCACGCCCGTCGCCCAGGGAGGGGCGGGCCTGGGCCTCCGGGGGGCATGGCTCGCCATGTTCGCCGATCTCGCCATCCGGGGCATCCTGGTCGCCGCCCGGTTCCTGCACGGGGGCTGGAAGGCCGCTCGGATTTGAGATGCTCTCCGGGATGGGAGATGGTTCATGGTTGAAGGATCATGGTCGATGGACGGAGGGTTCGGACCAGGTGACTTCCTGGAACTTCCAATACTTCATCAGCCATCAGCCATTTCTCATGGATTATTGGGCTGCCTGATGAACGTCTCCGGACTGCCCCGGGGCGCCGGTCTCGGCACGATCCGGCCGGCGGCCTCACATCTCCGCGAGGGCGGCGCGACGGTCGCGGAGGATGGCGAAGAGGCGGTCGAGGTTGGAGGTCCGGAACACGGATTGGACGGTCGGCGACAGCTCGCAGAGCCGGAGCTTGCCGCCGGAGCCGTCGACCCGGCGCTGGAGGAGGATCAGCTTGCCGAGCAGGGAGCTGGAGATCAGGTCGACGCCCGTGAAGTCGAGGATGACGCGGATCGGCTTGCCGTCGTTGGGCAGGGCGGCGCCGAGCTGGTCGGAAACCTCGCGGACCGTGCGGTCGTCGAACAGCAATCGGTCGCGAAAGGTCACGACCTGGACGCCGTCCGTCTCGATGACCTCGATACGCGGGGTGGCGGGCATCACGGGCTCCCAAGACGGGCGCAAGAGGCGGGGACGACGTTACCTGGAGCGACAGGATAGCCGAGGTGGCGGTCGATTGCGACGGGTTGGTGGTCAATTCCGGCAATCACCATGCCGCCGCTCAGTCGTCCCGCCGATTTCTCCGGAGCGGGCCACCCAGACGGGGGCCGGATGAGGGGGGCGCGGCGGGGGCGGGGGGCGGGGTCGGGGGCGTCCCGAGGGCCGGCGGGCCCCCCTCGGCCGGGCCGGCCAGCAGGGCCAGGGCGGCGGCCCGGTCGTCGACGAACGAGAACATCGGGGCCAGCTTGCTGATCCGGAACACTTCGTGGACGTCCTCGTCGACGTTGCAGAAGACCACGCGGCCCCCTTGCTGGAGGGCGAGCCGGTGGAGGGCGAGGAAGCCGCCGAGCGAGGCCGACCCGGCGAAGCTGACGCCGTTGAGGTCGACGACGATGTCGGGCCGCCCTTTGGCCCTCATGTGCGCCTCGAAGTGCTGGCGGAGGTCGCGGACCGGCGCCGGGTCGAGCCGGAGGCAGTCCCAGAACTCCGCCACCAGGACGCCACCCTCGTTTCGGACCTCCACCGTGGGCTTGAGCATGGGCATGGGTGTCCGGAGCGTGGCCGAAGGAAAGGGGATGGCGGGACGGAAGCCCGGGTCGGCCAAGGGGCCTCGGCGGGAGCCTGGCGAGGGGGGCGATCGCGTGACTCCCCGCATCATAGCAGCCGCGCCGGGCCGGCACCAGTCCCGGGAGGGGGCCGGGGTTCAGGCCTCGATCACGGTGCTTTCCGGGCGGAAATAGTGGGTTCGTTCCGTCGCGATCGCGCGGCGGGCGATGGCGAAATGGGTTCGTTCCGTCGCGATCGCGCGCCGGGTGGTCGCGCGATGGGTTCGTTTCGTCGCGAAGCACGTCGACCTCGATCCCGATCGATTCGGGTGGCTCGTCCGGGCTGGCCCGACCATCGGGCCCCTCGCCTGATACAATCGCTATGTTCGGGGGGGCATTATCCGCCTGTTTCCGAGATTGCTCGTCTCGCGACCTCGCGAGGAGCCATCCCCGTGCTCGTGGGCGGCGACCTCGCCCCCGGGTGCCGGCCCTCCGGCCCCCGCCGGCCATGGTTCGGGTCCGATCCCCGGTTTCGAGGGGGACACCCAGGGGGCCGGATGGGCCGGATGGGCCGGGAAATAGCCCCGGGGGGGTGGCCTGATATGGTATCATTCCCCGCGAAGGATGACGGGGTCGGCGCGTGCCGAGCGTCGGCCTTGCGTCGGATCGGGTCCGCAAGGTCGAGGTCGCTCGCGGGCGGCTTCCCACGAGTGAGCCGAGGGGATGTTTCCATGCGTCACGCCCTTCCCGTCGCGTTCGCGCTGATCATCGCCGGCTCGGGCTCCGCCGGGGCGGCCGACTGGACCGACGCCGTCTTGCCCGACCGGGCGCACGACTTCGGGACGGTGGCCAAGGGGTCGAAGGTCCGCCACTCGTTCAAGCTGGTGAACACGACCGACCGCGAGATCCACATCGAGTCGTGGAAGACCAAGTGCGGCTGCACCGAGGTCCGCGTCGGGGCCCGCGAGATCCCGCCGGGGACCCAGACGGTGATCGAGGCGGTGATCGACACGACCAACTTCGTCGGCTACAAGGCTTCGGGCCTGGTCCTGGTCCTGGACCGGCCGATCCGGGCCGAGGTCGACCTGAACCTCACCTGCTTCATCCGCGCCGACCTGACGCTCAACCCGGGCCAGGTCGATTTCGGCGTCGTGAACCGCTCGAAAGGGCCCAAGGTCGAGCTGACCTTGACCTACGCCGGGACCCAGGCCGACTGGGCGGTGACCGACATGCGGACCATCAGCGACCACTTCGTCGCCGAGCTGAGCGAGCTGTCGCGATCGCCGGGGGGACCGGCCACCTACCGGCTCACCGCCACGCTCCGGCCTTCGGCCGCCGTGGGGTTCTTGAAGGACGAGATCACCCTCAAGACCAACGACCCGACCGGCCCCACCGTCCCGGTCTCGGTCTCGGCGGTCGTCCAGTCGAACGTGACCGTCACCCCGTCGGTCATCAACCTGGGCCGGGTCCGGCCCGGGGACTCGCTCCAGAGGACCATCGTGGTCCGATCGGCCCAGCCCTTCAAGGTCGCGGCGGTCCGGCCGAGCAAGCCCGAGATCACCCTGCCGGTCGCCCCCGACCCGTCGCGGCCGACCCACGCCTTGACCTTCACCTTCAAGGCCCCGGCCCAGGCCGGGCCGTACAACGCCACGATCGAGGTCGAGACCGACCTCAAGGACGAGCCGCCGGCCCGGGTGACGGCCTTCGCCACCGTGGTCCCGTGAGCTTTCGCCCCATCCCGGAATGACGCGAGGTCCGCGCGTCGGGTGACGCGCGGACCTCGGCGGGATGGGCCGGTTCAACATCGGGCGCGGGCTTCGCGTTCCCGCGCCCCGGGGGCGATCAGCGGACCGCGCAGCCCGAGCAGGTCGGGGCCATCGGGCCGTAATACGCCTGATAGGACAAGGTCGGAGCCGCCTGGGGGTAGTAGTAGGCGGTGGGGGGGGCCGGCGGGACGGCCGGGGCCGGGGGGATCGTCGACGACGGGCTCGGGGTCGGCGGGGCCATCGGGGCCATCGGGGCGGCCGGGCCCGCCTGGGGGGAGGCCGGGTAGGGACGCGCCGAGGTCATCGAGGGCCCGTAGGAGGGGGTCCCGCAGGACGCCATCATCGGGCCGCGAGGCGCGGCCGAGTAGCAGGCGGAGGCGGCCTGACGACCGTGGTGCCTCGGGGCGGGGCCGCAGCCCTTGCCGCCGAACATCCCCGTGGTGGCCGACATGGCGGTGATCAGGACGAGTGAATGCATCGGGAGAGTCCTCTTCCAATTCGCGATGGTGTCGATCGAAGGCCCGGCGGAACGGTTCCGCGACGGGGGCCGTCATCCCGGAAAGGGGAGACGGGTCAGCAAACCTCGGATGCGTGAACCCGACCCGGACGACACGTCGGGCCCATCCCGGACGCCGGGTCGATCTCGGCGAACCGGCCCCGCCCGGTCGACCGGGCCGCCTTCGCCGAGGAGGTCGGATTGTAGGGGTCCACTTCCGGGAGCGCCAACCCGAGTTCGGGAGGTCGGCGGGATTGGGGTTGACAGGGGAAACTTTGCCGACGCGGGAACTTGTCCGGCCTCGGCTCGCGTTGACACCGGGCGGGTCCGCGAATAAGCTCGCCCCGGCCCCATCCGGGCCCGGGACGAGGAGCGTCCCGGGGCCGCCCTCTCGAAGGATCGACCTCATGGCCAGCACCTCGACCTTGCCTCGAATCCGGCGGACCGAACGCGAGCGGCTCGCCCTGGCGGTGGCGGATGCCGGCTGGTTCACGACCGAGAACCTGTTCCGGGAAACCCCTCGCGACCGCGCCTCGACGCTCATGCTCCGCTGCCACGACTACCGGGTGGCCTGGGCCAAGGGGGAACGCCCCTGGTCCTGGAACCGGCCGACGACCGAGGCCGCGCCCGGGCTCTGGCGGCGCGACATGGTCTTGCCCTCGGGCTGGATGAAGTCGTATCCCCGGATCGGCATGGAGCCGATCGCCCGCGCCGTCCGCCGATGGCGGGCCGATCACGCGGGCCGGGAGCCGCTCGCCCTGGTCATGACCTATCCGTATTACCTCCACCTCGCCGCCAAGCTCCGCCCGGATCGGCTGGTCTACTTCAACATCGACGATTACCGCCTCTACTGGCCCAAAGCCGCCGCCGAGGTCGCGCGCCTGGAGGAGCGGGCGGTCCGCGAGGCCGACCTCACGGTCTGCACCTCCGCGCTTCGGGCCGAGGAGCTGCGCCGGGCCGTCCCCGAGGCGGCCGACCGGGTCCGCCACCTCCCCCACGGCGCCCCCTCGCCGTCGCTGCCCGACCGCCCCCAGGACCGGCCGGCCGATCGGCCCGCCGACATCGCGGGCCTTCCCGGGCCGTTGCTCGGCTACGTCGGGACCCTGGAAGACCGGGTCGACTGGTCGCTCCTGGCCCAATTGGCCGAGGCCCACCCGGCGGCCTCGATCGTCCTGGTGGGCCGGGTCGGGGCCGACGCGCCCGACGCCCCCGGTTGGCAGGCCGACCGCCGCCGCTGCCTGGCCCTGCCCAACGTCCACGCGATCGGCTGGCGTCCCCAGGCGACGATCGACGCCTACAACCGGGCGTTCGACCTCGGCCTGATCCCGTACCGGGTCGACCACCCGTTCAACCGGGCCTGCTGCCCGACCAAGGTCATGGACTACATGGCCGCCGGCCGCCCGGTCGTGACGACCGACCTGCCCGAGTGCCGCCTCTACCCCCACCTGTTCGACGTGGTCCCGGCGGCCGACTTCGTCGCCGCCGTCGCCCGCCGGGTCGCCGCCGGCCCCGACGACGGCCGGGCCGCCGCCCGCCTGGCCTTCGCCCGCGACCACTCGTGCCGCCGGGTCGTCGAGCGGCTCCTTGATTGGATTGAATGAATTCTATCATATATTGACTTATTGAAAATTAAATATTAACGGGGTAACAGGCAATTTCGAGATTTAATAAAGATTTTTCTTGCCAAGGTTTGCTCTCGAATTTAAATTCGCCATGCCGGGGGGATGATCGACTCGAAGCGATCGGACGTTTAATAAAAACATGCCAATCTAAAGGTTGAGCAACACGCTGAGCGTCTTGAACGTCGCGACGGCTCACTCGCAAGTCGATCATTCGCGCCGGAACTGTCGAAACCTCACCGTGAGAGGGTTCACCATGTTCTGCAGGCAGACAGACAGAAGCGGAATACGCGCCGCTTCCAACCAACGTTGATGGGTTCGCTTTGCTCAGGGGCTCTTGAGCAACGCTTCCTGACCGCTCCGCTCTTCACCCGGAGCCAGAACTTCAAAGCCGCCCTCATGGCGGGCTCGAACGCTTACGCTTCGGACAAATCGGACAACCAAGCTTTCGGTATTGGCGATGGCTACGATGGCTCTTACCAGAGCGGCGTTGTTTCCAGCGCAGCAATTACTGGGTACTGGAAGTATGGGAACGGCGTCACCTTCGCCTCGGCGAGTGAATCAAGTTCCGTCACGACCTCAGTCACCGGCCCAGGTTCTGGAGTACCCAGCGATCCCAACCCGGACAAATCCGCTCAGATTCAGATCAACGTCCAGCATTCGGGCCAGGATTCGTTCAGCAACAACACGCCGAATCCGATCGACCCCAGAGTATTGCTCGACGGCGCGAGGGAAGACAGCAGAGCAACATCGGGAGACGAGACCGGCAACAGTTTAGCTTATGTCACCACCGACGACGCGGCGTTCATCACGGTGAAGTTTCAAGCCACCATCAGTGCATCGGGCGACAGAGACAAATTCACCGCAGGCGCTTCGCTGACGCTCAACTCGACCTTCCTGTCCGTCACGGTCGATCAACAGAATGGCCTGGTAGCCACCGACTGGACGGGGAAGGTCGTCCTGCGCGACGCCAACTTCGATCAATTGCCCACCACCGATTCCCAACAGGTTTCGGTGAGGGTTCCCAACGTCCTGGCCGGGACGAATCTGGAGATTTCGTACGATTCCTCGGTCGCTTCGAGCGTCGGAGGTCGGGGGAGGGTCGTCGGCCAACCGCCGGGTGGCGATGGACGCTTCCCGAGCGGCACGTTGACCAACAACGTCACGTTCAATTGGACGCTGACGTATAACATTCGTTGAGCGTCGTCATTGCCCATGTCGCGCGGGCCCAGTCATCTGGGCTCGCGCGTCGTGGCATGGGACGCTTGATCCCGGCAATGGCATCAAGGTCAATTCTTACAATCTTAAACAAGGGGATTATTCCATGCGCCGCATGATGCTCTTGCTCATTGCCATCGTGGTGACGATCGGGTCGATTTTGAGTTGTTTTCAGCCGGGACAGGCCCAAGATCTCACTCATAGAGTTGGCGACTATCGCTACCCAGCTGCGAAAATCGAAAGTGGCGGCTGGGGCGGCGCCAATTCCGCATCAGGGTCACATGTATTTGCTTCGATGGTCACCACGGACCCTTTGGACGACGTCATCGCATATTACGAGAAAAAATTGAACGTGGACCTTTCCAAAAAGGGAGGGTACGGAAAGTCGATGGGCAACATGAACAACATCTTCGAGAACAACTATCAAGGTCGTCCGCTGTCCCTCCGCATTTTCCAGCAACACACCAAGGTTTACTCCCTGCTGCTGGTCGTCAGCCGAGGCAACGAGGAGAAAGATACGCATATCTACTGGAGCATGACATACCATTGAGTGGTGAATTCTTGGGGTCACATTCAAATGCGGCCATTGCAGGTAGGTTGACCCCGACAGACTATGGATACGCGATAGTCGATTCTCGGCGAAGTTGGGAAGACCTTGGCTACAATCTGGCGCGGGTCGGGCCAGGATAGCGGTCAAGGGGGCCAACGACCAAATTAACTTCGCCGCTTTGGTCGCCGGCGGCCCCGACGACGGCCGGGCCGCCGCCCGCCTGGCCTTCGCCCGCGATCACTCGTGCCGCCGGGTCGTCGAGCGGCTCCTCGATTGGATCGAGTGACGAGGGCCGGGCCGAGATCCCCGCAGAGGCTCGACCCGGGCCGGCGACCTCGTCAGGGCTTGAGGGTCGGGAACTCCGTCACGCGGAGGTCGGTGCAGCCATACGGGAGGAGCGTCAACTCTTCGAGCGGCCCGTCGCTGGTCACCGGGCTTCGCGGGGGCGGCGCGGCGGCGTTCTTCTCCAGGGTCCAGCCCGGTAGCCGCCGGCCCTTGACCTTCGCCACGATCGGCGCGCCCTCTTGCGAGAATGGCCGATCGCCCATCGCCCGGGCCTCGAACCGGATCGAATCCTCGGGGTGGGCCCGGTCGACCTGCAAGGCGTAGTTCCACGGCGAGGCCGGGAACACCTCCCAGTCGGCGAACGGCTCGTTGCCCTTCCGCTTCTTCCACTCGGCGTCGATCTTCAGCCCATAGACGAGCGGGCCTCGCTGGACGGCGACGGCGTCGTTGAATCCAGGGATGAGCGTCCCCGCCATCCCCAGGCGGACCCGGACCGTCGAGGTCCCGGCCCACGCCCCCGAGATGACCAGGGAACCCGGCTGGGTCTGATCGACCTTCATCGGGGTCGAGGAATCCGCCGCGAAGGCCCCGCCCTTGGTCTCGATCCCCCGCGACGTGGCCCAGGACGGGATGCGGAGCTTCAAGGGGAAGGTCGTCGGCGCGGCCGACTCCACCGTGAAAGTCAACTCGTCGGCGAACGGATAGTCCGTCTTCAGTTCGACCCGCACGGGGTTCCCGCCGACCTTGACCTCGACCACGCTCGGCGCATACGCCAGCGCCGCGAGGCCGCCGTCGGACGTCCTCGCCCAGAGGTGGGACGCGAACTTCGGCCAGCCCTGGTGCATGTTGGCCGTGCAGCAGCCGAAATTGGGCTCCAGGCCGTAGAGGTTCGCGTCGGGCCCGTTGTCCGTGTAAACGCGGGGGTCGGAAACCTTCGCGACCACCTGGTTCGCCTGCTGGTCGTACTGGTGGGCGCACATGTCTTTCTTGAACGTCGCCGGGAATGCGTTGAAGGCGAGTTTTTCCAGGCGGTCGCCGAGGGCGAGGTCGCCGGTGATCCCCTCGGCCAGCTCGAGCGAATACATGGCCTCGGCCACCGTGCACAGCTCGGTGCCCTGGGACGGGCTCCGTCCGGCGTAGTGCTCGTCGCAGGTGAAGATGCCCGTGGCCTGGCCGTGGTACGTGTCGAGCTGCGCGAGCATGTTGCCGATCGCGTCGCGGTCCTTCGGGTCGCCCGACTGGCGGAAGCGGACGGCCGAGAACTTCAATGCCATCCCGTTGTTCACGCCGTGGTTTTCCAGGCCGAACTGCGTGCTCTTCCCGCGGTGCTTCTCGAAGCGCTCGAAATGGCCCCGCCAGTTGTACGACTGCTTGTAAATCCTGTCCGCGAGCGGCAAAAGGCCCGGGTCGCCGGTCTTCTCGTGGAGCCAGTGGAGGCCGAGGATCAGGTCCGCCCCCCGGAACCGCGCCCAGCTATAGAGCGGCTCCCGGGTCGTGACCTCGTCGATCTTCCGGCACGCCTTCAACATCGCCGGGACGACGCGCGGGTCGGCGGTGGCCTGCTCGTACTGGATCAGGGCCTTGAACAGGACGAACAGCGGCCAGACGTCGTAGGGCTTGTGGCCCGGGTCGTTGTCCCCGACCGGGCCGAGCCAGCCGTCGGCGGTCTGATGTTCGAGGATGTGATCGACGAACCGCCTGGCCTTGGCCTTGAGCGCCGGGTCGTCGAGCAGGTACGCCAGCGGGATCACGCCGTCGAGCCAGTAGGGCGTCCGCTCCCATCCCTCGGCCTTCCCGCCGATCCAGGCCGAGTCCCTGATGTCGGGCCAGAACTCGTCGAGGTGGCCGCCCAGCCCCCTGGCCTGGGTCTCGAGCTGGTCCCTGAGCCAGCCGGTCGGCTTGATCGCCCCGAGGGGCAACTCGGCGTACGTCGGGGCGCGGAGCGTGGCCTTGTCCTCGGCGAGGGCCGGGACGGTCGCGATCGCGAACATCAGGAATCCCAGCGTGGGGACGGCGGACTTGCGAGCGATCATGGGGGTTCGATCCTTGGGGCGTGGCGGGTCATCCCGATCCCTCATCACCATATCGGACCCCACCCGAGCGGGGCCAGCCCGCACTCCCGGGGGCCCGATTGACCAGGGCCGATCCTCGAAAAAGTCCCGGGATCGCGTTTGCCCGGGGGATGCCGCCGCGGTAGATTGACCGGTCGCTGGGAGCGTCGCGCATCATCGCCCGCGCTGCGTTCTTTATGAAAATATTATCAATTTTCACTGACGGTCATTTCGGTCATCGGACCGAACTCGCCAAGCACGCGGCCCGGGCCCTGCTCGGGTTCGACATCCTGGGGTCGTGGGGGGGCCTCCGCGACAAGCGAGGGGGGAAGCTCTGCCTGTTCTCCCAATGGGACAGGCATGGGGTGATCGACGACTATGTCCTCCATTACCTGTCCCGCTTGAGCGATCATGGCTTCTCGATCGACCTCGTCTCGACGTCGAGTCATCTCGAGCCGGAGAGCCTCCGCGCCGCCCTCCGGATCTGCGACCGGGTGATCCTCAGGAGGAACATCGGCCTCGACTTCGGTTCGTGGGTCGATGCCGTCCGGAGTCCCGGGAGGCTCGCGGGGCATGAGAGACTCCTGCTCGCCAACGACAGCGTCTTCGGGCCTTTCCACGATTTCGGCCCCACGTTCGCCCGGATGGAAGAAGGCGAGTCGTCCCTCTGGGGGATGACGGACAATGACGAACACGCCTATCACCTCCAGTCGTATTTCCTGGTGATGCCGCGGGCCACCCTGAGATCGAAGGCCTTTCGATCGTTCTGGAGGAGAATCCTCCCGAGGACGAACAAGGAAGAGATCATCCACCATTATGAAATCGGCATCAGTCGATCGCTCCTCCGCGCCGGCGGCTCGGTTCGGGCGGCCTTCCCCTCGGAGCAGATCCTCGGGCACGCCCGCTCGATGGGGGACGACTTCCAGTATCGAGAAGAACTCGACTCCCGGAAGCCGTTGAACGTGAGCCTTTATGCCTGGGACGTCCTGTTGCGCGATTTTCGGGCGCCCTTGATCAAGACCGACGTGTTCAAGCGGGACCTTTACCGGTGCCGGTCGCTGGTCCACTGGCCGGACATGGTCCCCGCGGAATCCCGACATCTGGTCGAAGTCATCACCCGGCACCTTCGTCGGGCGCATCCCGACGCCGAGGCCTTGAAGTACGTCTGACGGGATCGGGGGGATGGATTCGCGGGAACAGAACCCGACTCGCGTGACACCCCCTTTCTTCGACCGAGGCGACCCGGAGGGCGAGGGGGACCGGCGGGGGAGCGGGGGCCTGGCCGCCGGGAGATTGTCCGCGAAGTCGCGAAAAATTCGGTTGCAAGCCGACGCGGGCCGGGCCACGATAGGGGCAATGGCCGGCCCCCATTTCGTGCGGGGGTTCGGCCTCCTCCCGTCGGCCCGTCGAATTCGAGAACCAGGAGAAGGCGATATGACCGAAAAGAAGACCGTCACGCGCCGCGATTTCTTGCAGACGACGGGGGCGGCCACCGGCGCCCTGGCGGCGGCCGGCGCGTTCGCCCACCCGGCCATCGGCGCGGTCAAGGGGGCCAACGACCGGATCAACTTCGCCGTCCTGGGCGCGGGCGGGCGGGCGACCTCGGCGCACGTCCGGCACCTGACCGACATGAAGGCCGAAGGCAAGGCCGTCGACATCATCGGCATCTGCGACGTCTGGGACGGCTCCAAGGACGTCAAGGACGTCCGGATCAAGGTTTCCGGCAACTGGGTGACCGTCGGCCGCGGCCTGTACCCGGTCGCCGAGTTCGTCGGCCTCAAGCAGGACGACAAGCTCGTCACCAAGGATTACCGGAAGGTCCTGGAGTCCAAGGACGTCGACGCCGTCGTCATCGGGACCCCCGACCACTGGCACGCCAAGATGGCGATCGACGCGATGGAGTCCGGCAAGGACGTCTATTGCGAGAAGCCGATGTGCCATACCATCGACGAGGCCCGGCGGATCACCGAGACCCAGGCCCGGACCAAGCAGGTCTTCACCGTCGGCGTCCAGTCGACGGCGAACCCCCTCTGGCGGATGGCCAACGACGCCGTCACCTCGGGCAAGATCGGCCACGTCTTGCAGGGGCAGACCAGCTATTACCGGAACAGCGACGTCGGCCAGTGGCGGTATTACCCGCTCCTGGAATCGATGAACCCGTCCACGGTCGACTGGAAGATGTTCCTGGGCACCGAGTTCGGCCTCGCCCCCGAGCAGCCGTTCGACCGGGCCAAGTACGCCCAGTGGCGCTGCTACTGGGACTTCGGCGGCGGGATGTACACCGACCTGTTCGTCCACCAGCTCACCCACCTGATCCAGGCCATGGGCGTCCGGTTCCCGCGCCGGGTCGTCGGCGCCGGCGGGCTGTACATGGAATACGACGGCCGCGACGTGCCCGACGTGGCCACCGTGGTCGCCGACTATGAAGAGGGCTGCCAGGTCATCATCTCGGCCACGATGTGCAACAACACCCAGCTCGGCGAGGTCATCCGCGGCCACACCGGGACCCTCAAGTTCGACGGGGACAAGGGCTTCCGCGTCACCCCGCAGAAGCTCGACAGCCGCCCGGCCCCTCCCGGCCAGAACAAGGACGCCGAGGGCCCGCTCGTCACCGCCAACTTCGACGGCGACAACGACAAGGACACCCGGGCCCTCTGGGATCACTACATCGAGTGCCTCCGGTCGCGGAACACCGAGACCCTCTGCCCGGCCGAGACCGGCTACGCCGCGATCACCACGGTCAACCTCGGCGTCGACTCGTACCGCTACGGCAAGGCGTACTTCTTCGACAAGGCCACCGGCAAGGTGTCCGAGGCCGACGACTCCTGGTCCAAGAAGTGGGAGAAGGTCAGCCACGAGCGCGGCAAGCCCCAGCAGATCATGGGCTGGAAGGCCAACCCGACCGAAGGCTCGCTCCTCTATCCCCCCGAATACCAGAAGCTCGAAGGCGACTGGATCAACGGTCAGGACCCCGCCAAGAAGGTCTGAACCGGCTCGTCGGCGCCGGAACCCTTCGACCCATCGACGGCCACGCCCGGGACTGGTTCCCGGGCGTGGCCGTTCGTCCGCGCGGACCCTAGCAAGGGAAATTGGCAAGAAGTGCGGGTCGTGCTGGTTTTCGGGGTTTTGCTCAATAACCCGGTCGCGAAACGCCGAAACAGAGGGCAATGAGTTCCGACCTCGAAGGGTTGCCCAGACCGGCAATCCCGGACCGGTCCCACGGACGAGCGGAGTCGAACGCGCATGGATGCGAGACGATCCCGGGGCCGCCAGTCGCGAACTTGGTTCGTCGCGCTCCTGGCCCTGATCTGGGGTGGCGAGGCGTGGGCCCAGAACGCCCAGTTCAACATCGACGACCCGAGCCGGGCCGGCGGGACTGGGAGCGTGCTCGGCCCGGCGCTGGGCTCGGCGAACTTCTCGGACGGCGGGCCGGCGTCGGTCGCGCCGCTCAGTGGCAAGGCCGGCTCCCGGGGGACCCACGCGCCGCTGGCCGGCGTGACCAACCCCGCGGGGCCGCCCTCCGGGTCGGTGAACCAGGCAAGCTTGAAGATCCAGTCCACCGCGGCGGCCCCGTTGCCGAACTACGGGAACCTCGGCCTGGTCGGGGTGTCGCTGGGCCAGGAAGCCTACGGGCCCGAGGCCGGCCTGACGATCGACGGGGCCATCGACCAGCTCGTCCGCGACAACCTCGACCTGCTCGCCGCCCGCCTGGAAGTGCCGATGGCCCGGGCCGACGTCCTCACGGCCAGCCTCCGGGCCAACCCGGTCTTCTACGCCGACCAGCAGCTCATCCCCTACGGCCACTTCTCGTTCTTGAGGCCCGGCGGCCCGAACCAGACCGACATCAACCTCAACATCCCGTTCGACGTCAACGGCAAGCGCAGGGCCCGGATTCGCTCGGCCGAGGCGGCCGAACGGGTCACCGAGGCCCAGCTCCAGGACGCCGTCCGCAACCAGGTCGACAACCTGTACACGGTCTACGTCGACGCCGTCGCCGCCCGGCTCACCCTCCAGTTCAGCCGGGTGGCCCTCACCGGGGTCGGCAAGCTCTTGACCGAATTCGAGGAACTGGCGAAGCGTGGCGAGAAGATCGAGGCGGATGTGGACGTCTTCCGCGCCCAGAAGGAGCAGGCCGTCGTCCAGGTCCGCGAGGCGGTCGAGGCCGTCGCCAAGAGCCAGGTCGCCCTGGCGTTGATCCTCAACACCCCGCAGGACCAGACCCCGACGCTCCAGGTCCGCGACGTGTTCCGCGACGTCAAGGAGATCCCCGAGACGACCGACACCCTGGTCAAGCGGGCCTTCACCTCGCGCCCCGACCTCAAGGCGATCAAGCTCGGCGTCCAGCGGGCCAACGCCGACGCCACCCTGGCCAGGCGGAACGCCTTCCCGGACATCTACGCCACCTGGCAGCCTTACACGTTCCAGAACAACCAGTACCTGGGCGTGAATAGCTCCTACTCTTATACCTTCGGCGTGACGGCCAACGTCCCCCTGTTCAACCGCAACCAGGGGAACATCCAGCGGGCCCGGATCAACGTGGCGCAGACCGAACTCCAGGTCCGCTCGCTGGAACGTCAGGTGGTCAGGGACGTCCTGGAAGCGGTCCGCGAGTTCGACCTGAGCCGGAAGGCGGTCATCGACCAGGAGGAGCGGATCGTCCCCCCCAGCCGCCGGGTTCGCGACAACGCCGAGGCCCTGTTTCGCCGCGGCGAATTGTCGTCGGTCGATTACATCCAGGCGCAACAGGATTTCAACCAGGTCGTCGCCGCCTACCGGGACTCCCTGATCCGCCACCGCCGGGCGATGTTCGACCTGAACACCGCCGTCGGCGAGCGCCTTTTCTGAACCGAAACCAGGGACGAGCCCACCGACCCAAGGAAGGAGCGCACGCCGATGCCTCGCCACGAACCGCCCGCGAGCCGACGCTGCCGCCCGCGCGTCGAAGGGCTGGAGCACCGCGAGCTAATGTCCGTCGCCAGGGTCTCGGACGTCCCGCTGCCCAACCGCCCGACGCTCACGCCCTCGTCCTACGGCCCGCCGAGTCCGGGGCACGGGCCGTTCCGGGGGGACCTGATCCCCGACGGCTCGCCGAACTTCATCAATCAACTCCAGCAGCAGGTCTACCCGAACTCGACCCCCTACGCGGGCTCGACCAACGGGCCGATCGCGGCCCCCGCCAACGCCCCGACGAACGCGGCGCCCTACGCCCCGACCGACGCCGAGCTGGCCCGCGAGTATTTCACCAGCACCACGACGGGCCGCTACACCATCACCCCCGGCCGGTTCTCGAACCAGCAGTACACGATCCACGCCTTCAGCAAGGCGGCGCACTCGAACCAGTTCCTCAACTCGCGGGCGCAGCTCCTGATCTTCACGCCCCAGCCCACCCCGACCGTCCCGCCCCTGGCCGTCCCGCCGTCCCTGGCCCCGCGGGAGTTCGCCGCGACGTCCGGGGCCTACGCCGGCCTGGCGGTCTTCGTCCCGTACAACGCCACGACCACCTCCAACGAGCTGGTCTTCGACCTCGGCCCGCAGGCCTCGGCCGCGAACGCCCCCAACCTCGGGACCCAGCCGGCGGCGACGACCGCCGACGTGGGCGGCCTGCGACTGCCCACCGGCATGACCTGGTCCCTCGACCCCAACGGCGTCGGGGCCTTCACCTCGCCGAGCGGCTTCACCCAGGGCTCGGGGACCCTCCAGATCCTCTACCAGCCCGACGCGCACCCCCGGGGGGGGGCGATCCAGTCGGGCAAGATCACTTATGTGATGCGGGGACTCATCAATACCAGCTCGGTCCTTTCCGCGATCGAGAAGAGCATCAATTAATCGAATCGAGCCGCGCGGGGCCGACCGTCCGGCCCGTCGGGACCCTTTCCGAATGGAGTCACGGTTCATGGATCGCGACCAGACGCCCGCGAGGCCCACGCGGAAGCGACGACGGCCGGACTTCGAGGGGCTCGAAGCTCGCGAGCTCCTGTCCGTCGCCGCCCCGCCCCGGATCGGCCCGACGCCCTCGCCGTCGTTCGCCGGGGTGACGCCCTTGCCCCACATCTCCACCGCCTTCGGGCCCGAACTCAACCTCGGCCAGCTCCGCCAGCTCGCCAACGGGATCGCCGCGGGGGGGCCCGCCCCCGCCTCGGCGTTCGCGACCAAGAACCTCGGCGCCCTGGATGTCCCGGCGAACCCGACGAACCCGACGGCCGCCGAGGTCGCCCGGCAATACTTCATCGCCAAGTTCCAGGGGTCGTACACGATCGGGGCGGGCCGGAACGCCGGCCAGGCGTTGACGATCCACGCCGTCAGCCGGGTCCAGGGCGGGTCGAACCAGTTCCTCAAGGGGAAGGCCCAGTTCATCCTGTTCACGCCCTCGGCCACCCCCCCGCCCGACGTCTTTGGTGGCACGACCGCGACCATCCCGGCCGCGTCGACCAGCCCGGTGACCGGCGTGGTCGCGCTCCTGGCGCAGAACTACCTCCAGTCGGGCAGCTCGGTCATCATCGACGTCGGCCAGACCAACCAGCCGCCGACCTCGGGCTCGACGCCGATCCAGGCCGGCGGCCCGACCGTCCTGTCCGACGTCAACGGCCTGATGCTGCCCACGCAAACGCCCTGGGCCTTCGACACCACCAGCGCCGGGGCCTACACCGCGCCGGCCGGCTTCACGTCCGGCGGCGGGCAGATGAGCATCCGGTACACGCCCGATCCGCACCCCAAGGGCGGGAACCTCGGCAGCGGCAAGGTCGAGTTCCTGCTCCAAGGGGTGATCAACACGAGTTCGATCCTGAACAACGTCGACAAGGGATTCAATTGAGGCGAAGGCCCGGAATATCGATCCAGGAGCACTGTTTCATGAATCCTCCAGTCTCGCCCGGTCGGCCGGGGCGGCGGCGTCCCTTGAGCGTCGAAGGGCTCGAAGGCCGCGAGTTGCTCTCCGGCGCGACGGCCTCGCACCCAGCCGGCGCCATCCCGCCGATCGGCGGCCTGGTCGGCGCCCCCTCGTTCCAGGGGCCGGCGACCCCCCGGGAATACCTCGGGCCGCTCACGCCCGACCCGGGCCTGGTCAACCAGGTCTTCGCCCGGATGGCCTACCCGGCCACAACCGCGGTGACGGTCAACAATCCCGACCTGTCGACCTCGATCGTCAACGTCACCAACCCCCAGCCCAGCCAGGGCGAGCTGGCGCGTCAGTACCTGACCGCCGAGTTCACCGGGACCTACACCGTCACCCCCGGCCGGTTCGCCGGCCAGGCCGAGACGATCAAATTCGTCAGCCGGGCGTTGCGGTCCAACCAGTCGCTCCGCGGCAAGGCCCAGGTGATCCTGTTCCCCGCCGCCAACGCCGCCAACGCCGCCGGCAACGTCGACACCACCGCGCCGTTCTTCGGGACGGCGGCCCTGGTCCCGCAGAACACCCTGTACAGCGGCGAGACCATCGTCCTCGACATCGAGGGCAATCCCTCCAACAATCCGCGGCCCGGGACCGCCTCGTACAACGCCCAGGGATTGCCGACCCACGCCGTCTGGGTGCCCGACACCGCCAGCGGGACCGGCTACACCGGCGCCACCGGCTTCAATCAGGGTTATGGATACATGGACGCGGTCTATACCCCCGACCGCAACCCCAGGCCCGGGACCTCGGCCAGCGGCAAGGTGACCGTCCTGTTCCAGGGGTTGTTCAATACCGCCGGGGTCCTTAGCTACAACGACCCGATCACCCAGTGACGCCCGATCAGGCCGGCCGGGCCTCGGACTCCTGCCGGCCGGCGTCGCGGCGGCGGATCGCGGCGGCCACGAAGTCGCGGAACAGCGGGTGGGCCCGGGTCGGCTTGGACTGGAACTCCGGGTGGAACTGGACGGCCAGGAACCACGGGTGGTCGGCCCGTTCGAGGATCTCGACGAGCGCCCCGTCGGGGCTCAGGCCGGTCGGCACCAGGCCGTTGTCCGCGAACCGCTTCCGATACTGGTTGTTGAACTCGTAGCGGTGCCGGTGGCGCTCGCGGATCTGGTCGGCCCCGTAGGCCAGCCTCGCCAGGCTCCCGGGCGTCAACGAGCACGGCCACGAGCCCAGCCGCATCGTCCCGCCGCGCTCGCTGACTTCGATCTGTTCTTCCATCAGCGCGATCACGGGATTCTGAGTCGACTGGCTGAACTCGGTGCTATTGGCGTCCTCAAGCCCGAGGACCCCCCGGGCGAACTCGATCGCCGCGCACTGCATCCCCAGGCAGATCCCGAAGAACGGGACCCCCCGGGTCCGGGCGTGGCGGATCGCCTCGATCTTCCCCTCGATCCCCCGCATCCCGAACCCGCCCGGGACCAGGACCCCGTCGACCCCCGCCAGGACGCCCGAGGCCCCTTCGCGGCCCAACTCCTCGGCCTCGACCCGCCGGACCACCACCCGCGCCCGGTTGGCGATCCCGGCATGGTCGAGCGACTCGTAGACCGACTTGTAAGCGTCGCGGTGCTTCATGTACTTGCCGACGACGGCGACCGTCACCTCGCTGGCGGGGTGGATCACCCGGTCGACCATGTCGCGCCAGTCATTGATCTCCAGGGGGCCCGCCCTGAGCCCGAGCCGGCGGACGATCAGCTCGTCGAGGCCGTTGTTGACCAGGCTCAGGGGCACTTCGTAGATGCTGAACTCGCGGTCGCGCTCCTCGATGACGGCCTTGCGCTCGATGTTGCAGAACAGGGCGATCTTGTCGCGGTCCTCGGGGCTGATCGGGTGCTCGGTCCGGCAGATCAGGATGTCCGGCTGGATGCCGATCTGGCGGAGGGCCCCGACGGAGTGCTGCGTCGGCTTGGTCTTCAGCTCGGCCGCCGCCTTGAGGTACGGGACCAGGGTCAGGTGGATGTACAGGCAGTTCTCGCGGCCGACGTCCAGCGCGAACTGGCGGATCGCCTCCAGGAACGGGAGCCCCTCGATGTCGCCGACGGTCCCGCCGATCTCGGTGATGACGACGTCGACGTCGTCGCCCACCAGCTTCAGGACGGCGGCCTTGATCTCGTCGGTGACGTGGGGGATGACCTGGACGGTCTTCCCCTCGTAGTGCTTGCCCTCGCGCTCCTTCTTGATGACGGACAGGTAGATCTTGCCCGTCGTGTAGTTGCAATCCCGGGTCAGGGGGGCGTTGGTGAACCGCTCGTAGTGGCCGAGGTCGAGGTCGGTCTCGCCGCCGTCGTCGAGGACGTACACCTCGCCGTGCTGGTAGGGGCTCATCGTCCCGGGGTCGACGTTGATGTACGGGTCGAACTTCTGGAGCCGGACCCGCAACCCCCGGTGCTCCAGGAGCATCCCGATCGACGCGCAGGTGAGCCCCTTGCCCAGCGAGCTGACCACGCCGCCGGTGACGAAGATGTGTTTGGCCATCGAAGAAACCGACCCCTCCCGCCTTCGCGATCCGACCATCCCAAACAGGTCATTATAACGCGCCCGGCAACCCCGGAGGCAGGCCCGCCACGGCCGATCGGTGGTCAATTCGCGGGAGGGCAGATTGCAAGGATCTCGGATTCCCGACGGTGAAGGCGGGATGAACCTGATCTCCTGAAATCCGCGATGCTTGGGATCTGCGATTTGTCCTCCGACCCGGCCTGAAGGACCGATCGACCCTGGCGGGCCCGCGCCGGCGATTGCCGGGGGGCGGGGGCGTCGTGTAAGATGGGGATGTGGGCCTGTCCTTCCGCGAGTCCAACCGGCGAGCCGCGCCCATGCCCCCGATTCGCCTGAACCGTCGCCGCTTCCTGGGATGCTCGGCCGCCGCCGGCTGGGCCCTGTCGCAGGGGCGGGTCGAGGGCTCGCCCGGTCCCGGCCCGATCCGCCTCGGCGTGATCGGCCTGGGGACGCGCGGGACGGCCTTGCTCCGGGCCCTCCTGGAACTCGAAGGGGCCGAGGTCGTCGCCGTCTGCGACGCCGAGCCGCGCCACCGCCTCCGGGCCTCGGGGATCGTCGAGAAGGCCAAGGGGGCCCGTCCCGACGCCGTTGAGCGCCCCGACCAGGTCTTCGACCGGCCCGAGGTCGACGCCGTCGCGGTCGCCCTGCCGTGCGACCTCCACGCGTCGACCTATCGCGACGCCCTCCGGGCCGGCAAGCACCTGTACGCCGAGAAGCCCCTCGCCCCGACCCTGGCCGAATGCGACCTCGTCGCCGACGAGGCCGCCCGGACCCCCGGCCTGGTCCTCCACGTCGGCTACCAGCGGCGATCGAACCCGCGGTATCGCGACGGCGTGGCTCTGGCCGCTCGCGGCGACCTCGGCCCGCTCGTGTCGGGCTCGGCCGCCTGGATCAGCAGCAACGGCCCGATGAACGGCCACGGCGACTGGTTGGCCAGCCGGGCCCGCTCGGGCGACTGGATGGTCGAGCAGGCCGTCCACATCTGGGACGTGTTCGGCTGGCTCAAGGGGTCCCCCCCCGCGCGTGCCTTCGGCCACGGCCGCCGCGACCTGTTCGCCGCCGTCCAGCCCGCCCGCGATGTCACCGACGATTACGCCGTCCAGCTCGAATGGGCCGACGGCTTCCGCGTCGCCTTCGCCCATAGCTGGGTCGCCCCCGCCGACGACGCCTTCACCGGGGTCACCCAGCGGGTCACCGGCCAGGGCGGCGGCCTCGACTTCGCCACCGGCTCCGTCACCTATCGCGACAAGGCCCGCCCCCGACAGGTCCTCCACCCCGGCCCCCAGCCCGACACCCGCCTCGCCCTCGGGGCCTTCCTCGAAGCCATCCGCGCCGAACAACCACCCCCTCCGCCCCTCACCCTCGCCGAAGCCCGCGACGCCACCGCCGTCGGCCTCCTCGTCCGCAAGGCCGTCGACGAACGCCGGGTCGTCACCTGGGACGAGATCCAGCCCGGGGCGTGACGAGCCCCGGTCCCCTCTCAATAAAGTTCGATGATGTGCTCGCCGCCGTGCGCGGGGTTGCCGATGACCCGTTGTTGGGTCGGATCGACCACGAAATCGAGCGTTTCCAGCGGTATCTGGCCGATCAAGACCGGGCAATCGTCGGGCAACTCCGTGACGTCCACCGGGCATTCGCGATCCTGGATCGTCAGGCGGACGGTCCCGTAAACCTGGACCGTCACAACCCCGGCGCTGGTCCGAGCTTGGCGCGTGCGCAGCGGATCGAGGCCGAGTTGCCGGATCAGCCGCCCCGGCATCGACAAGCCCGTCGCTCCCGTGTCGACCATCGCTTCGTCGACCTCGATCCGACGCACCTCCGAGTCGGATATCAACGCTTTACTGGCGAGGTAGAGATCGCCGAGATTCTCGACCTTCGCCGCGACAAGAACCTTGCCCATTGTCCTCGGCTCCTTCGACGAATCGCCGCTCGGAGCGCGACGGCCTCTCAATACATCTCGATCATTTGTTCGCCGCCGTGCGCGGGGTTGCCGACCAAACATCGATTCGCGGGATCGACGACGAAGTCGAGCAATTCCAGGGGGATTTGTCCGATGAGGACGGGACAGTTGTCCGGGAGTTCGGTCACGTCGGACAAACAATCGCGCCCTTGAATCGTCAGGCGCACGCCACCATAAACTTGGAAAGTCGCGACGCCGTTGGTCGTGATCGCCCGACGCGAGCGGAAGGGGATGAGGCCAGGGCGATTGCGCCACGATGGGTAATTTGGGAGGATGAAAGCATGGCGCCTTGGGTTGGTTGGCGGTTGGGCCGACATCCGAAGCGTCGATGCTCTCCGGGTCTTCCCTTTCATGTCCAGCGA
>JAABUQ010003424.1_pt1 | contig 29063 bp, 28 predicted proteins | sample 5560001 | NCBI WGS metagenome assembly JAABUQ01 (sample SAMN10711888, study PRJNA513371) | rock metagenome | isolation source: Antarctica rocks | place: Antarctica: Victoria Land, Finger Mt nord | collected 2015-12-18 | reverse complement strand
AACATCCTTGCTTGAGGTACTCACTTGAGCTACAGTATCTGCAAATCCGCCCGTCAGCACGGGCCGAACCGAACCATGCAAGCCGAAATCTCCAATGACTTCTGGCTTAGATAAGCGGGTCGGGTCAGCAAGCCGAAATCTCCAATGACTTCTGGCTTAGATAAGCGGGTCGGGTCACTCAGACGGACTGGTCTCTCCCGCATGGCACACACAATGGGGATCGTCCATTTCGCTCGCAGCAACTCAATAGCGTGCGAGACATCTTGCGCATACAGATCTTCCCCTTTCCGCAGGTCTTGATGCCGTTGATTGATCATGAAGGTTAGCAAACCTCGTTATGCCGCCGCTTCGTCCTGCACGGATCACTGACGAGAGCCGACTTCTTATCACCAATCGCTAGCTAAACTAAGCGGACGGTGTCCGCTTAGTGGGCCGCCGGACTACATCAATCCATGAGTGATCGTTCGTTTGAGGCGTCATACTTTTGTATGTCGCCTCTCATCCTGTCCAACCATTTCCTAAGAAACACCATCGTCTGTTGCGCTTGAAGATGAGCGGTTAACGACTCTTGATCTTGCCATCGCTCAACGACCAGCATGCGTCCGGCACGTGCGTCGTCCAGAGCAACGGTGTAAAAAAGGCATCCTTTTTCGGCTCTCGTACCGGGAGCAATTGCCTGAATATCGGCAAGGAACTCATTCACATCAGGCGACTCCAGATGAACGTAACCCATAAGTATGATCATTGCGCTTCTCCTTCTATTCAGTTAGTTCGGCAATCTTCCGACACCCGTGGCGATAAGAAACGCTGACAAGGAAGGCGATGATCGAGCTACCGTCCTCACGCGACGGTGAGGACGATTTTGCCTTGGATGTGCCCACGGGCGGCTCGCTCGTGTGCCTTTCGAGCGTCCGCAAGCGGAAACGTGCTGTCGATGGCGACGCGAACCGTTCCGGCATCGAGCAAGCGTCCGAATTGTTCCAGCTGCGAGCCATTCGAGCGCACTTGGGTCATCGACACCGTCACCCCTAGTTTTGCGGCCTGTTCGACTTCGGAGAAGCCGAAGAACACCGGGAACAAAGCGCCGCCGCGTCTGAGCGTGCGCAGGAAACGAGCGGTTGTGGGACCGCCGAGTGTATCGAGGACGAGATCAACGTCATGCGCGACTTCCTCAGGAGCACTCCTGGTGTAGTCGATGAATTCGTCCGCGCCGAGCTCGCGCAAGAACGATTCATGCTTGCCCGATGCCACAGCGATGACGTGTGCACCCTTCCATTTCGCCAACTGGACCGCGAGGTGTCCTACGCCGCCTGCGGCACCATTGACGAGCACGGTCTTGCCGTTGAGCGGCACCGGATGATGCATCTCCGGTTGAAGCGGGTTCTGTTCCTTGTGCCCCAGCTCGATCAGGAACTGCCATGCGGTAAGGCCGGCCATTGCCGACCCTGCGGCGTGTACGTGATCGATGCCAGCCCGCTTGAGCGCAAGGTCCGACGCCGGCACGACAACGTACTCGGCATAGGCAGCGCTCTCCCCAAAGCTGGGGAAGCGGACCATGCCGAAGACTTCATCTCCGACAGAGAAGCCCTGTACCTCCGTTGCGACCGCCTCGACGACGCCCGACACATCCGTCCCCGGAATGGCGGGCAAAGGCACCGATGGTCTCCAATCCGGTGGCAACATCTTGTACCCGTCGCGCAGGTACCAGTCAGGGGGATTGATGCCCACGGCGTGAACGCGAACGAGAACCTCACCCGGCTTCAACTCGGGCATCGGCGCGTCCTCGTGGTGCAGCACCTCCGGACCACCGAACTCGTGCAGCCGAACTGCTTTCATCGTGTTTGTCGACATTGCTTTCTCCTTTCACTGCAGGTGGGTTATCGTTATCGGAGCGGTGATCCGAATATAAGGAGCACTGCTCCGTTTGTCAAGATAACCCTATGCGAGCCGACGCAAAGAAGAACTACGACCACCTACTCGCAGTCGCGCGCATCGTCGTAATCAAGGAAGGCGCCGACGCGTCGCTGCGCGACATCGCCCGCAGGGCTGGCGTCGGGCTCGGCACGCTGTACCGTCACTTCCCGACGCGAGAGGCGTTGCTGGAGGCGTTGCTCCGCGCAAGCTTCGACGAACTGACGGCAAGGGCAGGAAAACTCGAAATTTCAAGCTTGCCCGAAGATGCCCTGGTGTCGTGGTTACGCGATGTTGTCGCGGTCGCACACAGCCATCGCGGCGTCACGGCTTTGATGATGGCTGCCATCGAGGATCTGGATTCCGCGCTCCATGCTTCATGCGTCACGATGCGCGGGGCAGGTGCACGGCTCCTCGCCCGCGCCCAGGCCGAGGGCATGGCACGGACCGACGTTGATGGCGCTGACCTGTTCGCGTTGGTTGGGGCGCTTGCCTGGCTCCACGACCAACCCTCGCTCGCGCGGCGCACCGACCATCTTTTCCATGTCGTCGCGAGTGCAATCCTGACGAAACCAGCAAGCAGCGATGTCAAGGGAGCGCCGCCCTTGGAGTTACCATCTGTCGAAGAGGTCGGGGCTGGGACAGCTTCCAATGTTCCTCAAGCGCATGCGCCAGTTCCGCTGGCCTTTCCACGAGAAACCAATGACCGGCGTCGAGCTTGAGGACTTGCGCGGCTCGCGTATCTCGTGCGAGTTCATCAGCAAACCTCACCGGACATCCTCCATCGTTTTCACCCCAGGCAACCAACCCAGGCGCAACAACACCTTCAAGCCCAGGCTGCCACTCTTCGCCGACGTGAACCGCTGAGCGGTAAAGGCGCAGAATGCTTTCAAGCATTCGTTTATCGATGCGGTTCACCGTTTCGCCGGAGGCGTTCGAGGGCAGACCAAGTTGCTCCAGCTGCGCGCGAAACTGCGTCGCATTGAAGTTCGCAACCCACTCTTCCCCGGCTCTAGGCGTCTGCAATAGCTTCGCCAGTGGATGCCACTGGTAATTCCTGCTCACCGGACCACCTCCCGCAGCCCAGGTCCTAATCAGATCCGGCCGAATCGAAGCGACACGGGCCACAAGGATGCAGCCCCAGTCGTGGCCGACCAGATCGACCGGTTCAGCAAGTTGCTCCAGTTCCTGGATGATCCAATCGACATACTCTTCTTTAGTGGACTGGAATCCTGGAGGAACAGCACTGGCGAAACCTGGCAGGGCCAGCGTGACGACATCTGTTCGAGAAAGGTGCTTTGTCACCTCCGACCAGACACGATAGGTGTCCGGGACGCCATGAATGAGGACTGCGGGCATCGTTCTTGTCCTTTCTCAAACCCTGTAAAGCCGCTCATCAAGCAGGAATGGCAAGCGATGACAAAGTGTCCTGCAACGTAGAATTGGGCTATTCGCTCGCGCGTGATGGCCGACCAGGGAGCACGAAGCTAGACGGGCCTAATCAGTTGTGAAGAATCACTTGCAGAAAGCTTTGTTCTTCGCGTTCGGTCGTTGTAAGTGATGAAGCCGAGATGACGGAAGCGGTTGAGGAGGGAGTTGCCCGCCGCCAGGGGCAGCGGGCGATCAGCCCGGCGTATAGGTGCGCTTTCGTCGTGATAACGCCAGAAACTCCCTTCTAGATCAACTTAGCGAACGACGCAGGATTAAAGTTCTTCTGCTCCTCATTGCTCCCGGTCTGGACTTTATTCAGCCAGAGCGGATCGTTGAGCAGGGCGCGGCCCACCGCGATGAGGTCGAACTCCTCGCGCTCCATGCGCCGTATAAGTTCATCCAGACTGGTGGGCTTGGAACTTTCTCCGGCATAGGCCGCGAGGATCTCTCCCGACAGGCCTACCGCACCCACGCTGATGGTCACGGCACCCGTAAGCTTTTTGGCCCAACCCGCAAAGTTTAGTCCAGCCGATCCGTCAATCTCAGGGAACTCCGGCTCCCAGAAGCGGCGCTGCGAACAGTCGATAACGTCGACTCCGGCCTCCGCCAAAGGAAGCAGCCATTCCGCCATTTCACCGGGCGTACTCGCCAGCCGGACGTTGTAATCCTGCAGCTTCCATTGGCTCAGACGGAGAAGGACCGGGAAGTCGGGTCCAACGGCTTCGCGAACGCTTCGAATGACCTCGACAACGACGCGCGAGCGTTCCTTCAGTGTGGCTCCTCCATACCGGTCTTCGCGCTGGTTCGTGCCGGCCCAGAAGAACTGGTCGAGCAGAAATCCATGACAGGCATGAATCTCGACTACGTCAAAGCCCAGTCGCTTTGCCTCTGCCGCCGCCCGCCCGTGGGCTGCGATCGTATCAGCGATATCTTCCTCGCTCATCGCCTTTCCGTCAGCCTTGCCCGGTGCTATCAGGCCTGATGGACTTTCCGCGGGATGAGTTGGAACATAGTCCTTGACCAGAGTCGGCATCGACCCCATATGCCAGATTTGTGGACCCATCCTTCCTCCCGCCGCGTGTACCTCGTCGATCACGCATTTCCATCCATCGAGCGCAGCCTTGCCGTAAAAGTCAGGGATGTTCGGATCGTTTCTGGAGGCTGCCCGATCGACCACCGTGCCTTCCGATAGGAGCAGCCCAACCCCGCCCTCCGCTCGGCGCCGATAGTAGGCGGCCACGTTCTCACCAGGAACACCATTAGGTGAAAACGAGCGCGACATGGGAGCCATGACCACGCGGTTCTTGAGCGTGAGGGCCCTGATTTGCAGGGGCTTGAAAAGAACTTCTAAATTCACCATATTTTGGATTTGTGGCATCGCACATCCTTCTGTATCAGAAAGTCTTGCTCAGAGCCTAAGGGCCTCAGGCTTACGACCATAATCTAGAAAGTAGGTGAAGAAGTCAAGAGTATGGATATAATCTTGATATGGACAGGGGTCGATGGGACATTCTCAAGCAGGTAAAAAGGCTACACACGATCGCATTGTGAAGATCGCGTCCGCACGCTTTCGCGAGCTCGGTCTGGAGGGTATCGGAGTCGCTGATGTCATGAAGCAGGCCGGTGTCACGGTTGGGGGATTTTACAAACACTTCAAGGATAGAGATCAGCTCGTGGTCGAGGCGCTTGCGGATGCCTTCCCCGACGGCAGTGTCATTGGTGGGAGCGGCCAGGAACTTGCTGAGGACATCCGGTCCTATCTCAGCGTCCGTCATCGCGATGACCCGGGCAAGGGCTGTGCGATGGGCGCTCTTCTGGGTGGCATGCCGCATGCAAGTAAAGCGGTGCGGCGCAAGTATACGGATCAGTTCAAGAAAAACCTTGATTTAGTTTCCGAAGTTCAGAATGCGGAGTCGCCCTCTGACAAGCGAGCACGCGCTTTACTGATGATGTGTGCGCTCTACGGAGCCATCAATTTGGCTCGGGGCGTCGACAACGCAAAGCTTTCGAAGGAGATTCTAGAGACGGTTTCAGAGGAGCTGATAAGACGTTTGTGTCCTGAGCGATGAATTCGGTTTCGCCTTCTCATCACTCAGTGCCGCAGGCTGCAAAGGGGAAGGTGCAGGAGGGGGAAGTCTCCTGCTTTTTCGGAGCAAGAGAGGGGTGCGAGGAAGGAACGGCCCTGGCGGCGAGCGGAATGAGGCGTCCGTGAGAATCGAGGGGTCTCCCGCATCCGCCGAGAGAAGCACTGAATCAGAATGTTCAAAATACTGCCTTTCGGGGTAGGTCGTCAGAAGAGCAAAAGTGCGGGGGCTGTTGCCAGCCCCCTTTAATTTTAGGCCGCGATCTTCTTCTTGGCTGATGTGGACTTCTTGGGATGTGCTTTTGAGGGAACGAGGGCATCTGCCTGGATGAACAACTGCTTCTTCGCTCTTTTTGAGTTGGCTGTCTTCGGTACTGGGGGTACAAAGGCGTACTCCGCTTCGGTGAGGAAGTCGAGATCGCCTTCGCGTGGGATGTACAGGTGACCCGTCAAGGCAAGCCGAAGAGCGAAGCCGGTCAGCTTATCGTCCGTAAGAGTGTCGAGCGTGGAAAGCAGAATCTCCTCTGGAGTGCGTTGGTCGTTCTCATCCCCACTGGCATAGTGCTCGGCTACGTCTTCGGCGAAGTCGTAGGGGTCAAGGTTGACAAGGGCGCGAAGGAACACCCTTAGCTGGGCAGCATTGAACATGGTCGGTGCGTTGTCGAGGATGCGGTTGAACGTAGCTTCACGGGTCTTCTGGAACTCGGCTCTGCGGTTCTGTTCGGCTTCATACTCCTCCTGCTGGCGCTGGAACTCCTGCTTGCGGGCTTTCTCCCTCTGCTCTTGCTCTCCTTGGAACTGCTGGCGTTGCTCGTCCGCCTCTTCTGGGCTTAGCCTCTCTTCGGTCCCCGGCTGCGGAGTGACGGGCGCTGTCGCCATGACCTCTGTCCGTTGCTGTTGGGGCTGATTGGTGTGGACCGGGCAGTCCGGGTCAGTGCATACGGAGACGGTCGTGCCAACGCCTTTGCCGAAGACCACAAGCGCAGTCCGCTCCGCAGCGCATGACCGCACCGGTTCCGCGTCTAGGTTCTCCGACACTGTAGATCGCGGCAACTCCTGGTATTTGCCGCGCGTGAGCGCACTCGGCTTCTGCTCCTTTGGATTCCTCCATGTCGTCTCGATCTGGATAAGGTTGGGGTGTGCGGCAATCTCTCGGTCGATGTGCACCGTGACTTTGCTCTGGTAGCAGTGCGCGTCAAGGCACTGGTCGCCTTGCACGTCCGCAAACAGGCTGGTGTTGTATCCGCTGCGGCGGGGACAGGTGACGCAAGCTCCGGCGGCGGGATTGAGGGTGGTATCCTCGCGGTCGAACGGCGCATCCGCAAGGGCAAGGTAGAGGTTGGCCTGTATCCACGCGGAAAGGTGCTTGGCTGGGAGCAAGTGCGCTTCCTTGTCCTGCCAATCCTTTCGCCAGCACTGCTCGTACGCTGCGGCCTGGCTCTCCTTGGGCAGACGGGCAATCAGATTAGCGTGGCTGGCCGTGATGCGCTCGTGGGTGAAGGCTTCGGCCACTTCGGGAATGAGTTGTAAGAGTGACAGACGGGCGTAGATATGGCTTACACTCTTGCCGGACTTCTCAGCGAGTGCGGCCACGTCATAGCCGGGGATGTCGAGCAAGCGTTGCAAGCCTTGCGCCTCTTCGTAGGGGTGAACATCTACGCGCTGGCTGTTTTCGACCAACTGCCATTCAAGCGCCTGCGCGTCGTTGATCCCGACGATGCGGGCCGGTAGAGAAAAGAGTTCCGCGAACTGTGCGGCGCGGAACGCCTCGCTCCTGCCACGATCTCGAAGCCTTCCGAGTTGGGCCGCACGGTGATGGGCTGAATGAGGCCATTGCTGCGGATGCTTTCGCCAAGTTCGTACAGCTTGGCCTCATCGAAGGTGCGGCGGGGTTGGTGGCGGACTCGTGGATGGTGTCGATGGCGATGTACTGAAATTCGCTGCTGTTCTGCATGACTGCTCTCCTTGTGCGGTTGTGCTGCGCTAGGTTTGTGGAGCGAACGCGTTTACCTTGTCCGCTCCGCTGGCGGGGAAAGGTTTAGGCAAGTGGAGAATGCTGCCCCTCGAAGGCATCGGCGAAGCCTTGCAAGCGAAGGTTCTTGTCCCACAACTCGGCGAATCGCTGATGCTGTTTATGCAACTCGAATAAATGCACGTAGTGGTCGCGGACGATGGTGCGGCTCCACTGTTCGGTGCCGGTGTAATCGTTGCGCCAGTAGAAGGGGTTCAGGTGCGCTCCCCCTGCCCGTCCAAGCTCGAAACACATCTCCGGGTCTCGCATCAGGTCGCCGTTCTGTTCGCCATAGTGCGCGACAGAGAGGGCGGGAAGCCCCAACGGACCTGTCTCGTCTATCGCCTCGATAACTAGCGCCATGTACAGGCCGTTTTCGATCTTGAGGGAGAGGCCGGGGTGCCAGCCTCCCGCTCTCTTGAGGATTTGGAGGATGGTATGCATTACGCCACCTCCGCGAGTGCTGCGTCGGTGATTGCCTCGGTCGCGGGTGCGGCTTCGGTCTGCTCGGCTACAACCTGCTCCGTCTCGATGGCGGACAGAATCAGGGCGGAGGTCTTCTGAATGACTTCTAAGCTCTCGGCCAGCAGTGCGGCATTGCCGTGGTACAGGTGGATGTAATCGGCTGAGGTGCGTCCTGCGTCAAGGCCGATGGTTTGGCTCACCACAAAGGCGATGGCCTCGGCTTCGGTCTCCCGCATCGTCTTGGTTGTGGCTGTCCTGCGCTCTGCTTTGTGGAGCATTTCATGCGCGAGTTCGTGGACTAGGGTGCTGAACTCCTCGGCGGTTTCCTGTCCGGGGCGGATGGCAATGCGTCCGCCGTAGCTCATCCCCAATGCGGGGGCGATGGACTCCTTGAACTGCTCCAAGCGTTTGAAATGAGCGGAAGTCTACGAATCCGTGATGTTCTTCCCGAGATGAAGAGTCTGATAGCAGCCCTGTCAGAATACGATCCTGTTCAGGTGATATCTGCGGCTGCATCGCTGGAAAGCCTGGCAGAGAACCACACGCTCATCTTCCGTTTGGACACATTCATCTTCTTGGCTGCTGCCTATTGCGTAGGCACGCGGGTGCCTTCAATAGAAGCTCTAGACCGTTGGCTCAACACAGAACTCACCGACTCTTCGGTGGAACGTTTCAAAGATCCGCCTGAGGACTTCGCGATAGGCCTTGTACGAACAGAGGAAGGCGATCGCCTCATCTTCAATGGTTCTCTCAGCGGCCCGGATGCATATCTACAAGACGTGCTAGACACACTAGCAGCGGGTCCATCAGCGTTGGCCCCAATTCGATCAAAGATCAGGACGGTGCTGTTCCTGTCGAATGAGTTGGTCAGCCGTCGTGGTTACGACCGCTTAACCGATGGTTCAGGCAAATCGGAAAAGGTATTTTTACCCGAGTCGGATGAAGCACTGTGGCGGTTGGTTATGAAGCAGATGTTTACGTCAATCGATCTTGCGTCGGTAAGCAACTTCGAAGTTGAGCTTCATCCTTTCGTTTTTACTCTGGAAGAACTGCGGACCACCGCACTTGAGCAGAAGATCGTCCAAAGCCGTCGGACGTTCTTACTTCAGCTCGGAGACGCATACCTGCCTGTATTTCCAACAGCTATCGCCGATGCGCTTATGGAGCACATTTTACGAGAGCTGGAGCAACTTAACACGCTCGGCGGCTTCAACAACGCGCTCAATAAGCGGCAAGCAGGCCGAGTATTTGAAGACGCTCTAAGGCACCTGGGACAGGAGAGTGTCGTCAGGACCGAAGGGGATATCGACAACGAATCCCATCCACCAGGTGTTTCTGAGATGGCGTTTCATTTAGACACAAATAAGTATTTCCATCTCGTGGTTCTGCACGACGATATGAGGGAGGCTCTTAAAGAGGGCCTTGATGAGACGTGGTCTCCACATCCGTCTGTGACTTCTCACGTTAAGAATGTGGCTGACGTTTTGGCCAAACGACCGGGCTGTACTGGAGGCATAACGCTAATCGTTATCGTTGGTATTGGGCGGCCTTACCGAATTGCGATGTCAAACCAGCTCCCACCACGCTGGTTCGTTCAGGCATGGTCCATATTCGATTTCGAACGTCTTCAGTGGCTGGAGCGGAGCTGGGAGATGACGCTTTGGAAGAGCTCACAGCAGAAAGAAACCTTATCAAGCTGCCAAATCGAATTCATCTCGCCTGACGACGCGACACTCTATGCGCTCTGGATGAACGACGGATATCGCCTCATTCCAAAGCAATCGATTGATTCAGGTCCCGCCATCATTTCGGTTAGTTGCGGCGAAGTCTTCGCTTTTCGTGACAAAGCGCGACGTCGTCTCGACATTCACTCAGCGTACCGCCCCGATTCTCAGCTTTGGGTCACGATCTGCCGGGTGAATCCGCTTTCCTATTTCAAAGAAGATCAGGACCGCTTACGCTACGGAGCACCCGATCTAGCGGCTAGAGGCTTTCTTGCAGGCGCAGTCGTTACAGCACATCGGACGTGGTGGCTTGATTGTGACTCCACACAATCTCCAGGGGCAGATCGCGAATACTTATTCAAGATTTGGGAAACAGCTCAGATCTGGTTGGAGCGCGTTGTTCCAGCCATTGAAGAGCACACCACTGGACTACCCCCAGGCAATCTCATCATTACGCTAGATGCTTCAGATATTGCGGCTATAACGGATTGGCTTGGTTCTACGATTAATGCCATCTCTCCTGTAAGCACGTTTCCGACGCACGTGAACAAGTATGGTTTCTCCGTTGCTATCCCAGCGGCTTTTGTCTCTATGGGCAAGAACCCGGAAAACATTGCAGAGCAACTTCTTGCAAGAGCCTTTGTTATAGGAGCTGCTCTGTTCGCTGGTGAGCGTCTCACTGCCGCTCAAATTGATATGCGTATTGCGAGTCTGAACATCTCTTCCAATGAACGCCATATGCACACGATTGTCGCAGCAGATCACCGTGACCATTTGCGACAGTTTATCTCGAATGACATCGAACTGGCTAAAGACGCTGATATCCATTTCGCAGGCGGGAAATTGCATACGAGGCAGGTTTCTATAAGCCAGTGATAATCACAGATCGCGAACGCTGTAATGATGCGCTCAACAAAGTCGTTAATGCCTACTGGGTCCGCTGTAAGCGGCGGCTTGAAGAGGTTGATCGACGTTCCCTTGTCCTTAGATGTATTCGAAACAACGAAGCAGTGATTGCGGAACAGGACAACTGGAAACGGACTCGGCGAGCTGTAGTCGCATTACACCACGATCAAAGGGACGTTGTCCTGGCCTCTCAGAAAGCAAGAGAGGAAATGGACCGCACGCAGATTTCTCACCGAATCATGGTTGAGATGGCTATATGTACCTGCCCAGACGATAGTGGCAGAGAGGCAGCACAGGAGGATGTGGATTATTTAGGAGCTCAGATCTTGCAAATGGTGGCAACGGCCCAAGAGTCAGATGCAATGCGAGCTGAAGCTATTCCGGCATGGGTACAGATTTCCCTGGCAGGGGATATCCGACTAGAGTCTGACTTCTCACACCTGATGAGGCCATACATGCTCAGCCATTTTGAGGTCTCACATCGGAGCGATATTAAAGATTATGAGCGTCATTTTACAGAGCCGGCGCATGGAACAAAGACCGAAGAAGAAGCGTTTGGACAAGCTTTCGTTCATGCATTCCTGGATGAGTACGGAATCGCACCGGCCAGGCTAGCAGAGGTATCCACCGTGCTTGCTGAGTACGCCTATCATCAGCACACGGACATATTGGTGCAGTCGCGAAGCTCGTTACTGGATATATTGTCCAATGCAGGCTTCTCGGAAAAGGAGTTCAACGGCCTCATGCAGCACTTCGTGCTGCCGAACCGCCCTGATTGGACTTCTGTTCATGCCCCGTTTCGCCCAAAGGATTGGTGGCTGTGGCGATACAGACGGCACCTCTCCCTAATGGCTCGGCCTCTTGTAGCTTTGAACCACGAAATCGTTGCTTATGCTCCGGGCTTCTGCGAAGACTCCTTTCGACACGTGGTGATGGAGGCGTATTCTGGAGCCTTTGACACTGAATACTTCAGTTCACGGTCTATGAAAAAGTACACTGGGGCTGTGAACGGACGAAGTGGTCTCGACTTTAATAAAGCCGTTGCCAGCAGATTCGACCAGCTGGGCTGGAAGGTCTGGACAGAGATTCCTATGAGCCAGCTCCACTGCCCGGAAAGCGAAGCATCGGGTGATATCGACGTTGTTGCGGTCAAGGACGGAGTCGTCTTTTTATGCGAGTGCAAAGATCTATCCTTTGCGCGGACGATCACTGAAGTCGTAGACCAATTGGGCAGGTTTCGCGGCAACCGCGGTGACGATTTGTGGAAGCATATCCGTCGATTTGAATGGATTCAGAGGAACGCGGCAGAGCTGCGGCTCGTCATTGGACAGCAGCCAAAGGAGATCCGTTCACTTCTGGTCACCAGCAAAATCGTGCCTATGCAGCATTTAGAGACGTTCTCTGGTGCAGTGACTCCAATTGATTCTTTACCGGGTTACCTCCAACAGCTTGTCAACTGAACCTTTTTCAAAAGAGCTCATGATCCTGAGTGTTTGCGTGGAATTATATTTAGAACTGGCACATGCCGATGCCCGAATTGACCTACTCGCCGGACGCCTAGTTCCAAGCCATACTTTACATTTTGGCTTTGCAGGTCTCAAAAAGCTCTTCTAGGCGTAAAGCTATACTGGTTGTGTGCGTAGCCTGACCAGTCTCATTGCCATCCTGCTGCTGGTCACGGCAGCGCCGGTGATGGTCTGCATGTCGGATCAGGCGATGTCGCACACTAAAAGCGCTTGCTGCCGCATCATGCTGGGCAAGTGCGGCGACATGGTGAAGCAGGGCTGCTGCCGGACTGAGGTACGAACGCAAGATCCTCTGATTGTGGCGCACTCGCCGGACCTGAGCATTCATTGGGTAACGGTAGCCGCTACACTCGTACCTTTGCGATTCTCTCCTTTAGAGTTTCCTGTGCGCTGGCTCTCCCCAGATGCTCACGCTCCGCCTGAACCTCGATCTAGCAAGCCCATCGTTCTCCGTATCTGAACCCGCTCTGACCCCCACAGTCGGCGGGCACTTCTGCGTGTGCCTGCAATCGCTGTCGAGCTTCTGAATCGTCGATCAGACGGAGCATCCATGAGAAGAATCGTTTTCATAATCTGCACTTTTGCGCTGGTCCCCCCGACGTTCGCGACCGATCACGGTCCCGCGTTCGGGTATGCAACTTCCGTCAACTCGCAGGGCGCAGTTAGCTGCGATGTCGGGGTCGTCGGTCGCCAGGGCAGTCATATGGCTAGAGTCAGAGGGTGCGTTGCATTTGGGTATATCGGGCCGTGGCAAGCGTCGGAATGCGCCCAGCTACAATTTGATCATGGGTAAGCGGCGGATCGGTCAACTCGTGATTCTTCTGCTGCTAACCGTTTTCCTGCTCGCGCCGGTTTACGAGCATTTTGACCATTGGGACGGCTTTCCAAGGAGCGGTGACGATACCGTTCTGAGCCTGGTTGCTATCGTGACCTTCTGCGGCGTCGTCCTGATCGCCGCCCGCTCCTTCTTCCGGATTTTCCTCCAAAGACGTTGGGTAAAACTGGAACGGTGGAAGCCGCCATTGGTGCCCTTCGTTCTACACGCTCGTAGAGGGGCAGATGAATCGCCTCCCTCTTTGTTCCGTCTCAGCTTGCGCGTTTAAACCTCAAACCTTGACCTGCTGACTCGTGCGCTTTAAGGCGCTCCATGTCCCCGTGTCTCCGTTTGAGGTAATTCGCATGTCCGCAATCGACCTTTCTAGCTACATCGCTCTCCTTTCAATGGCTCTGTTGACCGCGAACATCCTACTCGGTCTTCTCATTTCGGTCCGCTACAGCACCCTTCGCTCCTGGCCACATCGACAAATCAACATCTTTGCGCTGCACAACTGGACGGGCTACACGGCTCTCTGTGTCGCGGGCCTGCACCCGGTGGTGTTGTTGTTCTCGAAGACGGCCGGCTTCCACTGGCTCGATCTGCTCTGGCCGATTCACTCCCCCTCGCATCCTGTCGTCAACTCGCTGGGCGCCGCAGCGTTCTACTGCCTGGCTGTTGTCGTCACGACTTCGTACTTTCGGGTGCAATTGGGCCGAAAGCTCTGGAAAGGTCTGCACTACACGGCCTACGCAGCCGCCGCCTTGTTCTTCCTCCACGGAATACTGACCGACCCGGAACTGAAAAATCGCCCGACCGATTTCCTCGACGGCGAAAAGGTGTTCATCGAAGGATGCCTGCTGGTCGTGCTAATGGCGGTGGCCTGGCGGGTGCGCTATGGGTTCAAGAAACGGAGACACGCATGAGGTGCGCTGCGGCTCTCCTTTTGCTGAGTTTATCTTTAGGAGCAAGGGCGCAGACGCAGCGCCCTACTGATAAGCCTTCTACGCCGCCAGCAAACACGGCAACCGCAGGATCGGCAACGCTGACCGGTCCCACGGTCCGAAAGCAGGCATGGAGCATTGATCCTGACGCGGGCGCGATTTACCAGCATGGCGACTTCCGATGGACAAGTTGGGGGTATGGAGAGCACGTCTTCCGCAAGGAGGGTGATGGCTTCTGGCGGCGCGTCCGGCAAGGCATGGAGTTCGACCTGCCGCGCTTCGCACCGCACTATCGAACCGCCATGGTCTATGAGGTTGATTTCACGGATACCAACTTTTTCCGTGATCTCGAAGTTGAACATCGTAGAAAACCTATACGCCGCAGTCCAGGACGCCGACGATCCGGGAAAGCTGCGTGTGCTCTTCGGGGAAAACACACACATCCTTTCGCGGGAAGACAATCTCTCATCCGGCAACCTGCCGACAATCAATCGCTCCCTCATTCTCGAAGAGCACGGCAGCGTTCACAGCTTCGGGACACAATTTGGGTTGGAACTGGTGAAGGCGGTCACGCCGCGCTATACGGTCGCTGTTGCAGCTCTCGACAATCGTGGCTCCCTCAACACCTCGAATCCTCGATATGTGATGGGCAACGATCTGGCCGTCAAGGTCTCGGGGCTGCTGATCGACAATGTGAAAAGCGGGCGAAAGTTGTCCGCTGCGGTGTCGCTGGATCAAACGAGAGACATTCGCAACGGCACTTGGACCTTCATCTCCGCCGTTGCTGGACAAGCGGTCGGTACGGCTCCGGCCTCTGGAAACAAAGCAACGGCGGAGATAGAGGCGGTATACACAGACCGAATCGGGAGCCATCCCTATAGCCTGGAATCGGAACACTTCCTGACTTTGTTCTCGAAGACGAATACACGGATTCCGGGAGGCTATGGCCTCGGTCAGTTTTCACTCTTTCACACGGCTAGCGTTGGGGATCTCGATCCATTCGTGCGCTATGACTGGGTGCATCTCTTAGCCGATGGCCTGAGTAGTCCTATATTGCAACAGGCCGTCCGCGCCGGGTTTAACTGGAATCTTCCCTTGAGCCGTCAGCGCGTCAACTTTCACCTGGAGTACACCCGCAACTTCCTATTCGGCCCGTCATTGAGCGCTTCCACCCCGGTTCCAGCAAACGAACTCGGCCTGGAACTACGCTTCAATGCAACGCGTTACATCCGGTATTGAGCTGCTGTGGCTTTTGGGTATACCCGTCTGCAACGATTTGGCCTGTGTCGGTGCGGCTTGTGGTGACGATCTAAATCTCGACGGCCTCTCGGAAAGGGAGGCTTCTGAGAACACCGCCGGCGGGTTCGTCGTACCGGGCTAGGGGTTCTACTACGCCTGCCGACCGTGTGATGGACAAACTCGCTTCCTGACCCAGATGGAGGCGGGCGAGATTTTGGGGATTCAGCAAGCACACGTCTCGGCGCTTACCCGCAATCGTGCCGGGTCTTTCTCTGTGGGCGGCTGATTGACAATTTGTTAGCGCTGAATAGCCTCTAAAGGCTCTGGAGTGTTGATGGAAGGCTGGTCCGCGATGATCTCAAATCGCACAACACAGGAGCAGAAATCACACTCAGCTTCGTTATCGCCTTTGCGAGCGGCAGAGACAGGAAAAGTGTGCAGACACTGGGAGCAGGTGACTGCGACCGTTCCTTTATCGTTCGTAACCCAGACCGCCGCCTGGTTTGGCTTGCCAGCCTTCGGGCGCGTAGGCAGCTCATGCACGAGATCGCATATCCTCTCAAACAGTTCTGCTGGCTTATATCCCCCTTTGGGGAAGAAGGCGTCGGCCAAGACGGTTTCCGGTACAGATAGGCCAGAGAACTCCCCTGAGATGACAATGACGGGAATGACCGGAAATCGGCGACGGACGACCGACAGGAACTCGAATCCGCTCATGTTGGGCATTCGTAGGTCGGAGATGATGATGTCGGGAAGCGATTGTTTGAGTGCGGCGAGGCCCTCAAAGCCATCTCCAGCACAAAGGACTTCGTACCCCTGAGCCTCTAGGCGAGTCTTCCCGATCTGACGCAAGGTAGGATCATCATCGACAATCAGAATTCTGTAACGAAACGAGGTCGGGGGCAAGTTGGTCCTTGTCTCAACTGAACGGCTCTGCTCAGACTACCGTCCATAGGCCGCTCGCGGCAACTTTCCGTAGCGGGTGATACCGTTAAGCACGCCAGAAAGCGCTTAAGAAAAGAGCAAATGAACGACTTGAGCTCCAATTCGACAAGCCATGATCTCGCTTTGCGGCTTCTCGCTCACGAGTCCGTTGCGGCAGACTCTTCGAGCGTATCCGCAGGCTTTCGGGTTTGTGAAAGGCTGCGCCCTGTTCTGAGCACGTTGACGGGGACGCTTGGCTACCGCTCACTTCTGATGCGCGCTCTAACGCTCGCGAGGCGGGAGTCGGTCCTCTTGCGGAGTATAGAGGTGAACGCAGATGGCTCATTGGAGAGCCTCCACCGTGATGCGGGAGAGGGTAGTGAACTCCTCATCATGCATTTGATCTCGCTTCTTGCGGCATTCATTGGCGGACCTCTGACAGTGCGCCTCCTACAGGATGTGTGGCCGGACCTCGCCGACTCCATATCAAATGAACGGGACAATCATCAATGACCAACGACAGTAAAGTCACCATCAAGCAGCTGCCCTCGGGAGTACCGGGCCTGGATGAAATTCTGGGCGGCGGTGTCCCGGAGTTCTCTTTTAACATCATTGCCGGGGCGCCTGGATCTGGAAAGACCACATTGGCGCACCAGTTCATGTTTGCCAATGCCACGAACGAGCGTCCTGCGCTTTATTTCACCGTACTGGGCGAGCCCGCGCTGAAGATGCTCCGATATCAGCAGCAGTACACCTTTTTCGACGGCGCTAACGTGAACAGCGCCATACGCTTCATCAATCTCAGCCAAGTGCTGGTCGAGCGAGGCTTGGAAGGTGTGCTCGAAGAGATCACGAAGCAGATGGATGAATACAGTCCAAGCATTGTGGTTGTGGACTCATTCCGTAGCGTGCTTCGGAGTAAGCAACAGAGTAATCATGAGCTGGAGGTGCAGGCTTTCATGCAGCAATTGGCATTGACTCTCACGAGTTGCGAAGCAACGAGCTTCATGATCGGGGAATATGCTGAGAGTGAACTGCAAGACAATCCCGTCTTCACAGTTGCCGATGGCCTGCTTTGGCTCTACCAGATTGTGGAACGAAACTCGGTCGTGCGCAAGCTGCAGCTCATGAAGGTGCGTGGGCAGATGTCGGTGCCCGGGCTTCACACATTCCGGATCACGAAACATGGGTTGCAGGCGTTCTCTCGAACGCTGGGCCTTGCCGGGAAGAAGCGAAAGGTTCCGGCGTCGAAACGCCTCTCAACAGGAATTTCAGAGCTCGACGAGATGATGGGCGGAGGTATTCCAGAGGGCGACAGCCTCTTGATCGCCGGCTCCTCCGGCACTGGAAAATCGCTTCTTGCGACTCAGTTCATTGCTGCTGGACTGCGGGCTGGAGAACCCGGAATCGTGGCAGTCTTTGAAGAGCGGCCGGACGAATACGCTGGGCGCGCCTCCATCTTCGGTCTGGATTTGGAAACGCCGATGAAAGAGGGGACGTTGGAAGTTATCTATCTGCGACCTCTGGACTTGTCCGTGGACGAGATGATGCAAGAGCTGCTCGATGCAGTTGCGAGGACGGGAGCGAAACGATTAGTAATCGATTCCCTGGCAGGCTTTGAGGTCGCACTTTCTCCGGGATTCCGTGCAGACTTCCGAGAATCTCTCTATCGGATGATCGTCGCCCTGACGGGAATCGGCGTCACTGTTCTCAGCACCCTGGAAATGGAAGAGTCTTTCACCGAGTTTCCGTTTAGCGCCTACTCGATTTCGTTTCTCACGGACGAGATCCTGCGGTTGCGTTACGTTGAAATTGACGGCCAGCTTCGGAAGATCATGGTGCTGGTCAAGATGAGGGGTGCCGCTCACAGCACAGATATCCGCGCGTACGACATCACTCCCGAGGGCGTCATCATCGGGGATCGTATGTCCGAATACGCCAACCTCATTACTGGCATCCCAATCAAGAAGGACCTCTTTAGCGACAGCAAGTCGTCGGGAACACAGAAGAGTCCTATTTTGGTGAGCCATGACGACGGAGCTAAGCACTAAGACGAGGGCTTTCGAAATGCTGGACCTGTGCCGGGCAGTCACCGAAATCTCGCCGATGCCCATCGCCGGGGTTGAGGGCACCGCGCATAGGGTTGCTTATGTGAATCCTGCATTCTGCCTTCTGGTAAAAAAGACCAAAGAAGACCTGATTGGGCAAGATTTCGCCTCGATTGAGCCAATCGGTCAGCAGTGTGCGCTCCTGCTCGATCAGGTGTACCGGACCGGCTCCGCAGAAACCCATACTGTGCGGGAGCATTCTGGCTCTTATCCCCTTTGCTCTTATGCTATGTGGCCGGTACTTTCAGGAGAGAGCCACGCTAAAGGCATCATTGTCCAGGTCATTGAAGAGACTTCGATCCACCAGGATGCCATCGCGATGAACGAGGCGCTCATGCTGGGCCTGATCCGTCAGCATGAACTTACAGAACAGGCTCAACTCCTGAACGAAAAACTTGAGGATGAGATCGCTGCACGAACAAAAGCGGAGGCAGCCCTTATCCAGAGCGAAAAGCTTGCTTCTGTGGGGCGGATGTCGGCTGTCATTGCGCATGAGATCAACAACCCTCTGGCGGCTGTTACCGACCTCCTGTACCTGATTAAGTCTATCGAGGGCATGCCCGAAGAAGCCGCTGAATATCTCGAGACGGCCGATGCGGAGCTGAAGCGAATAGCACATATCACTCGGCAGACCCTCGGATTTTACCGAGAGATGGCCGCACCTACAACTTTCCCGATCGCAGGTTTGCTGAGTTCTGTGCTCGATCTCCTACGAGCTAAGGTCAAGGCAAAGCAAGCTGTCGTGGAGTGCCAGTGTGATAGCGCGTTAGAGATCACCACTATGCATGGGGAGTTGCGGCAGGTCCTCTCAAACCTGCTTACGAACAGTCTTGATGCACTCGGTCAGAATGGCCGAATCATCTTCAGGGCTTCCCTTTCCCATGATCCAAGGAATGGGGGCGGCCGCATTAGGATCACCGTGGCAGATGATGGGCAAGGTATCGATTCGGCTAACCTGCCTCAGATCTTCGAGCCGTTTTTTTCGACGAAAGGCACCATCGGGAATGGCTTAGGGCTGTGGCTGAGCAAGCAAATTGTTGAAAAAAAAGGCGGCTCAATCAGAGTACGGTCATGCGCAAATCGAGAGCAGCGCGGGACGACGTTCTCGATAGTTCTGCCACAAACTCCATCTAACGCGTCCGGTGGAACTCAATCGTGAGAGTAGCGTTCTTAGCGATTACGAATGCTGGTGTCATTAAGTCTACGAGTGAGGCTGTGATGGTGGCGCTGAAAGGACCGGCGTCAGCTGGTGGTTCGTCATATCGGGCAAGCGGTTCTAAGAGGCCAGTGCGTGCCTGATAGTCGACGGCCGAAGTGATGGACCGAACCTCTAAGGCGATGGATAGCTCGGTGCCGTCAGTAAACCGGATCAGAACCTCGCGGTCCTGATCGTCTCGATACACTCGGACGAAATCAACCTGCTTTCCGGCCCCTGCAGGTAGTTCGCAGAGTTTCTCATCGTCCATTGCGCTCCCTCCTGCTGTGCATTTGGGTAATGGGATGGTCCGTCGTCTTCAACTCAGATGTGGCAGGATGAAGGCGAACACAGGAGGATTCTCCCATGAAGGTCCACGTTTGCGGCATTGATATAGGCAAGACCGTCTTTCACCTGGTTGGCCTGAGCAAGGAAGGCCATATCGTCACCAAGAAGCGCTTCAGCCCTACCAAAACGACCCTAAGGTTGGGGAACGACGACCGTGCTATCACATTGGTTGTAGATCGCTCCGGCCGGAACGAAGGTGTTCGTTACCCTCCGTCCGCTCGCGGAACCGACGCGCGGCTCAATCCGCCCCGCATCTACACCTTTTTCCTCAGTCAGATAGCGGCGCTCGTTGATGGCCCGTTCCTTAGCTATTTTCGGCGTTTCGTCATTAGCATAATTCCCGACGATGACCAACTTCCCGGCCGACTCACGCTGCAGCTGCAGGGCGATATCGTCCAGGCAGGCCTTTGCTTCATTATCCACACGCACAGGGCGCTTGCGATCGCGCTCAAACGAGATCGCACAGAGCGCACTCGGCTGAGGAGCCGCAGCAATCGCCGGCACGTTGACGCTCACGCTGGTGGTCGCGGTTGCCGTCTTGCCCAGATCGTCGACGACGTTACAAGTCACCGTAATCGTACCCGGCGCCACACCGCTCGTGCTCAGGCTTGCACTCGAGGTCGTTCCGCTGATGGCTCCCGAACTCGCGGTGTACGAGTAGCTGAGCGGACGGTTCTGCGGGCTGGTCGCCTGCGCCGTAATTGTCGCGCTATCGCCCGGCATCACGCTCGACGGACTCGCCGAGCAGGCGACAGTGGGTGGATCGAACGGCTGCACTTTAAATTCAGCCGTACATCCCGCTTGCTCATCCACATGATCACCCTGCGAAACATGGCCGGAAACCGTGTAGCTGCCCGGCGCCAAACCTGCCGTGCTGATGGATGCGGTGGATTCGCTGCCACTGACGACACCGCCGCTCGCCGTCCAGCTATAGACGACCTTGCGCTTGGGGTTCGAATTCGTTGTGGTCGCGGTAGCCGTCACCGGGTCCCCTGAGAATACGATCCCCGGCTGTACACGGCAGGTGAGCTGCACGGGAGGCAATGGCTGCCTGCCGCCGAAACCGAACAGTAAGCCTGACGAAAGCCGCAGATCGTTTTGGCTATTGCTCACTCCGGTGGAGAGGCCATTGGCGACACTCTGAAACCTCGTGAGCATGTATTCCGCCTGGACCGGCCGGATTGAAATGCGGTGTGTCAGGCGAATATCCAAACCGCCGCCGCCGGTGAAGGCGAAGGAGCTCTGCACAGGAAGCACCAAACAGCCCGCTCCGGCACAATTGTTCACCGTCACCGCAGACGCATGAACGCCTCCGGCCAGGGCCTGCGCGAACGGCGTGAAGCGGGTCTGATTGCGATACGAAAGCCGAGGCCCGAAGAGATAGGTATAGACCGTACCGCTGGAGTTCACGACGAGCGGCTGATTGACTCCGGTGCCGGTGAGCTGCAGCTGGCTATCGTCATAGCCGCCAAAGTCACCCACGATCCCAAGATAGCGGTTGAAGTTGAACGCAACTGAAGCGCTCCCGCCATTCAGGCCCACCATACGATTGCCCGTAACCGTGTCATTCGATCCTGTCCCAAACCGCGAGTACCCCAGGAACACCTCAACCTTCGGCGTCTCATCGTGTCTCGTTCGCGGCGCAGACGCCTCCACTACCGTCTGGGCCGCCGCTGCTTCCGGAAGCAACGACATCGGTACTACAGCTACAGCAACGGCCAGCGTAGTGAACATCCCCGCCAATAATTTCATCTCATTCTCCTGAATCTCTCGCGTTCCGTTCAGCTTCGTCGAGCGCCCTACCGTTGAATGGCCGCTGCCACCCTGTTCTAGGATGGCAGCGGTGTCGCTTACTGGACGTTGATGACGGTGTTGACCATCGTGATCGACGCATTTAAGGCAATCACTCTGCCATTGACTGTCGTTACAGCGGCAACTCCGGGACTTGAAATCGTGATTCCAGGCGAGGAAATGACGGTTCCCACCATCGTTCCGCCTCCTCCGTAGTTGATGACCGCGCCAGGAAGACCACCGACCGCCCAGAAAACGTGACTAGCCTGGGCTCCGTTGATCAGAACAACGCTTTGGGGCGCTGTCGGCGTGCCTACTTGGAGAGACGAACCCATCTGGAAGATCCAGTACGCATTGGTATCGCCTTGGGCGTCGAGAGTCAGCGGGCCCTGCGTGATGTCATAGAAGGTTGCGGAGGTGTAAGTGCCAGGTGCCAGGGTACGATTGCCCAGCTCGTTGTTCGATAGCGTGATACCTGGAGGAAGACCTTGCAGCGTGTTGTAGGCTGCCTGGGCTTCCATCGCGGCCTGAGTTGCGGTGGCGAAGGTAGTGGCGGTCCCTTCATTGGGGCAAGCTGTCGTAGGCTGACTGGAGCCGGGCGCTGTAAAGATCGTGGTGAGCCCCGTTCCAGGTGTTGCCGCTATCGCTCCCACAAGTGCTACGTTCAATGGCGTTTCTGTGTAGGTGCATGCATTTACGCCAGTCAGGGTCACAACGCTGTCGTCGTGAAACCCGGTGATGAGAGAAGATGCGCCCGTGGTCCCAATATCTCCGTTATTGATGGCCGATAGGAGTCCTTGATTCGTGATCCCGGCACCGCCGCCAAATCCTCCAAAGAGCGATATGGTCGGGCCAAGGATGATCGGCGGCGGCACAATTGCTGCTGCCGTCGTAAAGGTCCATGGATCCGGTGCACCAGTGGTCCCCAGAGGATCTCCTGCTAGATCTGTTGCTCCGGAGGTTACCGTTGCGATGTAAGTCGTGTTGGGGAACAACGCGACCGTGGGCGTGAGGGTCGCTGTGAACGTGATCGCGTCATACGATAACGTGGCCGCCACCGCATTTCCTCCCTGCGTCAGCTGGAAGGTTGCGTTGGTGATGGTGAGGGGATTCATCGCCTTGGTAAACGTTGCGCTTACCGCCTGTTGAAGGGGAACGTTGGTGGCACCGTTTGCGGGTAGGGTCAACACGATTTCCGGCGGGACGACGACGGGCGCGACGGTGGTAAAGGTCCAAACATAGTTGTTGGCCAGGCCGGTGCCCGCTAAGTTCTGGGCTCCCGTGGTGATGGTAGCCGTATACAGAGTGTTAGCCAAAAGATTCGCTGTTGGGGTGAACGTCAGCGTATTTCCGATGGCCGCGTAAGCAACCAGACCTGCGACAGGAGTAGTACCTGGTCCCGTCAACATGAAAGTTGTCGAGTTGATCGTGGCAGGGTTCATCGGCACGCTGAACGTGGCGCTGACTGCCTGGTTGGCGGGCACGTTCGTAGCTCCGGCCAGGGGAATGGTCGAAATGACTGTCGGAGGTACGACGACAGTCGCTCCGGTAGTGAAAGTCCAGACGTAATCCTGGGCTACCGGAGTGTTGGCCAGATTCTGTGCCCCGGTGGTGATCGTAGCCGTATACACAGTGTTGGGCACAAGGCTTGCTGTCGGGGTGAACGTCGCCGTAGAGCCTGCGGCGACGTAAGCGACGGCTCCCGTCACGGGAGTCGTGCCCGGTCCAGTAAGCGTGAAGGTTGTCGCGTTGATCGTGGCAGGTGTCATGGCCACACTGAAGGTGGCGCTGAGAGCCTGGTTGATGGGCACATTCACTGCCAGATTGGCGGGAACCGTGGAGATGACCGTCGGCGGCGTTGGCGCTGGAAGCGTTCTAAACATCCATACGTAGTTGGCGGCTAACGGAGCGCCCCCCTGAGACTGGGCTCCCGTGGTGATTGTAGCCGTATAGACTGTGTTGACGATGAGGTCGGCGGCCGGAGTGAAGGTGGCTACTGCGCCCGAGCAAGCGACCGTGCCCGCCACGGATGTTGTGCCAGGACCGGCAACAACAAAGCTGGTTGCCGGCGATGCGAGCGTCGCGCAATTCATTGCCTGGCTGAACGTCGCGCTCAGCACCTGGTTGAGCGCCACACCCGTGGCGCCATTGAGCGGCACGGTCGAAAGAACCATAGGCTGCACCGCCGTCGTGAAGCTCCAGGTATAGTTCGCAGCCAGCGGATCGCCGCTTAAATCAGTGACGCCAGTCGTAATGGTAGCGGTATAAGCCGTGTTGTATTTCAACGCCACGCTGGGGGTGAAGGAAGCTACCGAACCCGTCGCGTTATACGTAACAGTACCAGTCACAGCCGTCCCACCTGGTCCCTTCAGAAGGAAAGTGGTGGCATTGACTGTCGCCGGATTCAGCGCCTTGCTGAACGTCGCTGTGAGAACTTGATTCGTCGGCACAAGCGTTGCGCCGTTTGCCGGCACAGTTCCGATCACAGTCGGCTGCGTAGCCGTTGTAAAGCTCCAGGTGTAGCCTGCAGCCAGCCGAACACCGATCGTATTCGTCACAGCGGTCGTGATCGTCGCCGTATAAGTCGTGTTGTAGGCAAGAATTGCTGTTGGAGCGAAGGAGGCCACGGATCCCGTAGCGGTATAAGACACGGTGCCGGCAACCGCAGTCGCCCCGGGTCCCTCTAGGAAAAACGTTGCTGCGGTGATGGTAGACGGGTTCATCGACTCATTGAACGTAGCCGAGATAACCTGGTTCACCGGAACGCCCGTCGCTCCCGCGACCGGCACAGTCGAGGTCACAGAAGGCGTGACGGTCGCTGCGGTCTCTTTCCCACATCCACCCAAAAACACAAAAACCAAAGCCGTAAGGAAAGCTAGAATTCCAAGTCTGCGAGTGCGCATTTACCACCTCGTGATCGAACCCGTACGGCATTACCTTCGATATACACGTGTGCTCTTTTGCACGGTTACGAGCAGTGACAAAGGAAATACATCCGCAGTGTACGCCACCCCAGCGGTGGAGCTCCTACAACTATCGTTCGGTCAACCGGCACAGGAGATCAACACAAGGGCTTCTTGATCAACATACGTGGTGTGAGTTCATTAGGAAGCCGCCACTTAGTCGTGATTCGGCATTGCTCCCAACCAAGCGGACGGATAACAGCTTCTCGGACAAGTGGATGCCGCGTACTTGCGCAAACAAAAGTTTCCGCACGACTGAGAGCAAGTGACTAAACCCCAGCGAAATGAGTTGCAAAAGGCTGTTGCCATTGCTTCTTCTCTGGCAGTAGGTTTGAGCAACGAACCCTTACCGTACTATTTTCGACGTTTGGTGTGGTAACCCCATCAAAGACTTGCGCCAGAGGTCGATATCGGCACCTTTCACCAGAGTGCCGCACTGCTGGCTAACGTGGATCACATCACGCGCAATGTACTGCGCGTGCTCCGCTGCGGACGGCGCTTTGCTCGACGACTTGAAGGCGACGTGCACAATGGCTATGCGTCTTTCTTTCCTTGCTGTTGTGGCAGTGAGCTGCAGGAGCTTAGCCCAAAAGTGCCGTTGCGCTTCTACTTTCATCGGCGCAACCGTTATAGGAAGCGGCGGGCAGCGGATATACGAAAGCTGGTCCTTCAGTTCTCGAACCAGGTATTCACCAATTCTCTGGCGTCCAAGGCGAGCTGCTGATCGACGCTGGTTTGCCGCGTGTGGGTTTTCTGCCCATGGCTTATAACGTGCGCTCTTGGGAGGCGGGACGAAGAGCGGACATGACCTGGATCAGTTTTTAGTCGAGACGGCATCTCCTATGGAGCCGAGATCAAGAACCGGCTCAGCTACATTCCTCAAGATGAGTTTCTGGTAAAGCTCGATATGTGCAGGGAACTGAAGCTCAGGCCGCTCTTCGTAGCCCGGATGATGCCGAAAACCTACATCCAAGAAGTCAATCGGGCGGGCGGATTCTCCCTCATAATGAAGCGCCAGTTCTACCCGCTGGCGCATAGGGAACTTGCAAATAAGGTCTTTCGTGTCGTAGGCCTTGTCGGCGCCCGCCGTGATGCGTCGCGAGCTGTTGTTCTGCCGCTCGTCGAGCATGAGCAGTGCGGCATCTCGCTCGGCATGGCCGTCGGCCTGTGTGGCCATCTCGGCGGCGATCAGGCCGTTGCGGTTCTCCACCAGCGCATGGCCCAGATAGGCCAGCTTCGACTCCTTGCCGTAGCTCTTCTTGTACAGCCGCGCCTCCGGATCGGTGGTCGACTGGTGCGTGTCGTTGGACCGCTTCTGGCCACGGAAGTTCGTGCCGTCCTCGCCGGAACCATCCTTCTTGCGGAAGCTCTTCTGCGACGCCCATGCCTGGATCAGCGTGGCATCGACGGTGAAGTGCTCGTCACTCATGAACCGCTTCGCCAGCCGATTGACCTCGGCGAAGAACCGCTGAGCTACGTCTGCGTTGAGCAGACGGTCGCGGTTCTTGGAAAGACGAGCGTGATTCCACACCGCGTCGTCCATCCCCAGGCCTAAGAACCAGCGGAACAGCAGGTTATAGTCCAGCTGCTCAACCAACTGCCGCTCCGAACGCACCGAATAGAACACCTGCAATAACAGCGCCCGCAGCACATACCCGGGCGCAATCGAAGGACGGCCCGATGCTGCATAGAGCGCGTTGAAATCGTCGTTGAGCGACACCAGAACTGCATCCGTCAACTTGCGGATATCGCGCAAAGGATGATCCTGAGGAACACGCTGCTCCAACGTCACACAACTGAACATCTCGTCCTGAATCCGCTCGTCTCCACGCATACAGCAAAGACGAATCAACCAGAAGATAGGACGAAGGCAAGAACCTATTTCAACAAGCTCCTAGATGCCATTCGTGAGGATGGCAGAGTCACTCTTCGCGCGTCCGCCTCAAAGGACCTTGACACCGGAACTGACCTCATCAGAATTGTCGTCGCCGACGATGGACGAGGCATCAGTGCGGAAACTTTGCCTAAGATATTAGAGCCCTTCTTCACCACAAAGGGCTTGATCGGTAACGGCCTGGGGCTGTGGGTCAGCAAACAGATCATAGAAAAACATGGGGGATCGATCCAAATCCGCTCGCGTACAAAAGGTCAGCATCAGGGAACAACCTTTGCTGCCCCCCAGAGCGGATCCGATCGGTGGAATCTCTCATCTTTAATCTCATGCGGGCGGTGCCTTACGGAGAGTGAATCAACAGAGACGATGCACGGAAGCAGGGCGAATCTAACTACCCGTGCCCTTGCCGAGCGGCTGATTGCCTAAGAAGTCGCCGTGGATCGAACGTCACAAGCGGACTTTTCCGACACCTGTCACGTGTGTAAAAGGCTGCGCCGTGCCCTGAGCACGCTGTTTGGACCAGACGGTCATCGCATGCTCATGGCACGTGCTCTGATACTGGCAAAGCGTGAGGCTCCACAGCTCATCGATGTGAAGGTTAATAATGACGGCCCGATAGAGGGCCTCACCGGAAAGGCGACGGAGGTGAATGGGTGCTGATCTCGCGCTTCTTAGAGCTAATGGAGACTTTCCTTGGCGAAACCGTAACTGTGTGGCTTCTGAACGATATATGGCCGGACCTGCCCAGCCCCCAAGTCAGAATTAGGGAAGGAACCGAGATGACCAGCACGATCTAGCTGTGGAGGCACAAGAGGTTGTTCAGACCCGGGATTGAGATTTCGTGACCACAGTGTGGGTCTCGTGAAAGAATTGCAGCTAGCTTCGAATCTGTAGAGAAATTCGATTGTGTTATGGCTAAAGACTCCGATGCGCTAGGCGCAATTACAGCTTCGATGGAGCCGGACTCATCCCTTCTTGCGATGGTGCAGCAAGGGCATGAACAGGCGATGGCGCAACTATTCGAGCGTCACTCCAAGCTGGTGTATTCGGTAGCCTTGAGGGTTCTTCGCGATCCGGCAGCAGCAGAGGACGTTCTGCAAGAGATCTTCATGCAGATCTGGCGCACTCCGACAAGCTTTATCGGGACCCGTGGAAGCTTTGGTGGATGGCTGGCAGTCGTTTCGCGGAACCGGTCGATCGATTTCCTGCGGAAGAAGCGCCCCACCGAATCATTCGACGATATTCCGTTCGCGTCTCCCTATGATCTAGCCAACGATGCTGAGAAGAATCTGATGCTGGAGAGGGTGCGGATTCTGGTTGCTGAGCTTCCTGAGGAGCAGCGGAAAGCACTCGAGCTGGCGTTTTTTGAAGGACTGACGCACTCAGAAATTGCGAAGAAGACGGAGTGTCCGCTGGGGACGGTCAAGACGAGGATCAGAAGTGCAGTGCAGACGCTGGGGAAGGCATTCAGAGCATGAACGCGACAGGACACTTTGAGGAGGACGATCTGGCTCTCTACGCGATGCATCTGCTCGCGGCGCCGGAGGCCTCGGCAGTCGCGCGGTATGTAGCGGAGAGCGAGGAAGGGAGACGGCAGCTAGCGGACGTGCAGGCAAGCTTGGCGGTGTATGCGGAGGCCACGGTGGAGTTGCAGGCGCCGCCAAGTGGAAGCCTTGACCGGCTGATGGGGCGGATCGCACAAGAACAGAAGACGATCGCCATGCCTGTGACGGTCCCGGCAAGAACCGCTGTACGGGCGGAGAGTCGGGGTTTGTCCGGCAAGGTGCTGCCGTGGATAGGGTGGGCGGTTGCGGCGGGTGTGACGGTCGCAGCAGGCAAGCTATATCAGGACCGTGCGACGCTGCACAGGATGCTGACCGCACAAACGGGGCAGGTGACACATCTGTCCACCGATGAAATGGTCGTGTATCGCGAGCGGGATACGCTGAAGACGGACGTGGCGAAGCAGGCCAAAGAGCTTGAGGCGCTCCGAATGGAGGCCACGAGAGCGAAGAGTGAGACGGCAAAGCTGCGGACCACGGCTGCTGGCCAGACGGCAAAGCTGAACGAAGAGGCCGCCAAGTCGGGCGAGCAGACTGAGGTAGCGGCGAATGCGATGCAGGAGCGGGATGTGCTGCGAGGGACGGTAGCAGCGCAAGCGGACCAGATGGCCCAGTTGACGACGGATGCGACAAAGGCACGGCAGGTGCTGGAGGCGCTGACCGACCGGGGCGCGCTGCGGGTTACGCTGGCTAAGCCGAAGACGAGCGCGGCTCCGACGGGGCGAGCTACCTATGTGGCGAGCCGGGGCACGCTGGTGTTTCTGGCGAACAATCTGGCTCCTTTGAAGCCGAACAAGGTGTATCAACTCTGGCTTATGCCCGCAGATGGCTCTAATCCGGTTCCGGCAGGCACGTTTGCGCCGGATGAGCGAGGTAACGCGAGCGTCGTATATGGGCAATTTCCGAGAGCGGTGCCGGCGAAGGGATTCGCGGTGACAATCGAGAATGAGGGCGGTTCGCAGACACCAACGCTGCCGATTATTCTTGCTGGCTAAGATTGGCAAGCAGGCAGGCGACATTCTCCTTCCGCACCTCCCTGTCCCGGGAGCCACTTCTGCGTTGTGGCCAGCCGGGCGGAGCATCTTAGAAAACGGAACTTGTTTGAATGAGTTCTTTTGGAGCTCCGAAGGATGAGATGTACACAGATATCGGCGTTCAGCTTTCAACTCACGCGATTGGGTCTGATCAACTGTTACCTCGTCCGACAGCCCAAGGGGGACAGCA
>JAABUQ010003423.1_pt1 | contig 29068 bp, 28 predicted proteins | sample 5560001 | NCBI WGS metagenome assembly JAABUQ01 (sample SAMN10711888, study PRJNA513371) | rock metagenome | isolation source: Antarctica rocks | place: Antarctica: Victoria Land, Finger Mt nord | collected 2015-12-18 | reverse complement strand
CCTGGATCGGCCGCTTGCGCAGCGCGGTGCGGATCGAACGGGCCAGCTTGTCACGGTCGAAGGCGACGCGCCGCGCATCCGATTTGACGACGGTCAGCTCGCGGAGCTGCACGCGCTCGACCGTGGTGAAGCGTTGGCCGCAATTGCCGCAGAACCGGCGTCGTCGGATGGCGGAGCTGTCCTCGGTGGGACGGCTGTCCTTGACCTGCGTGTCTTCGTGGCCGCAGAACGGACAGCGCACGGCCCGACCCTACCGCGCGTAGATCGGGAACCGCGCGCAGAGCGCCCTGACGCGGTCGGCGACAGCTGCCTCGGCAATCGAGTTCGCACCGTCATTCGACGCCGCCAGACCGTCGATCACCTCGCCGATCATCCTGCCCACCATGCGGAACTCGTCGGGGCCGAAGCCGCGCGTGGTTGCCGCCGGCGTGCCGAGCCGGATGCCGGAGGTGATCGCGGGCCTCTCCGGGTCGAACGGGATGGCGTTCTTGTTGGCGGTGATGAGGGCGCGTTCCAGACTTGCCTCGGCGGCCTTGCCGGTGGCGCGCTTGGGGCGGAGGTCGACCAGCATCAGGTGGCTGTCGGTGCCGCCGCTGACGATGGCAAGGCCTTCGTGGATCAGCGTCTCCGCCAGCACCCGCGCGTTCTCGGCGAGCGCCTTCTGGTAGGCGCGAAACTCCGGGCGCAGCGCCTCGCCGAACGCCGCCGCCTTGCCTGCGATGACGTGCATCAGCGGGCCGCCCTGCAAGCCGGGGAACACGGCCGAGTTCAGCTTCTTGCCGAGCTCCGGGTCGTTCGACAGGATCATGCCGCCACGCGGCCCGCGCAGGGTCTTGTGGGTCGTCGTCGTGACCACGTGGGCGTGCGGCAGCGGGCTGGGATAGACGCCGGCCGCGACCAGTCCCGCGAAATGCGCCATGTCGACCATGAAATACGCGCCGACCTCGTCGGCCGCCTGCCGGATGCGGGCGAAGTCGATCACGCGCGAGTAGGCGGAGCCGCCGGCGATGATCAGCTTGGGCCGCTCGGCGCGAGCCGTGGCCTCCAGCGCGTCGTAGTCGAGCAGGCCGTCATCGGCGCGGACGCCGTAGTGCAGGGGACGGAACCACTTGCCCGACAGGTTGGCGGCAGCACCGTGGGTCAGGTGGCCGCCGGCGTCGAGGCTCATGCCGAGGAACGTGTCGCCCGGCTTCAGCAGTGCCAGGAACACCGCTTGGTTGGCCTGGGCGCCCGAATGCGGCTGCACGTTGGCGAAGGCACAGTCGAACAACTGCTTGGCGCGGTCGATCGCGAGCGTCTCCGCCACGTCCACGTAGACGCAGCCGCCGTAGTAGCGCCGCCCGGGATACCCTTCGGCGTATTTGTTGGTGAGCACGCTCCCTTGTGCTTCGAGCACGGCGCGGGAGACGATGTTCTCGCTGGCGATCAACTCGATGCCGTCCTGCTGACGGTGCAACTCGTTGCCGATCGCCGCGGCGAGTTCGGGGTCGGTCTCGGCGAGCGGAGCCGCGAAGAAGCGGTCCAGACTGGCGGCGGGCGACTGCTCGTTCATGCGCGGATGGAACTCCCGGGTAGACGAACCCTGTCTACCACGCACGTCCCGCCGCTCAAACGGCTGGTCGGTTCTCAGTGCAAAGGGGGTTCAATCCGTTCTGGCCAGCGAGGTGACGACCCGCTCCAGGCATTCGTCCATCGTCGCGCCGGCGAGCTGGCGTGTCTCGCGAGGGGAAAACTCGATCGCCGCGATGCCGTCCGGCTCGCGCCAGAGAACGAAAGCAGCCTCGTCCCGGCCGGAAGCGAAAATCTCGACCACCTCGGGCGCGAATGCGTAATCGGTCGCGATGGTCTGGCGGCCGCCATGGCGGCGCAGGACCGCGCGGAACGCATGCACCGCCCGATGATCGGCTGAGGTCAGCCCACCCCTGTAGCCGCTCCAGCCGGGCAGGCTGTCCGGCACACCTAACCCCCGGCCTGCAGCGAGCTATCGACGAGCAGCCAGTCGGGAAGCCGCTCCCACCAGTTACCGGCAGCCGCGTGCTCTTCCTCTGTCGCCGCCGCGGCTTCCAGCACGGCGCGGACGAAGCGTAGGCCGGCCGACATCGTCCCGAACGTGTAGGAAGTGCCGGCCGCAAGATCCTCGAAATGCAAGGTGCGACTTGCATCCCGATAAATAGCCCAGATGGCGGCGGCATCCGGCCCACCGGAAATCAGCCCGATTTCCCGCGCGATATCCGGCCTGAGCAACTCCACAGACCAACGGGTGCAATAGGGTCGCAACTCTTCGACCAGGGCAATCGCTTCGGCGTGCTCGCGGATACTCAGTTCCTCGTCGGGCGCGTCCGCCGTCCAACTCGGCCGCCGGCGGGCCGTGTCATCCGGCCAGGACTGACGCTTCCACTTCCGCGATTGGTCCGGGCGAACGTCGTTCGACATGGCGGCACTCCGATGAGAGGCGGCAACTCTGACGTTGGACGGCAAGGCCGAGGCCAGATCCGGCACGAACCCTCACTGGCACGCAATTGTGTCTCTCACTTTCCTGTTACTGGCAAGCGAAAACCGCAACTTTAGCGCGAAATTTTCCCGAGACACGTCAAGCCTACAACCGTGTGACAGCGACCGTTTCGCCGCAAATAAAAGACTGCGTCGATGCCATTGGAGAACCCACTTGGCGGGTCTTGGAGGATTGCGTCTGGCGGGGGTTCCGCCGGACCGTTCATACTGCGCGCACCAGCCGCCCGAAGGAGACACCTGGATGGCCGACTTCGCTCAGGAGAACGTTGCGCGCTGCGCCAGGATCCTCGCCTACGCGCGGCAGACGGGCGAACTGGTGGCCGGCTTGCCGCCCGAAGCGGCCCCTCGAGATGAAGACGAGGCTTTCGCGATCCAGCGACAGGTATTGCAGATTGGCGGCGACAGCGTTGGCGGCTGGAAATGCGCCGCTCCGCCCGGTCGGCCACAATCGGGTGCTTGCCTCGGGCGCGCGGGATTTCTGCAAAGCCCCGGAAAACTGAAATTCCGCGCCGATCGCGAGATGGGCATCGAAGCCGAGATCGCGTTCCGGCTCGGCGCCGACCTGCCCGGCCGGAGCGAGCCCTATACCCGCGACGACATCGTCGACGCTGTCGCCGCGGCGATGCCCGCGATCGAGTTGGTGCAAAGCCGGTACATCGACCGCCAGGCGGTCTCCGCCCTGGCGAGCATGGCCGACAGCATCTCCAACTTCGGCTTCGTGCACGGCCGCGACGCGCAAGATTGGCGTGCGCTCGATCTTTCCCGCTCGCGCGTGGTGCTGACCGTTGCCGACGAGGTGCGGGTGGATCAGGTGGGCGGCAATCCGTCAGGCGACCCGCTGCTCCCGGTGGTCTGGCTTGCCAACAGGCTGCCGCCGACGGGCGTGCATCTGCGTGCCGGCGAGATCATCACGACGGGAAGCTGCACGGGCCTGCTGTTCGTCAAGCCCGGCCTGACCGTCGCGGCGACGTTCGAGGGGCTCGGCACGGTTTCCCTCGATCTCGTCGCCGCCTGCCCGTTCGGCTTCGAGTAGCTACACCGTGGTGCGGTTGCGGGTCGCCATGTGCCAGACCCACAACACGATCACGGCGCCGATCACCGAGGCGATGAGCCCGGCGCTTTGACCGGGGCCGTACCAGTGAACCGCGCGGCCGATGAACGTGGCGACCTCCGCGCCGACGATCCCCAGCACCACGGTCAGTATGAAACCCTGCGGGTTGTTCGGCGACGGTGAGAGGAGGCGCGCGATGAAGCCGACGATCGCACCGATGATGATGGCCCAGATGATCCACATGGCGGTTCCCTCGTGCAGGACGGGGATGGCCTAATCGGAACATGCGCCGCCCGTCAATCGCCGGCGGGCCGCGATGATTGACAACTTGGGAGCTTGCTTCAAGAGTGATTGTTGCGCGGGCAGGAGATCCGCCGGGAGAGCGAAATTGTCCGACAACGAGCCGACGCGCCGGGCACCGGGGATTGTGCAGCCGCGCGATGCCGTCACCGACGCCGAACTTCGCGCCGAGGGCATCGATTTACCCACTGATTTCCCCGGCTCCAGCGCCGACGATTTTCGCCGATACCCGGTTCTCTCGGAAGGCGGATGGTTCATGGTGATCAAGCATCAGCGCACCTTGCAGTCGGTCAGCCGCAAGCCCTGGCGGCTACTCGGTCCGGTGCCGCTCGTCTCCGAAGGGCTGGCGCTCGACTGAACGTGGTTGTGCTCCAGCGTCTTCCGGCGCGCGGGCGCGTCGACCACAACGTCCCGACGGCAACGGAGATGCTCCCATGATGATTGGGGTCGATGTCGGCGGGACGTTCACCGATGTCGTGGCGATCTCCGGGGGCATGATCCGCACCGTCAAGGTGGCGACGGATACGGCGGACACCGCGCGGAGCGTGATCGAAGGAGCCGCCGAGGCCGGCGTGCACGAGGCCGACGTGTTCAATCACGCCAGCACGCATGGGCTGAACGCCGTCATCACCCGCAGGCTGCCGAAAATCGCGTTCCTCACCACGCTCGGGCATCGCGACATCCTCGATGGCGGCCGCGTCTGGCGACCGCCCGAGGACCTGACCAACCCGCACTGGCGGCGCTCCTTCGGCGACGCCGCGCGTCCGCTCGTGCCGCGCTATCTCCGCCGCGGCATCCACGAGCGGATCACCGCCGCCGGCGACGTGCTGCTGCCGCTCGATACCGATCAGGTGCGCCGGCAGCTGGCGGTGCTTGGCAAATGCGCGGTCGAGGGCGTCGCGATCTGCTTGCTGAACGCCTACGTAAACCGCGCGCACGAGGAGCGACTGCGTGACCTGGTGCGCCAGGAGCTTGGGGAGATCCCGTGCTCGATATCGAGCGAGGTATCGCCGCTCGCCAAGGAGTTCGCCCGCGCCTCGACGACCGTCATCGACGTGTTCATGCAGCTGATCTACGGCGCCTACACCAAGCGCCTCGATGCCGGATTGCGGGAGCACGGGTTCCGCGGCGAACTCAACTACGCGAATTGCGCGGCGCAACTCGTCGGCGCCGACATCGCGATGCAGCGGCCATTCGAGATCGTGTTCGCGGGTCCGGCGGCCGGCACCGTGGCGAGCGCGCATTTCGGCGGCTTGATCGGCACCGCCAACCTGCTCTGCGTCGATGTCGGCGGCACCTCCTGCGACATCAGCCTGGTGACCGACTTCAAGCCGTTCGTGAACACCACGTTCGAGCTGGAACACGACCTGATCGTCAACGCGCTGTCCAACGAGGTGTCGAGCATCGGCGCCGGGGGCGGCAGTTTGGTGACGATCAGCCAGGCCGGCGAGCTTCGGGTCGGGCCGGGAAGTGCGGGCGCCAATCCGGGGCCGGCCTGCTATGGCAAGGGCGGCACGCAGCCGACCACCACCGACACCTGCCTGATGATCGGTATCATCGATCCGGACGGCTTCGCCGGCGGCCGCATGAAGCTCGACAAGTCGCTGTCGCTGAGCGCATTCGAGCAACTCGACACCAAGCTGTCGGTGCGCGACCGCATCGGCTACGCTTTCAATGTTGGCATCAATAACATCGCCGAAGGGCTGACCAACGTCGCGATCCGTCACGGAATCGACCCGCGCGACTACAGCTTGGTCGCGTTCGGCGCCGCCGGGCCGATGTTGCTGCCGGCCGCCCTCGACCTCGTGCACGCGGCCGAGGTGATCGTCCCGCCGCACCCCGGCCTGTTCTCGGCGCTCGGCCTCGTCAGTTCGGAGCAGACCTACGGCGACAGCCGCAGCGCCTACACGATCCTGACGCCCGACGCCGCACCGGCGATCGACGCGGTGTTCCGCGAGATGGAGGAGCGGATGCGGGAACGCTTCAAGCACCGCTACCCCGATCTTGCCTTCGAGCGCCGGTTCGACGGCCGGCTGGTCGGGCAAACCTGGGAAACGCCGTTCATCCCGATCCCGGCCGGCCGCATTACCGCGGAGGTCGTGCAGACCATGATCGGCAACTTCCACACCGTCTACAAGGCGCGTTCCGGCAACAGCTTTCCCGCGCTGCCGGTGCAAGGCGTCACCTATCGGGTCGAGGCGGTGATCCCGACCGCGAAGGTCGAGTACCCTAAGCTTACCCCTCGCCGGGAGGGGAAACCGACGCCGACGCGCGCGATCACCGTCGAGTACCTGACCGAGCAGCCGATTGCCGCGCAGGAATACCAACGCGCCGATCTGCATATGGGTGACGAGATCGCCGGGCCGGCGGTGATCCGCGAGCCGCTGGCGACGACGTTCATGCTGCCGAGTCAGGTGCTCCGTGTCGGCACATACGGCGAACTGCGTATCCGGAGGGCGCACTGATGGACGCCACTCACATGGCAGGTGCCGACGACGCCTCGGACCTGCGCGAGCTGATCGACGCGGCGTTCGCCGCCCGCTACGGCGCCGACCGGTTCACCGCCTCCGTGTTGTCGAGCCGGATGCGCTACGTCGTGCAGCACATGAGCGTGGGACTGCTGAACAACGCGTTCTCGCTCATCCTGCGTGACTGGTACGACTTCGCCGCGACGATCTCGGGGCCGCCCGAGATGAACTACCCGATGAGCACGGTGAGCGACAGCCTGCTGCTGTTCATGGGCACCATGGGCGAGGGCGTGCGCAACACCGTCGAGGAGATCGGCCGCGACGAATTGCAGCCTGGCGACGTGATCGTCACGAACGACCCCTACCGCGCCGGCAACCACGTCAACGACGTGAGCTTCACGCGCCCGGTGTTCCATCGCGACCGGATCGTCGCCTTCGTCACCATTCGCGCCCACCAGCTCGATATGGGCGGCAACGTGCCTGCCGGCTTCAGCGGCAGCAAGCGGAACGTCTACGAGACCGGCCTGGTGATCCCGCCCACCTTCCTCTACCGACGCGACAAGCCGGTCGCATCGACGTTCAACCTGATCTTCGACAACGCGCGTTTCTCGGCGCTGCTGCTGCCCGATATCAAATCCCTCTATCAGAGCCTGCTGCTCGGCGAGCGGCTGCTGCTGGAGAGCGTCGAGCGCTACGGCATCGAGGCGTTCGTCGGCGCCATGCGTTACAGTTGCGACGTGTCCGCGGACGCCATGCGCGAAGCGATCAGGACCAAGATCCCGGACGGCGTCTACGAGGCGGAGGACGGCTTCGACGCCGACGGCGTGGACGCCTCCGTCGAATACCGGCTCAAGCTCAGGCTCACCAAATACGGGGAGAATGTCGAGGTCGACCTGAGCGGCACGTCGGCGCAGGCGCGCAGCAGCGTCAATTGCGGCCCGCTCGACGTGAAGGCGGCCGTCGGCGTCGCGCTGAAGATGCTCATTGAGCAGAAGGCGCCGTATTCCTCGGGCTGTTACCGCAACATCGACATCATCATCCCGCCGGGCACGTTCTGCAGCGCCATGCCGCCGGATGGGCCGATCTTCCTCTACTGGGAGAGTTCCGGCCCCGTTCTGCTCGCCATCTACCGCGCGCTTGCCAAGGCGCTCGGCGAGGACGCGGTCGGCGGGGACTACGGTTCGCTGATGATCCACAACGGCAACGGGGTCGGCGCGGACGGCACGCCCTGGGTCACGGTCGCGCAATGCGGCGGCGAGCACGGCCCTTGGGGCGGCACCAAGGTGGCCGACGGCGACAGCTACACGGTGATGCAGCTCGCCAACAACCTCGACCCAGCGACCGAGGCGATCGAGGCCGACATCCCGGTGGTGGTGATGCGCAAGGAATACGCGGCCGACACGGCGGGGTCGGGCGCCAACCGGGGCGGCGCGGCCGTGGTGAAGGACACGTTCTGGCTCACCGACGCCGAGCACTGGTCGATGCCGCTGCACGCCAAATCGCCGGCCGGCATCGGCGTGCACGGCGGCGGTGACGGCAGCACGCAGGCGGTCTGGCTGTTCCCGCCCGAGGCGTTCGATGTGGCAAAGGAGGCCAAGCTGCTGCCGACCAACCCGGAGGTCTACGCGCGCTCGACACCGATCGGCGGCGTGCTCGATCCGGACACGAAGCAGCTCGATCCGTTGGGCGGGAGGTATTTCTACTTCGCCTCGACCCCGATCTGGAGGACCACACCGCGCACCTCGTTCCGTTACCAGACAGGTGGCGGCGGAGGCTGGGGCGACCCGTTGCGACGGGACCCGGAGCGCGTCAAGCGCGACGTGCGCGACGAGTACGTCTCGATAGAAGGCGCCTATCGCGATTACGGAGTGGCGGTGATCGGCGACCCGTTCAACGATCCGGAGGGTTTGCAGATCGATCTGGAGCGCACGGGCCGCCGTCGCGAGGAGATGCGCGCCGCGCGAGGCTGACGGGTTCGTGACGCCAGTTGAAGGGGACCGCCACCGCGCCGGAGGCTCCTCGCATTAGCCATGCGGTGTGTGCTCTTGTGGGGAATCCCTCGAGCAAATAGGTCGTGTCACGTTCAGATCCTTGACCACGGCGGAACTGCGCGGCAGCAAGCCGGAGCGGCATCGGTTCGCGAGGCTTCCCCGCGCGCCGATCCGCGTGGTCCTCGACGGCATCCGTCAGTCCTACAACATCGGCGCGCTGTTCCGGCTATGCGATGCGATGCGGGTCGAGCATCTCGCCATCTGCGATCACGACTTCGCCCCGCACAAGCGGCGGGTCCTGCAAGCCGCAGGCGGCGCGGTCGGATGGGTGCCTTGGAGCACGGGCTCGACCGTGGGCGAGGTCGAGGCGGCCAAGGGGAGCGGATACCAGGTCGTAGCCTTGGAGCAGGCCGAGGGGAGCGTGGCGCTCGATGCCTTCCGGCCTCGGTTCCCGCTGTGCCTCGTGCTGGGCGGCGAGCGGGCCGGGGTGTCGGCAGGCGTCATGCAGCGAGCCGACGCGGTTCTCGAGTTGCCCATGTATGGCATGAGCAACTCGCTCAACGTCGCGACCGCTGCGGCGATCGTGCTCTACGGCCTGACGCGGCAGACGCTCGAGCCGAACCTGTCGGAACCGCAGCGGCAGGACGGTGCGCGCGGGAGTTAGCGGACGATTATGCCGGCCCCGCCCGGCGATCATGCGCTTGCGCCGTGCGGCTGGCGGGTCACAACACTCTGTCGAGCATCCGAGCCCAGGTCTCGCTGATGCGCTCGCCAAGCCCGCGCTGCGCCCAGGCCTGCGGCGTGATCTGCTTGGACGCCTTCACGTCGGCGTCGAACATCGCCTCCATTTTCGCGCCGAACTCGCGCCCCAGGATCACCGCGTCGATTTCGTTGTTGAGGATCGTGCTGCGCCAATCAAGGTTGGACGAGCCGACGGTGGACCATAGTCCGTCCACCACGGCTGTCTTGGCGTGCAGCACCACGTTCTGTCGTTCGTAGATCTTGACGCCGGCTTCCAGCAAATCCGTGTAATGCGAACGCCCGGCCAACCGCGCCGCATCGCTTTCGCTGTTTGCCGGCACCACGATGGCGACATCCACGCCGCGCCTCGCCGCAGCTTGCAGTGCCTCGGCCATTTGCGGCGTAGGGACGAAGAAGCCCGTCGTGAGATGGATGCAGGACTTGGCCAGCGCGAACGCCGATAAAAGCGTCTCGTAGATCACCGGATGGCCGTCCACCGGAGCGCCATCGATCGCCTGCACGATCGAAGGCCCCCGGACGAAGCCCGGTGTGGCCGGCGCGGGCGCCAAGGCCGGCCCGTGCTGTTCTCTCCACGTGTTCTGCCAAAGCATCTCGAACTGTGCCACGACCGGCCCTTCGATGCGCACATCGGTGTCGCGCCACTCCATCTTTTCGGAGTTTTTCGACGCGCTGCCCTTGCGGTTAAGATAGGCCCCGGTGACGTTCACGCCGCCGGTGACGGCGATCGCGCCATCCACGACGAGCAGCTTGCGATGGTCGCGCCGATCGAAGTCGAGGTTGAGCTTCCCGTCGGCGCCCAGCGGATTGTAGGTGACCACCTGAACGCCGCCCTCGCGAAGCTGGTCGAACAACGCCTTATCCTCGGCCATCGAGCCCCAGGCGTCGTAGATCAGATGAACCTGCACGCCTTGCGCACTCTTGCGCAGCAGCAGCGGTGCGAATTTCGCGGCGGCGGCGGTATCGAACTGGTAGCTCTCCATGTCGATCCGCCGTGTCGCCGAGCTTATCGCCGCCGTCATTGCGGCATACGTCGCCGGGCCATCACGCAACAGCACGACGTCGTTACCCTTGACGAATGGAAGTCGCTCGAAATGAGTGCTGATCCGCATCAGCCGCTCGATGGACGCCTGCTCGGTCGGCGGCGCGGTGGCGGCGACGGCCTTGGGATCGATGTGCGACGGCGCCGCGCAGGCGAACAGGCTTAGCGAGAGCACGAGCAAGGCGGCGGAATGCATGACCGGGTGCGTTCGTAGTCGGGACTTCAGCGGGACCACGGTGCGGCGCCTTTCGCCGTCAATCGCGGTGCTCGTAACGGTGATAGTCCTCGTGCCGGCGCCCTTCCTCGTGGCGGCGCCCTTCCTCGTGGTGGCGATGCTCCCGCCACTCGTGAGCGCGCCAATCGACCGCGTGCGCCATCGATGCGGATGGGGCGATTGCCGCAGGCAGGAGGTTGGCCGGCGCGGCGTGCGCAGCGCCGCCGAACGCCAGCAATCCCGTCAGCACGGTGAGCGAAAGCCGAGCTTTGCGCATGTGTCGTCTCCTTGTGTCAGCCGGACCGTACCGGGACATCAGGTCGAATTCGCGGAAGCACGATGGCGAAACCGAGACGACCGTGGCGTCGCCGCACAAGGTTGTAGGGGTTACAACTGAAAGGAGTGTGAACGGCTCGGGAGCGCCTTCTCGGAAACGCGGCTCCCTTGCTCCGGCGGCGGTGCGAGGCAGGTGGCCGCGCGTCGAGCGCGGGTCTGCGAAGTCCTCGTCAGCATCGGCTGCGCGAAGGGTCACCACTCCGAGAGTGGCGGCACCCGGATTACCGGGGAGGGAACCCGGTCACCGCATCCGTCAGCGCAGCTGCGATGCCAGACGCCTGGCCATCAGCCAGCCGGGCAGTGCGGATGCAGGGGCGCCCGGTAGCATCAGCAGCCAGCCGAGCGGCTGGCCGTTGACGATCAAATCCATCCCTAGGCCGAGCATCAGGCCGCCCAGCAGCCCGCCGCTCACCCCGGCGGCGACGCCGAGCCAGATTACGTCCGTGCGTTCGATCATGCGCCCAGAATAGCGCCGGCCGGTCAGCGCGCCAGCAGAATGGCGCCGCTTCGCCCGCCGGTCCGGGGATCGATCAGCATCACGCGGTCCGGGCCGCCGCCCTGCAAATGCAGCGCCAGGCGGTCCTGGACCGCAATGATTTGGAGGATGCGCGTCCCCGCGGGCTCGTCCAGCACCGTATCGAACGGGGTTGACGCGGCCGGCCCGCCGCCGGCGAGCGGCGCGACGCGCCGGGCGATCAACACGCCGAGTGTGACGGTGCCGACGACGATCAGCACGCCCATCACGATCACCGCCACCTTCAACGCTCGTATCGGCACCTGTTCCGCTTTCCTGTGGGCTGCGATCGAGGTTATCGCTGGACGATGGCAGAGGCGGCAAATCCTGCGGAGCTGTTCTCCGTCCGCGCGGCGGCCGACGCCGCCGGGCAGCGGGCCGACCGCTTCCTTGCCGACGCGATCGGCACCTTGTCGCGGTCCAGGATCAAAGCGCTGATCCTTGAAGGTCGCGCGCGGCGCGACGCGGTGTTGCTGCGCAATCCCGCCGAGCCGGTGCGGTCCGGTTCGCGCTACACGCTCGATCTGCCCGAACCGACACCGGCCCGGCCGGAGCCGCAGGCGATCCCGTTCACGATCCTGTTCGAGGACGCCGACCTGATCGTGCTCGACAAGCCGGCGGGCCTCGTCGTGCATCCCGCGCCCGGCAACCAGGACGGCACGCTGGTCAACGCGCTGCTCGCCCATTGCGGCGATACGCTTCCGGGCATCGGCGGCGAGCGTCGTCCGGGCATCGTGCACCGCCTCGACAAGGATACCTCCGGGGTGATGGTGGTGGCCAAGAGCGAGACGGCGCTCACCGTACTGTCCGCCGCGTTCGCGGCGCGCGACCTGGACCGCGCCTACGCGGCGCTGTGCTGGGGGGTCCCGGCGCCGGTGGTCGGCGCCATCGAGGGGGCGATCGGGCGTGACCCCCGCGATCGCAAGCGGATGACCGTGGTGACACGCGGCGGCAAGCCCGCTCTGACCCGCTACCGGGTCACCGCGGCCTGGGGCATTGCAGCCAGCCTGCTCGAGTGTCGGCTCGCGACCGGGCGGACGCATCAGATCCGCGTCCATCTTGCCCATCGCAGCCATCCGGTCGTCGGCGACCCGCTGTATCTACGTCGCACCCCAGCCGTCGCACGCACCCTGCGAGAACCGGCGAGAACCGAGTTGCTCGATTTCCCGCGTCAGGCCCTGCACGCAGCGCGACTCGGATTTGCGCATCCGCGAACCGGCGAGCCACTCTCCTTCGAGACGCCGCTACCAAAGGACATGGCCGAGTTGCTCCGTGCGCTCGACGCGAGCGGCGAGGCATGAACCGGTGTTAACGAACGTCGTCTTGACAGGACTAGCCCGGTCCTGTATCCATCGCTTGTCGCTGCGGGCAAGTGCCTCGCGCGATGGGTCGGTCCGGAAGCGCCGTTGCCAGAAAGGGACGGGTTCTCCGGGACGTGATGTTCCCTCTCGCACTTGGGTCTAGCAAAGTCGCAACCGGACGGTTCCTGCGCCGTAGTGGGTAGGGTCCGAGCCGTCTAGGCGAAAGGAGCCCTTCCTTGGCCTCTGCCATCATCAATGTCGCCCCCGAGGGCAATCTCTCCCGGTATCTCCAGGAGATCCGTAAGTTTCCGATGCTGACGCCGGAGGAGGAACTGGCGCTGTCGCATCGGTGGCGCGACCACGAAGATATGGATGCTGCTCACAAGCTTGTCACCTCCCATCTTCGACTCGTCGCGAAAATCGCGATGGGTTACCGGGGCTATGGCCTGCCGGTCGGTGAGCTGATCAGCGAAGGCAATGTCGGCATGATGCAGGCCGTCAAGCGCTTCGACCCTGATCGAGGCTTCCGCTTGGCGACTTACGCCATGTGGTGGATCCGCGCAGCGATCCAGGAATACATCCTGCATAGCTGGTCGCTGGTGAAGATGGGCACCACGGCTGCGCAGAAGAAGCTGTTCTTCAACCTGCGCCGCCTCAAGGGTCAGATGCAGGCGATCGAGGACGGCGATCTGCAGCCCGAGCAGGTCAGCAAGATCGCCACGACGCTGGGCGTGCCGGAGCAGGATGTGGTCAGCATGAACCGCCGCCTCGCCGCGCCGGACCACAGCCTCAATGCGCCTGTCCGGATGGACAGCGAGGGTGAATGGCAGGATTGGCTGGTTGACGAGAGCGAGAGCCAGGAAAGTTCGCTTGCGGAACGCGAGGAGATGAGCGGCCGGAAAGCGTTGCTGAACGGAGCTCTCAAGGCGTTGAACGAGCGCGAGCGGCATATCTTGATCGAGCGCCGGCTCAAGGACAACCCGACCACGCTCGAGGAGCTGTCGCAGCAATACGGCATTTCCCGGGAGCGGGTGCGGCAGATCGAGGTGCGAGCCTTCGAGAAGCTTCAGAAGGCGATGAAGGCGCAGATCGCCGAACGTCGCCTCGCGATGCAGCCCGCTGCCGCTTGACCATTGCGGCCCTTGCGACCGAGAAGCCCTGTCCGGCGACAGGGTTTTTTCGTTTGCACGGGCCGCATCAATCTAGCTGAGCAGACTCTAGGCCCCATTCGGCGGCGCAGCGATCGCGCATCGTGTGCAAGCGCTGTCGTTTCACGCGCAGGGCGGACACCAGCACCAAGCGCATCATGATCGGCACGATCTCGGTGAGCAGCCACCCACCGCCGGCTGCCCCCCAGGCGATGGCCAAAGTTCGCGGATCGGTGGCGAGGGTGAATGCTGCATCGACCGTGTGTCCCACATTCCACAAGGCCAGTATGGGGAACACGGTGGCGCTCAGGCCGAACAGGAACATGGTCCGCGTGACGGGCCGGCCCGGCTTCCGCTCGAATGCCAGCATTGCGAGGGCGGGTGCGAGGAGAACCGTGAGTAATAACGCCGTCGCCGGAGCACAGGCCGCAAGCCCACCACAGAGCAAGCCCTGCAACCAAACCAAGGAACCTCCCCGGCCGGCCACTTGCTGAAAGGCCGGATTGGCCGGCGTTGGTGCCTTGCGGGCCATATCTTAGCCGAAGGCGGCGACCGCGAGCGCGGCCACGAGCGCGGCCAGGCCGGAGCCGGCCGCGATTTCCTGCCCGAGCCGGCGCGCCAGCTCGCCGTGCTCGGCGACCGACTCGTCGAGACGCCGGAGTTCGGCGTCGGCGGCCGCGAGCACGCTGGCGGCCCGCGCGGCGCCTTGCACGTCGGCGGCCCGTGCTTCGGCGTCCTCAAGCAGGGCCTGCATCGGGCCGAGCTGGCCGGTTTCGGCGCGAAGGTGCAGTTCGGCTTCCAGCCGCTGACGACGCGGCTTGTTGTGCCAGGAAGCGAGTAGCGCACCGGCGTGACCGGCGAGCCACTTGGTAATCCCCGGCAACGGCCCCGGATGGAAGCGGGCTTGCAAACGGGCGAGCAGCCGCAATTGCGCGGCAGCTGTCTCCGGCCCTCCTGCAAGAACGCCACTTTCCACCGGCTCCTCGGCTCGAACCGAGGTGAACGCCGCGATATGCTGGTCGACGGGAAGCGACTGGCCTCGCCCGCTGCCTGCGGCCGCGTCGATCGCGGCCAGGAGGTCGACGATGCGCACCACGCATCGGCCCGCCAGCAATGGGCTGCCGCAGGCGAGCAGAGGATTGAGCAAGTAGAGCAGCAGCTTGCCTTCGTTGCGCGTCCGCAGGGCCGCCCGGTGGAGGCGCGCATCCGTCCGGATCAACGCGAGATCGCAGCGGTCCTCGCGCTCGTTGCCCCAGATCCGCGCGGCCTCGGTTTCGACGATCGACGCGATCGCGTCCGCCTGCCCCGCCGGTCCCTCCTGTGCCGCCGCGAAGGCGGTTCCCACCCCGTCAGGCCAGATCGTGGCACCCGGCCAACAAAGCGGTGCCAGCGGGTCGAGAATGCTGGCCGCTTGCACGAGCAGCTTGCCTACCACCACGTCGGCGGCAGCTCCGCTGACTGCCTCGGCCCGGCTCGCCGCGACGCGGTCGCCGATTCGGGTCGCCAGCGCGGGCTCGCCCAGGCTGCGGCGGAGCCAGCGCTCCGCGCTGCCGTCGCGGAGCACGGCGAGACCTGCCCCGGGGTCGCGGCTGATCGCGTAGGACAGCGTTCGCGCCTCCCAGATCGTCTGGCCGGAGAACTCGAACGGACGCTGCGCGCGGCGGGGCGGGCGCGCCGCAACCCGGCGGCCCCGAGCGGTCGGCGGGTCTGCAAGCAGCGCGAGGGGCGGCCGATGGTCGGGATCCTCGGCCAGCATTCCCCGCACCAGGTCACCGATCATTCCGGTCAGCCGCGCGTCGCCGGCAAGCGCGCCGAAGCTGCCGCGTTCGAGCTTGCGCCGGACGATTTCGCCGTCGTCCAGCTCCGCCAAGGGAAGCTGGCCGAGTGCCAGCACCAGCATCGTGACGCCCAGGGCGTAAACGTCGTCGGCTATCGTGCCGTCGCCGCGCCCGCTCGGCAGACACATCGCCACGTAAGGCGGCTCGAACAGTGCGGGCTGCAAGCTGGCCGGCGGTGCCGCCCAGGCGCAGCCGAGTACCAGCGCTGCCCGGCGTTGCCGTGAAAGAGATTGTCGGGCCGGACCGCGCGATGGGTAAGTCCGCGCTGCTTCAGCCGTTCCAGTGCCCGGACAGCCGGACGCAGCAGCTGTTCGAGCAACTCGCCCTCCGACCACGGACGCGCCGCCGCCGCCAGCGACGGTCCCGACGGGGCTTGCACGATGACGAAATAGCTTTCCGGTTTGCCGGGCGGCTTCGCCGGGCCATGCGCGAGCGGCGACAGCACGCCCTCTATGGGTGCGCCGATCAGCGCGGCCAGGGCCTGGCCGCGCGCCGGCTGCCAAGGCCGCGTTTCGACGGCCATCAGGTCTCGTCGGCCGCGCCGGTCATGGCTCGCGAAGCTGGACAGCCCGCCTCCCGCACCCGGCAACGGCACGGCGAACTCGACGGTATACTCGCCGGCGACCAGCGTGTTCGAGGTGGGGTCAGAGGCCATCTTGCGCTGAAAATCCGGGACCATCCCGATCTTGCGCGCAAATCATTGACGAAACCGCAAAGCGAGGACGGTCAGCCCTCGAAGGGGTCGCGCACCAGGATCGTGTCGTCGCGCTCGGGGCTGGTGGACAGCAACGTGACCGGGGCTTCCACCAACTCCTCGATGCGGCGGACATATTTGACCGCCTGCGCCGGCAACTCCGCCCACGAGCGCGCGCCGCGCGTCGAGCCTGTCCAGCCCTCCAGGGTTTCGTACTCCGGCTCCGCCCGGGCCTGCGCGCCGAGAGCGGCGGGCAGGCAACGATGCAAGACGCCGCCGATCCGGTAGCCGGTGCAGATCCTCAGCTCCGCCATGCCGTCCAGCACGTCGAGCTTGGTCAACGCAAGGCCCTGCACCCCGCCCACTTTCACCGCTTGGCGTACCAGCGCCGCGTCGAACCAGCCGCAGCGCCGGCGACGGCCGGTCACGACGCCGAACTCGCGTCCACGGTCGCCGAGCAGGGCGCCGGTCGCGTCGTGCAACTCGGTCGGGAACGGACCGGAGCCGACGCGCGTGGTGTAGGCCTTGGCAATGCCGAGCACCGTTCCGACCGCCGCGGGGCCGAGACCACTGCCGGCCGCCGCCGTCGCGGCCACCGTGTTGCTGCTGGTGACGAACGGGTAGGTGCCGTGATCGACGTCGAGCATCACCGCCTGCGCGCCCTCGAACAGGATGCGGGTCCCGGCCCGCCTGGCTTCATCCAGCCGCTCCCAGACCGGCTCCGCGTAGGGCAGGACGCGCGGCGCGAGCGCCATCAGCCGATCCATCAGCGCCGCCTTGTCGAACGTCTCGGCGCCGAGGCCGCGCAGCAATGTATTATGGTGCAGCAGCAACTCGTCGAGCTTGTCCGAGACCGTGTCGGGCTCCGCCAGGTCGGCGACCCGGATCGCCCGGCGCGCAACCTTGTCCTCGTAGGCCGGCCCGATGCCCCGGCCGGTGGTGCCGATCCGCCGGTCTCCCCGGGCGGCCTCGCGGGCGCGGTCGAGCGCCGAATGCAGCGGCAGGATCAGCACGGCATTATCGGCGAGGCGCAAGGTCTCCGGAGACACCGCCAACCCTTGCGCGCGCACCCGGTCGATCTCGGCCAGCAGCGCCTCCGGATCCACCACCACGCCATTGCCGATGATGCCGAGCTTGCCGCGCACCAGCCCGCTCGGCAGCAGCGATAGCTTGTACGTCTCGTTGCCGACGACCAGGGTGTGCCCGGCGTTGTGGCCACCCTGAAACCGGACGACGATCTCGGCGCGGCTGGCGAGCCAGTCCACCACCTTGCCCTTGCCCTCGTCGCCCCATTGGGCGCCGATCACGGTTACGTTCGCCATGGCTCAGCTTTCAGCCCGATCCGCGGGCAGGTCGGCATCCAGGGCTTGCAAGCCGCCGGGCAGCAGGACATGGGTGCATAGCAGCCGTCGGGCCTCCGTTGCGGGATCGGCGTGGGGAACGAGGGCGGCGATCGTCGCGAAGCCCTCCGCTCGGAGCGAGGCCGCGCGTGAGGCTTCGACGCCGGAAGGAAGAAACACCCGCGGGCGAATGCCGCGCGCGGGCGCCGCCCGCAGGATGGCGTCCGGAAACAGCGTCAGCCCGGTCGCCGGCTCCGCTTCGCCGCACACGTAGCGTCCGCCGCGACCCAATTCCTCGCGTCGCCCGGGCGCGTAGACGGTGACACAAACCCCGGTGTGATAGCGGAAGCCGCGAAACTCGACCGGATCGACGGTCAGTCGCAGCTCCGGCGCGCGCGTCCGAATGGCAGTCACGGTTTCGGCAACCCGGTGCGCGAGCGCGCGCGCCCGGCCGGGCAACGCCGCGGCTTCCAGCACGGCGAGCGCCCGATCCGCGGAGCCTGCAGCGCGCAGCAGCTCGGTCAGCACGTCGGCGAGCGAGCCACCGTAGCGGGTCACGGCGGCCACGTCCTTGCGGTCGAGGCCTCTCGCCAGCGCCGCGCGCTGCTCGCCCTCCAGTCCGGCCTCGTCAAGCAGCGCCGGCGCCAAGGTCGGCAGCGTCAGGTCGAAGCTCGGCCGCACAAGCCCTACAGCCGCCAGCGCCTCGGCCGCGACCAATACCATCTCCGCGTCGGCATTCGGGCCGTCGTAGCCGATCAGTTCGATCCCGGCTTGCGGTACTTGGCGATCGGGATCGAGCTGAGTGCCGCGCACCCGCAGACACGGTTCTGCATAGGAAAGCCGCAACGGCCGCGGCGCGCGTGCCAGCCGGGTCGTGGCGATCCGCGCCACTTGCGGCGTCGTATCGGCGCGCAGCCCCATCATGCGATGGCTGTCGGGGTCCATCAGCCGGAACGTCTGCTCCGACACCGCGGCCCCTGAGCCGGCCAGCAGACTGTCCTCGAACTCCAGCAGCGGCGGCTTGACGCGCTGGTATCCGTGACCGGCGAATACGTCCATCAGCGCTTCGACCGCCCCGGCCTCGGTCTCGGCATCGGGCGGCAGCAGGTCACGCAATCCTGCCGGTAGCAGGGCCGGGTTGTTGGGCGTGTCGTGGCTCATGGCAGGGTGGCGCTATAGCACTCACCCCGGAGGTCGGGAAGCGAACGCGGCAAGCTGTCGCCGCCAAACCGTGGGCGGAACCCCGGGCTCCAAATGCGACGATGGCCGGGGGGACCCGGCCATCTATACTTCGGCGATCGATAACGACCCCGGGCGATTAGGCCCAGTAGGCCGATGCCGCAGCGTCAGGCAGCGTCAGGCCAGCCGACCGTTGTCCACACCGGTCTGCTCCGAGGCCTGTCGGAACGCCCCATTGTCGACGCCCGTCTGCTCGCCCGCCGTATAGCGGGTGGGACCCCGCGTCCCTTCGGCCTGACTGAAGCGCTGCCCATACGAGGTCTGGCCCTGGGTCCCTTCGGCCTGGCTGTAGCGACGCCCATACGAGGTCTGGCCCTGGGTGCCCTCGGCCTGGCCGTACTGGCGCCCATAAGGGGTAGTGCCTCGCGTCCCTTCGGCCTGCGATAGCGCCTGGGTGCGTTGCGGCGCGCTCATGCGCTGGATGGTCGCGCCACCTTGGTAGCGCCACACCTGATCGGCATGCGCCGCCGGGATCAGCGCGTCGCGAGTGCTGGGAAGTCCGGGCGCTTGCGTTGCGAGGAGCGCGAGGGCGGCGGCAGCAATGATGGAAGTTCGCATGTTCATTCTCCTGTCCAAATACGGCGGACATCCGTGGTGATCTCGTTGCGGCGTGGCGAAGTCGCTTCTGCCGTTGGGCGCAACATCGTCCCGCAGCGCACCAATGGGTATTCCCGAAACCCGCCACATGGTTATGCAGTGGCGCATGGGGCTGGGTGCAACTTCAGGTCGCGGTGCGCGTGCCGAGCAGTTTCCGCGTGGCCCGGACCAGCGGGATTTCCAATGCCCGATGCACCCAGATCCCGAGCAGGCAGGACACGAGCAGAGCCGTTGCGATATAAGAGACAATGCCGCCGGCGCCGCCGAACCCCAGTCGTGCCCAGGCTTCTCGCAACCCGCGCATCGGGTAGGGATGGACGAGGTAGACGGCGTACGATGCATCGCCCAACACCAGCGCCGCCCGCGACAGCGCCGACCCGCCCGACCAACCCGGGCCGAGCGCCGCCCCAGCCAGGAGGCAGGCCGCCGGCAGGCCGTAGCTCAAGGCGCGACGTTGCGTGTCGTCCACGCCGACGTAGACGAACGCGGCGAGGCCCACACCGAGCAGGGCGAGGCGCAGCGCGCGCGGCAGCCTGACCCCCTCCGTCCTCCAGGTGCCGAGCACCGCGCCGTAGGTGAACTCGATCACGATCGGGTCGGTCCAGAAGCCGATCTGCGGGTTCCGCAGGTGAAAATACTGGCCGGCCAGGACAAGGCCGATGATTACGGCGACGATGCCCGCGACGCCGATTCGGCGCCCGCATAGCAGGAACGGCGCGAACACCGCGTAGAACAGCATCTCGTAATTCAGCGTCCAGCCCAGGCGGAACAGCGGCTGCATCGCCCCGTCCTGCCGTGGCCAGGGGATGAACAGGTAGCTCGCCACCACGCCCCGCCAGCCGCCGCTGATCGGATCGTTCAACAGCCGGGGCGCGGCCAGGGCGACAAGCAGGGTCAAGCTCGTGAACAGCCAGTAGAGCGGCACGACCCGGGCGACGCGGCGCGCGAGGAACGTCCGCACCGCGCCCGGTCGCGCGAACAGGTCGGCCGAGGCGTACGCCATCACGAAGCCGGAGATGACGAAGAACACGTCGACGCCGGCCTCCCAGGGCAGGGCGCGCAGCCAGGGCCACGGGCTCTGCCCCGGGCGCCCGACGAACGCGCCGGCGGCTTGCTCGATATGCAGGAATGCGACCGACACCGCGGCCAGCCCGCGCAGCACCTGGATGCCGCCGATCGTGGTCTCCGATGCGGCGGGACGCGCCACCGGCTTCAGAACGCGAGCGGCGTCGCCTGCACGACCAGCGGCAAGGTTCGCACCATCGCCAGCACGTCCTCCGGCACCGGCTCGTCGACGGAGACGAGGCAGATGGCGTCGCCGCCCGGACCGGAGCGACCGAGATGGAAGGTGGCGATGTTGATGCCCGCCCCCGCGAGGGTCGCGCCGAAGCGGCCGATGAAGCCGGGCTTGTCCTGGTTGGTGACGTAGAGCATGTGCCGCGCGAAATCCGCCTCGACGGGGATGCCCTTGATCTCGACCAGCCGCGGCCGCGCGCCGGCGAACAAGGTGCCTGCCACCCCCCGCGTCTGCTCGGCCGTCTCCACGGTGACGCGCACGAGGCTCTGATACTCGCTCGGCCGGTCATGCGCGGTCTCGGCGACGTCGATGCCGTGATCGCGCGCGGCGACCGGCGCGCTGACCATGTTCACGCCCTCCATCATCGGCGCCATCAGCCCGGCCAGCACGGCGGCGCTGAGTGGCTTGAGGTTGAGCGCCGCGACATGCCCCTCGTACTCGATGGTCACGCGCCGGATGGCACCCTCGCGCGCGTGGGTGAGTTGGCCCGCGAAGCCGCCCAGCAGCCGGCACAGCTCCATGTAGGGTTTCAGCCGCGGCGCGTCCTCGGCCGAGACCGAGGGCATGTTGATCGCGTTGGCGACCGCGCCGGTGAGCAGGAAGTCGCTCATCTGCTCGGCCACCTGCAGGGCCACGTTCTCCTGCGCCTCCGCCGTCGCCGCGCCGAGATGCGGCGTGCAGACGACGTTCTCCAGGCCGAACAGCGGGCTCTCCGTCGCGGGCTCGGTCTGGAACACGTCGAGCGCCGCGCCGGCGACGTGGCCCGACCGCAGGCCCTCGGCGAGCGCCGCCTCGTCGATGAGCCCGCCGCGCGCGCAGTTGATGATCCGCACCCCAGGCCGCGTGCGCGCCAGCGCCTCGCGCGACAGGATGTTGCGCGTGGCGTCGGTGAGCGGCGTGTGCAGGGTGATGAAGTCGGCGCGCTCGAGCAGCGCGTCCAGCTCCGCCTTCTCGACGCCGAGCTCCATCGCCCGCTTCTCCGACAGGAACGGATCATAGGCGAGCACCCGCATCCGGATGCCGACGGCCCGGTCGGCGACGATGGAGCCGATGTTGCCGCAGCCGATCAGGCCGAGCGTCTTGCCGGTCAGCTCGACCCCCAGGAAGCGGTTCTTCTCCCAGCGCCCCGCCTTGGTGGACGCGCTCGCTTCCGGGATCTGCCGGGCGAGGGCGAACATCAGGGCGATGGCGTGCTCGGCCGTGGTGATCGAGTTGCCGTGCGGCGTGTTCATCACCACGATGCCGCGCGCGGTCGCGGATTTGAGGTCCACGTTGTCGACGCCGATGCCGGCGCGACCGACCACCTTGAGCCGGGTCGCGGCGTCCAGGAGCTCGCGCGTCACCTTGGTCGCCGAGCGCACCGCCAGCCCGTCGTACTCGCCGATGATGGCGCGCAGCTCGGCGGGCGAGAGGCCGGGCTTGAGGTCGACGTCGATCCCGCGCCGGCGGAAGATCTCGACGGCGGCGGGGGAGAGCTTGTCGCTGATGAGGACGTTCGGCATCGCGCTCACTCCGCCGCGACGGCAGGAGCGAACTGGCCCGCCACCTGGGCGAAGGCCCAGTCGAGCCAGGGCAGCAGCGCCTCGATGTCGCCGGTTTCGACGGTCGCTCCGCCCCAGACGCGCAGCCCCGGCGGCGCGTCGCGATAGGCGCCGATGTCGTAGGCGACACCCTCCTTCTCCAGCGAGGTCGCGACCTGCTTGGCCGCCTTCGCCTGGCCGTCCGCGTCGAGGGCGGCAAACCAGGGTGCGACGATCTTCAGGCAGATCGAGGTGCAGGACCGCGTCGCCGGGTCGGCGGCGAGGAAATCGACCCAGGGCGTGCGCGCGACCCAATCGGCGACGGCGTGCAGGTTGGCCTCCGAGCGCGCGATCAGGCCGGGCAGGCCGCCGACGCTCTCCGCCCAGCGCAGCCCGTCGAGCGCGTCGGCGACGCAGAGCATCGACGGCGTGTTGATCGTCTCGCCCTTGAAGACGCCCTCGATCAGCTTGCCGCCCGAGGTCAGGCGAAAAATCTTCGGCAGCGGCCAGGTGGGCTTGCAGGTCAGCAGCCGCTCAACCGCGCGCGGCGAGAGGGCGAGCATCCCGTGTGCCGCCTCGCCGCCCAGCACCTTCTGCCAGGACCAGGTGACGACATCGAGCTTCTCCCAGGGCAGCGCCATGGCGAACGCCGCCGAGGTGGCATCGCAAATGGTAAGGCCTTGGCGATCGGCGGCGATCCAGTCGCCGTCCGGCACGCGGACGCCGGAGGTGGTGCCGTTCCACGGGAACACGACGTCGCGCGCGAAATCGACGGCGGCGAGATCGGGCAGGCGGCCGTAGCGACCGGAGAGCACGCGGGCGTCGGGCAGCTTGAGCTGCTTGACGACATCGGTCGCCCAGCCCTCGCCGAAGCTCTCGAACGCGAGCACGTCGACGGGCCGCGCGCCGAGCAGCGACCACAGCGCCATCTCGACCGCGCCGGTATCGGACGCCGGCACGATGCCGAGCCGCCAGTCGGATGGCAGGCCGAGGATGGCGCGCGAGCGGTCGATCACTTCGGCGAGCTGCGCCTTCGGTCCGGCAGCGCGATGCGAGCGCCCGAGCAGCGCGCCTTCAAGGGCGGCAAGCGTGAACCCGGGGCGCTTGGCGCACGGTCCGGATGAGAAATCGGGATTCGCCGGACGCACGTCCGGCTTGGTGGCGATCGCCATTGCGGCTCTCCCTTTCAGAAGAGAAGCGCCCCGGTGGGGGGGCGTGACCCGCGCGGAGGGTTAATCTCGCACCGAGCCGAAGGCAACCCAATTTCGATAGAGACGGGCGTGCGACTTCTTGATCGTGGTGATACCGAGAGCTAACCGAGACTTGCGTGTGCGGCGACCTGCGCCAGCAGCGCTGCCGCACGCTCGGCCAACGCGGTGCCGGACACCGGCTTGCGGAGTAACGCCGTGCTTCCTGGCCCGGCGTCCTCGACGGCGAGCCGAATGCTCGCGTCGGCGTAGCCTGTCAGCAGCAGGACGGGCAGCGCCGGCCGACGCCGCCGCGCCTCTTGGATCAGCGTCAGTCCGTTCATGCCGGGCATGGCGAAGTCGGATATAAGCAGGTCCACCGTGGCACCTCCGTCGAGATGGGCCAGTGCTTCCAAACCGTTATTCGCTTGGGCGACGGAGTAGCCCCAATCCTCGATCTGGCCGGCCAGCGCTTCACGCACGATCGCATCGTCATCGACGACCAGCACGCGAACCAGGGCAGTCACGGAACAAGCTTTGCTTTCGGGCAGCGGCGGGCCGCTCGCGACCGAGTCGCGGACCGCCTGCGGGAACCACAGCGTCACCGTCGTGCCCTGGCCGGGCGCGCTCTCGATCATGAAGCCGCCACCCGACTGGTGGGCAAAGCCGCGTGCCATCGCCAAGCCGAGCCCGGTACCTTGACCGGATGGCTTCGTGGTGAAGAACGGCTCGCTCGCCCGCGCCAGCGTGGCGGCGCTCATGCCCGCGCCGGTGTCCGAAACCGAGAGGCGCAGGTAGCCTCCAGACGCGAGGCCGGCCGGGTGCGCCCCCGCGTCCGGGACTGCCTCGGATGCGGCGGCGAGCATCAGCGTACCGCCTTCCGGCATGGCGTCCCGCGCGTTCACGGCTAGGTTCACCAGCACGGTCTCCAGCTGCCCCTTGTCGGCCAGCAGCGTCGGCAAGTCTGGGTCGGCGGCGATCCGCATCTCGATCCCGACCCCCAGCGTGTGCGCCAACAGCTCGCGCAGTCCGTCGAGCAGCGGCAGCGGTGAGATCGGCTCCGCCCGCAACGCGCCCCGCCGGGCGAACGTCAGCAGCCGACCGGTGATCGACGCACCCCGTTCGGCGGCGTCGGCGGCCATGCCGGCGAATCGCTTCACGGCCGCGGCGTCAGCCGACCGGCTGTGGATCAGACTCAAGCCACTGGTGACCGCCTGCAACACATTGTTGAAATCGTGCGCGATGCCGCCCGCGAGCTGGCCCAACGCCTCGATGCGCTGTGCTTGTGCCAGCCGGGCCTCGGTCTCCTCACGCTCGCGAGCTTGCTGTTCGAGGCGGTCGTAGGCGGTTCGCAGCTCCCCCGTCCGTTGCGCGACTCGTGTTTCAAGCGACGCGTTCAGCGCCGCCAGTCGTGCCGCGGCCACCTCGCGCTCCGCGAGATAGGCGCGTATCTCATACTGTCTTCGGCGGGCACGGAGGGCGGCGCGCACCGCACTGGCCAGCGCCGCCGCCCCGAGCGGCCGTTCGAGCAACACCGCGTTTCCGATCCCGTCGAACCACGCCGGCGTCCGCGCCCCCTGCGCGATATCGCCGCGTGGGGCGGCCAGCACGACGAAGGGGAAGTCGGCCCACGGCGGCTGGGTTGTCACCCAATGCAGCAAAACGCCATCGTCGCCGTCCAGCGCTTCCTCGGTCAGCAACGCGGCGCCGGCGCCCTCGACGGCGACCCCCACCAACTCCGCCACATCGGTGCAAACGCGACAGGTCATCCCGGCCCTGGCGAGTATTCCGGCTGCCAGCTGCGCGTCTCGGCCGCGCGGCGCCAGTATGAGGACGCGGTGTTCCGTGGTCGTGTCCACGCCGGCCGGCCTCAGCCGGCCTGCGGCGGGGCGGTCGACGGGTCGTTCGTCTGCTCCATCAGCGCGCCAGCGCCGCCTCGGTATATGGGCGTGCCTCTGAGGACGCCGTCGAAGTCGCGCAGCACCGCGCCGATCTGGAGGCCGTTGGAGCCCAGGCTGAACTCGCGGATCGTCGGCTCGTGGTCCGAGGTGCGCGTCTTCACCACCGACAGGCCGCGGCGCACCGCGCCGGCCGCCTCGAAGAAGCGCATCAGGATGATGGTGTCGCTGAGATAGCTGAGGTCCACGTCCGATCGCACGTCACCCACCAGGCCGTGCTGGCCGAGGATGACCAGCGTCACGACCCCGTGCTGGCTCAGGTAGCTGAGCAGCTCGTGCATCTGCAGCATCAGATACCGCTCGTTGGGTATGGCGTGGAAGTAGCCGTTGAGGCTGTCGATCAGGATCGTCCTCGCGCCGTCGATCTCGACCGCCCGGCGGACGTAGTGGACGAACTCGCCGGGCGACAGCTCGGCTGGCTCGATCCGACGTACCTGCAGCCGCCCCGCATCCAGGTGCGGCTTCAGGTCCATCGCCAAGCCCGCGGAGCGAGCGAAGAACGTGCCGAATTCCTCGTCGAACATGAAGATCGCGGCCGGTTCGCCGCGCTCCAGCGCCGGCAGAACGCAGCGGGTGCAAGCGGACGTCTTTCCCGTGCCGGTCGGCCCCATCACCAGCGTATTGGTGCCGGGCACCAGCCCGCCGCCCAGCAAGGCGTCCAGTTGGGCGATGCCGGTGCTGACCGAAACCGGCGAGAACCCGGTCTGGTGCTCGGCGGCGACGAGGCGGGGATAGACCACGAGGCCGCCCATTTCGATCTCATAGTCGTGATACCCGCCACGGAACTGGACGCCGCGCATCTTCACCACGCGCACCGACCGCCGTTCCGAGCCGTAGCTGCTACTGCTCTGCTCGAGCGCGATCACGCCGTGGGCGATGCTATGCAGCTGCAGGTCGCGCGGCTCGGCGGTCTGGTCGTCGAGCAGCAGCACCGTACAACCATGGCTGGTGAAACGATGCTTCAGCGCGAGGATTTGCCGACGGTAGCGTAGGGGGCTTTGCGCCAGCAGGCGGAGCTCCGACAAACTGTCGAGAATCAGCCGCGCCGGCCGCTCCCGTTCGATCCTCTCCAGGATGCGCCCGGTGGTCTCGCCGAGCTCGAACTCGGCCGGGTGCAGCAGGGTTTGCTCCTGCTCGGAGCCAACGCTGGCCTCGGGCACCAATTCGACCACGGAAATGCCGTCGAGCGACCAGCCGTGCATTGCCGCCGATGACTGCAGCTCGTCTTTCGTCTCGGAGAGCGTGACATACATGCCGAGCTCGCCCAGCCGTCGGCCTTCCAACAGGAACTGCAGCGCGAGCGTCGTCTTGCCGGTGCCGGGCGTGCCCTCGACCAGATAGAGGCGGTCGCGGGGCAGGCCACCGGCGAGGACATCATCGAGGCCGGGAATGCCGGTAAGAACCCGGCCCGCGTCGCCACCTCCCCCAGTGGGCGCCGCCCCCGGTGTGTCGGCCATTCAGGAACTCCGGTCTTCGAAGCGCAGGAACATGCGTCAGGCGGGCATCGTGACTCAACCCGATTTGCGGATGATGCAATATTCGGCAAGTGGCCGGCCCGACCGAGCGGCAATCCGGCCAATGCAGGCTTGCAATCCCGATGCGGGCCCTCGGCCGACGCGACGCGAGCCGAACGCTAGACCGGGCGCCTCCGCCGCCGTTCCCACACGCGCAACCCACGCACCGCGAGATCGGCGACGGCGGGAAGCAGGCGTGGCTGCATCAGGTCGGGATCGAAGGCGCTCATGCGTCGCGCGTTCTCGCGATAGCAGTCCTCGACGAAGCGGCGGAAGCTGAACCCGTCCAAGAACAAATTGGCCTGGGTAACGGCGAAGTCGCGACCGTCATTAGGCTCCTGGCCGCGCCGTACCATGCCGAACAGCCGTCGCGCTGCGCGGCCGTAGAACCATGCCGATTTCAGCGCGCGGGTCGGGGCGACGTGGCCCCTGCGTTTCTCGCGCCAAGCCATGTAGTTGATGAAGAACACGATGTGCCGGGTCTCCTCGTGCATCAGCACGTCGAAAATGTCGAACATCGCCGGCGGCAGGAAATCGGACTCGCGCGCGGTCTTGAAGGCGCCGAAGCCAAGAAAGGCGTCAAGGCATTCACCGAAGCCGAAATCGATGAAGGCGGTCTCGAGATCGTTCGGAAACCGCTCAAGCGGCTGCTCGGTCGCGTCCAGCCCATAGCGGTCAATCATCACCCGGATCAGCTTGGCGTGACGGGTCTCCTCCACGCCCTGCAGCGCAACCGCTTCGCGCACCACGGGATCAGTCACATGCGGCGTGAAAGCGTCCACGATCGCGCCCGCGCGGCGTTCGGTGTGGTATACCTCCTGCCAAAACGGCACGCCGCGTAGCCGGGCGAGCGCCGTTTCGTCGAGCGTCGGCCAAGGTAGGGTCTCCGGGTCGAACACCTCGTGCGTCTCGATGAACTGGCGGCAGAAGAGCGTCTTGTGGGCCTCCGACCCGGCTTTGAGTTTCATGCCGGGGCTCCGGCCGCCGGCCTCGGGCGACGCATTACCCGTAACGCGAGTCGAGTCAGACTCGGCATCGTGGTCGGGCGCAGCAGCCGGGCGTCGTAGCCGGAGAAGCGGCGGTCGTTCTCGGCCAGGCACAGCGCCATCAACTCACGGGTGCCGACGTCCGCTTCGCTGACCGCCTTGCTGCCGGTCACCGTGAAATTGTTGTCCTGCGGCTTGCCAGCCTTGCCTCCGCCATCATCCATTCCCCGCGCCAACCCGATCCGCTCCCAGCCGAGAAACACCCACGCGGCCGCCACCCGAAGCTCGAACCATGGCCGCCGCCACCAAGCGAGGGTGCGGCGGTGCCACGCGAGCCAGTTGGCGAACAGTAGAATGTGCCGGCACTCCTCCTGCATGACCGGCTCGAACGTGTCGACCAAGGCCGAGGGAAAAAAGCCGGACCGCTGGGCCAGCGCGAACAGGCCGAAGGCGAAGAAGCTGTCGATGCACTCGCTGAATCCGGTGACCAGGTAAGCCCATTCGCCATGGCGGGGCGGCGCATAGGGCGGCTCGGGCCGCAGCGCGATGCTGTAGGCCGCAACCAGGTTCGACAGCACGACCTTATGCCGGCCCTCCTCCCACCCGTTCAGCTCGATCGCCGCGCGCCAGGCAGGTTCGGACAGAGTCTCGGCATAGGTCAGCATCCGGACCTTCGCCTTGCCCTCGGTCTGCACGGCGATATCCCAGATCGGCAGGTTGACAAGGCGGTCACGCGCCTCCGCGTCGAGCTTCGGCCAATCGATGATCGTCGGCTTGTACGGGTTGAAGGTCTCGCGGAACATAAGCGCGACCGCCTGCGTGTGCGCCACTGTGCCGGGTCGCAACGCGCCACGCTCGCTGCTCGCCCAATGCCGCGCCTCGCGGTCCGCGCGGTCCACGGTGGCCGGGTCGCCCGACGCTGGCGCTGCGATCCGCAGGCCGCCGGGCGGTGGGGGAAGTTGGGATTCCGTCATCGCGCGCTCATTGGCCGGACAATTTGGCGAACCAGGCATCGAGCGCAAGTGACCGAGCGTCGCCCGCGAAGGGAGCGAGCGGCTCGGGGTGACAGCCCTTCATTGGACAAGGCGCGCTACCGGTGAGTAATCTTGGCAGGGGAAGCCAGCGCCTGCGGGCGCGGACGAGGAGGAAGCATGGCGAGCAGCGTGTCCTGGACCACCTCCACCGCCGAGGTCGCCGGCACCAAGCTGCATCTGAGCCGCGCCGGGAGCGGGCGGCCGGTGCTGGTGCTGCATCACGATATCG